>Ga0247841_10001886_pt1 | contig 43995 bp, 37 predicted proteins | sample LaCruzMarch2015__2_FD_192410 | JGI IMG/M metagenome (GOLD analysis project Ga0247841, IMG submission 192410) | Freshwater microbial communities from meromictic Lake La Cruz, Castile-La Mancha, Spain - LaCruzMarch2015_18m | ecosystem: Environmental > Aquatic > Freshwater > Lake | place: Spain...
GCTCCTTACAACAAGAATAGAAAAGAGTTGATTGTAGCCTTTTTATGCGCACAGCACAAGCGCACGGTGCGCTACAAGCCCAGCAGCAAGCCGACGTGGCGCACCAGCCACGCCACCAGCCAGGCCGTGCCGGTGGTGTAGCCGACCATGAACAGCGTCCAACCCCATTTGAACTCGCGCAGAAAGACCGCGACCGTTGCCAGGCACGGCACATACAACAAGACAAACACCATCAACGTGTAGGCCGTCAGCGGCCCGTGTGCAAACGCGGCATCCGCGCGCAGGCGCTGCTGCAACACGGCCGTGCCGTGCTCATGCCCATCGCCGACCCCGTACACAATCAGCAGGGTTGACACCACCGCTTCTTTGGCCACCAGGCCGGTGGCCAAACCGACGCCGATCTTCCAGTCAAAGCCCAGCGGGCGCAGTGCCGGCGCGATCGCGCGCCCAAACATGCCGGCATAGCTGTGGGCAATCCCGGCATGCGCTTCGCCGTCCGCGCCGGTGACGCGCGGAAACGTGCATAAAAACCACATCACCAGCGCGGCGCACAGCAGCAACGTGCCGGCTTTGCGCAGGTACATCCAGGCGCGCATCCACATCAGCAGCAGGACACTGCGCCCGGTCGGCAGGCGATACGGCGGCAGCTCCATCAGCAACGGCGTGAAATCCTTGCGGTACAGCAGCCGGCCGAGAATATTTGCGGCGATAATGGCAATCAGAATGCCCAGCAGATACATGGAAAGCAGCACGGTGGCCTGCCAGCGCGGCGCAAAGAAGGCGCCAATGAACAGGGCATAGACCGGCAGGCGCGCGCTGCACGACATGAACGGCACAATCAGCGCCGTCAGGATCCGGTCGCGCTTCGAGTCCAGCATGCGCGTGGCCATGATCGCCGGCACCGTGCAGCCAAAGCCGACCAGCATGGGGATAAACGACTTGCCATGCAGGCCCAGCCGGTGCATGATCCCGTCCATGACAAACGCCGCGCGCGCCATGTAGCCGCTGTCTTCCAGAAAACCAATCGCCAGAAAAAGCAGCACGATGTTCGGCAAAAACATGAGCACGCCGCCCACGCCGGCAAGGATGCCATCCACCACCATGTCCCGCAGCAAGCCGGCGGGGATCACGTGGGTGACCAGCGCGCCGAGCTGGGCCAGCAGCCATTCGATCAGCGTGGTGCAGGGCGCGCTGATGGTGAAGACCAGCGCGAAGACCAGCCACATGCACCCGCTGAAAATCAGCAGGCCGAGCACGGGATGCGTCAGGTAATCATCAAGCTTTTCGGTGAGATCGAAGCGGGCCTGGTGGGTGTGCGTCACGCATGAGCGCACACAACCGTTGGCAAAGCCGTACCAGCGGCCGGCGCAATAATTTTCCAGGGTGTCGTGCATGGCGCGCTCGATCAGTGCGCGCTGCGCCGCCGCGAGCGGCTGCAGGGCCGCGTCCGCCACGCATACCGGCCGGCCCAGCAGCACGAAGACCGCGCGCATGCGCGCCGCAATGGGTGCGGCCGCCGGCGCAATCGCCGCGCTGATGCGCTGCAGGGCGGCCGCGCAGGGCGTGCCATAGTCAATATGCACCTGCCCAACCCGCGGCGTGCGCGCCAGCCCGTCCAGCGCGCGCAGCAATGCCGGCGTGCCACGGTTGCGCCGCGCAATGATGGGCACCACCGCCACGCCCAGCAGCGCGCCGAGCGCCGCCGTGTTGATCTGCACGCCGTGCCGGCCGGCCTCGTCCATCATGTTCAACACCAGGATCAATGGCACGCCCAGCTCGATGATCTGGGCCGTCAGAAACAGGTGGCGTTCGAGATTCGACGCATCCACAATATTGATCAGGACATCCGGCGGTTCGCGCGTCAGATAGCGCTCGACCACGTCCTCTTCGAGCGAGTACGAACTCAGGCTGTACGTGCCCGGCAAGTCCACGATTTCATAGTCATGGCCGGCATGACAGAAGGCGCCGGATTTGCGCTCGACCGTGACGCCCGGCCAGTTGCCGACCTGCTGATGTGCGCCCGTCAGATTGTTGAAGAGCGACGTCTTGCCGCAGTTCGGATTGCCGACTAGGGCGACGCGCATGACCCGCGCCTCAGCCATGCGCGTCCGGCACGGCGATGTGCAGCGCGGTCGCCAGGCCGCGCCCGATCGCGACCCGGGCATTGCCGACTTTCAGCATGACCGGCGCGCCGCTGTTGTTGTGCAGCACCAGGATTTCACTGCCAATGCGCACGCCCATGGCGGCCAGCCGCGCGGTTTTGTTGTGGCCGCCGGCGATGCGTTGCAGCACGCCGCAATCGCCTTTGTGCAGCAGCGTGAGGGGAATGGTGTGATCGCGTTCGAGTTCGTCGGCCGCGGCGTGCTCGAGAAAATCACGCAGCCGCGCCATCGTCTCGGGATGGAGGATGTGTTCCACTTTGCAGGCATCACGCTCGGCAATCGCCGGCGTGACCCGCAATATGTCCGTGAAAAACTGGCGCAACACCGTGTGGCGTGCATACACGTCCTGCGCCGCCTGCAGCCCGCGCGCGGTCAACTGCACCCGCTCGCGCGGCGCATGCGTCACCAGTTCCATGGCACACAAGCGGCTGATCATTTCAACCACGCTGGGCGGCTTGACATGCAAGGCCGTGGCCAGTTCGTTGACTTGCGCACCCGCGGGATGCTCGGCCGACAAGCGCAGGATGGTTTCGAGGTAATCCTCTTGCGTGGTGCTGGGTGGCGTGGTCGTCATGGTCATCGGGTCACCATTGTTAGGTTAGCCTAATTAGGTCAACCTAAGTATAGCATACCCGCCGCAGGCACGTCAAGCGCGGCGCCGGGGGAGGGGAGAATGGAGGGATGGAGGGATGGAGGGATGGAGGGATGGAGGGATGGAGGGATGGAGGGATGGAGGGATGGAAGAATGGAAGAATGGAAGAATGCTGCTGGTTACTAAATCCTGAACCGCTGATGAATATCGAATATCGAACAAGGAATTTCCAATGATGAAGGAAAGAACACAGGAAACGAATATCCAACGCCCAACACTCAACATCCAATAACAAAGTGAAGGCCTGAACCCGTTTCCATGCCGCACTTCATCCTTCTACACTCCTTAATCGTCACGCGCTGTTTGGAGTCCCGCCAACGGCGGGATCAATCACTGCGATTGAAGATTGACGATCAACGATTGAAGAAGTACGAAGTCAAGACCTGAATCCTGCTGATTATCCAATATCGAACACTCAATACCCAAGGCTGAAGTATCTGCGCAGAACTTCATTATTGGAATTTCCTTGTTGGTTATTCCGCCGCATCTTCCTTCTGAACCCCGACCCCTGAACAAAAAAAATAATAAAGCCGTTGAGATATTAAATAAAAGACCGAGATAAAGGCCGCGCACTGGCGCGATCCGCACAATTCATCATTCATCACTCATCACTCATCATTCGCCGGGCAACACCCCCACGTGCGTGGGGAAGACGTAGCTTTCCTGGTGGCTGGACGCCGCTGTAAAGAAACACCCCCACGTGCGTGGGGAAGACTTGACTTCGGGCAAGCCCTCGACATCCGCCACAGAAACACCCCCACGTGCGTGGGGAAGACCCCTTCGCCGCCGTCCATCCCGCCACCACCGCGGAAACACCCCCACGTGCGTGGGGAAGACGTCGCCATGCTCGTCTCAGCAAAGGCTCAGCAATGAAACACCCCCACGTGCGTGGGGAAGACAAGGCTTACAAGAAAATCATTGACGGCCTTGTGGAAACACCCCCACGTGCGTGGGGAAGACATACTGGTAGTCTTGGCGGGAATAGCGCTGCTGGAAACACCCCCACGTGCGTGGGGAAGACTTCCACTTGCGAACCTCATCAACAAGCATATCAGAAACACCCCCACGTGCGTGGGGAAGACACCAGAACGCCGCACGCGATGCAGGCAAATTCAGAAACACCCCCACGTGCGTGGGGAAGACGAAGCACAGTGGGACGTACTACCTGCAGAACGAGAAACACCCCCACGTGCGTGGGGAAGACTCCATGCAGGCATAGTACTACTATGCGAGGGCAGAAACACCCCCACGTGCGTGGGGAAGACCCGCGCGAGTGTGGCTACATACTTTTGCACGAAGAAACACCCCCACGTGCGTGGGGAAGACCCACTCATGTCCCACCCAACAAAAGACTGTGGAGAAACACCCCCACGTGCGTGGGGAAGACCCCGTCACGATTGACACGTTTGGCGGGGACTTGGAAACACCCCCACGTGCGTGGGGAAGACCACGCTCCTAAGCGCGTACAATATTCGTACCCAGAAACACCCCCACGTGCGTGGGGAAGACAGCGCGCGCGGTGGATGGTGATCCGAAGTGGCAGAAACACCCCCACGTGCGTGGGGAAGACTGCAGTGTGCCAAACGTCACGGTACTTGCCGCGGAAACACCCCCACGTGCGTGGGGAAGACCAATGCTGGCAGGTGGACGCGCGCGCGATTGGAAACACCCCCACGTGCGTGGGGAAGACAGGAACTTACTCAGTCCGATCCACGTCTCCAAGGAAACACCCCCACGTGCGTGGGGAAGACGGCGGCGAGGAAGGCCAAGTATGGCGTCCGTCAGAAACACCCCCACGTGCGTGGGGAAGACTGCCTGCTGCCCTGCCTGCTGCGGTTTAGTCTGGAAACACCCCCACGTGCGTGGGGAAGACCGCCTGTTATGCCGCTATGCAATCCGCTTGTAAGAAACACCCCCACGTGCGTGGGGAAGACCACCGCCGTACAACTTTGACTGTTCTGCATTTGGAAACACCCCCACGTGCGTGGGGAAGACCTCTTGGTGAACGTCAGCTTGTCGCGCTTCAGGGAAACACCCCCACGTGCGTGGGGAAGACCTTGCGGCCGGCTTCGCTGCCGGCGAAGTCGCAGAAACACCCCCACGTGCGTGGGGAAGACCAAGTATTTGTGCTGCCAATGCGAGCATCGGTAGAAACACCCCCACGTGCGTGGGGAAGACGAGGCCGACGGGTACGTCCGGGCAACGCAGAGAGAAACACCCCCACGTGCGTGGGGAAGACGCTTGTGCCAGCGCATCGCCTTGCAATCTGATGGAAACACCCCCACGTGCGTGGGGAAGACCGGGCTTGGCGATGCGGCGCTGGTTCACCTGCAGAAACACCCCCACGTGCGTGGGGAAGACGGCGATGGTCTGGACGATGAAGAGGCAGATGCGGAAACACCCCCACGTGCGTGGGGAAGACAAGTTGATCATCCTCCTTGCGTTCTTTGTTATGGAAACACCCCCACGTGCGTGGGGAAGACCTGCTGGTGCGTTCAACATGTTGGTCTCCTTGAGAAACACCCCCACGTGCGTGGGGAAGACAGCCACCACGGGCGGGGAAATACGCTGGCCATGGAAACACCCCCACGTGCGTGGGGAAGACCCTGCTGCGAGCCAACGCCTGCAAGCTGCGTCAGAAACACCCCCACGTGCGTGGGGAAGACTTTAGGAGCGTGGTTACGTCGCCCATTGTTGTGGAAACACCCCCACGTGCGTGGGGAAGACCACCCAATGAGGGCAGCAACATAAATGCAACGAGAAACACCCCCACGTGCGTGGGGAAGACGAACGTGGAAACACAAGCAGAAGCGCGTACATAGAAACACCCCCACGTGCGTGGGGAAGACCCCTCATTGGGTGCCAGCCCGGTGCTGCTCCAGAAACACCCCCACGTGCGTGGGGAAGACCGCGCGATGATGTCGCGGCGCTTTGTATGTCTGGAAACACCCCCACGTGCGTGGGGAAGACCATCCAATCGCCAACAAGCGCCGCTGTAACCTGGAAACACCCCCACGTGCGTGGGGAAGACCATCCAATCGCCAACAAGCGCCGATGTAACTTGGAAACACCCCCACGTGCGTGGGGAAGACTTTCCAATGACAATCGCCAGCAATGCAAACGCAGAAACACCCCCACGTGCGTGGGGAAGACCCCTCGTTGGGCGCAAGACCGGTGCTGCTCCAGAAACACCCCCACGTGCGTGGGGAAGACCGGTGCGGGCGGCGTCATGTCTCGGGCAACCTGGAAACACCCCCACGTGCGTGGGGAAGACACGCCGGCACCCTCGGCAGCTTTGCCCAGGTCAGAAACACCCCCACGTGCGTGGGGAAGACTACCACCCCACGGGTGTATTGTCCATGCGCTTGGAAACACCCCCACGTGCGTGGGGAAGACAAACCGTCACCCTGCAAAACCCTCAATGCCTCAGAAACACCCCCACGTGCGTGGGGAAGACTGTCTGTGCGCGACGACGATAGCGGCGAATACAGAAACACCCCCACGTGCGTGGGGAAGACATATTAACAGAATTAATGATAACGGATCCTGTAGAAACACCCCCACGTGCGTGGGGAAGACATACTGCGCCAGTAGTTTGTCCAGCTTCATGGTGAAACACCCCCACGTGCGTGGGGAAGACAAACTCCTTGCTGTGTGTTATGCTGCTATGCTGGAAACACCCCCACGTGCGTGGGGAAGACTCATACAACCGTATCGGATAGCCAAACCCGCCAGAAACACCCCCACGTGCGTGGGGAAGACCGGGCTTGGCGATGCGGCGCTGGTTCACCTGCAGAAACACCCCCACGTGCGTGGGGAAGACCGGTAAGTCTCCTGATAGCGAATCTCTCCTCGGAAACACCCCCACGTGCGTGGGGAAGACCCCCTTCCGCAAGGGGCTTTTTTATTGAACCAAGAAACACCCCCACGTGCGTGGGGAAGACAGGAGCCGCCGCGATACTGCCCGCCGGCAACTGGAAACACCCCCACGTGCGTGGGGAAGACGTATCGCAGACACCTCGTTTGTGTTTAGGCATAGAAACACCCCCACGTGCGTGGGGAAGACTGGTGAAAGCGGCGCGGCCCAAGGAGCCGGTGAGAAACACCCCCACGTGCGTGGGGAAGACTAGATCCCCAAAGGACCTCGTTGACTTTGCTTGGAAACACCCCCACGTGCGTGGGGAAGACACGCACTGCACCTGGCGCACGCCCGTGGCAAGAGAAACACCCCCACGTGCGTGGGGAAGACCCCTTCACGATCCGCAGCGTGCCGCGCCAGCCGGAAACACCCCCACGTGCGTGGGGAAGACAATATGGCGACCGTGCATAGCGTGGGCGGTCTGGAAACACCCCCACGTGCGTGGGGAAGACCGGCCATCATCGCCCGCGAAGAACGCAGCTTCAGAAACACCCCCACGTGCGTGGGGAAGACCTGCGCGCCGCGCCGGTAACGAGCGGCGAATGGGAAACACCCCCACGTGCGTGGGGAAGACGGTTGCACAACGGCGAGATCGAGGCGGGTTATAGAAACACCCCCACGTGCGTGGGGAAGACGGATCCGACGGATCAACGATGAACGATGAACTAGAAACACCCCCACGTGCGTGGGGAAGACTCCGTCCAGGTGCGCACCAGCTCGGCACACCAAGAAACACCCCCACGTGCGTGGGGAAGACTTACCACACCCCGCCGGACCGAATAGCCAAAAGGAAACACCCCCACGTGCGTGGGGAAGACTAGTCAATATTGGTTGTGGCAATAAATAGCACAGAAACACCCCCACGTGCGTGGGGAAGACCGGAAATGTTCGCGCCGCAGAACTGCAAGCGGAGAAACACCCCCACGTGCGTGGGGAAGACCGCGCATACTGCCGGCAGCCCTTATGCTTGAAGAAACACCCCCACGTGCGTGGGGAAGACTGAACATGGTATCACATGACTATAAACATCAGAGAAACACCCCCACGTGCGTGGGGAAGACCTCTGCATTAAGCATCGGCATGAGCCACTCCAGGAAACACCCCCACGTGCGTGGGGAAGACTGCCTTGTATATACTGGAGTCTTAGAGCATTAGGAAACACCCCCACGTGCGTGGGGAAGACTGCTCCGGCGGACTGAACGACCAGCCGGCCACGAAACACCCCCACGTGCGTGGGGAAGACGCCGGCCGCTTGGGTCAGCACCGTCTGCGTGCAGAAACACCCCCACGTGCGTGGGGAAGACCCTCAGTTCGCGGGTTTCAAAGAACCCGTCCAGGAAACACCCCCACGTGCGTGGGGAAGACATCCGGCAGCCGATCTGAAAACGCCAGCTTGAAGAAACACCCCCACGTGCGTGGGGAAGACTCTCTCACCACGTACAGCGTCGCCAGCAGCGTCGAAACACCCCCACGTGCGTGGGGAAGACCTTGGCGGCCATCATCGCCCGCGAGGAGTACTCGGAAACACCCCCACGTGCGTGGGGAAGACCAAGTTCCTGCGCTCAAAGACCGAAGCGATCATGAAACACCCCCACGTGCGTGGGGAAGACCGGCATAGGACAGCTTCACGTGACCGTTCAGGGGAAACACCCCCACGTGCGTGGGGAAGACGAAGCCGGGGCCGGCGTGTGTACGCCCGCCCAGGAAACACCCCCACGTGCGTGGGGAAGACGCGTTGGCGGCGGCGTAGGCGGCGTAGGCGGCGGAAACACCCCCACGTGCGTGGGGAAGACAAAGTACTTTGGTGCAAAACGTCCTCTGAACGAGAAACACCCCCACGTGCGTGGGGAAGACGTACGCGGTATCTTGTATCCGCTTGCACCAGTAGAAACACCCCCACGTGCGTGGGGAAGACACAAATACCAACAGGCGGATAGCACAGAAGGCAGAAACACCCCCACGTGCGTGGGGAAGACCACCGCAATCAGCCCCGCGTCAATGCAGACAGAGAAACACCCCCACGTGCGTGGGGAAGACACCAACATCTTGACGCGCCTTTCATCAAACCACAACATCTTGTGCCGCAGTACATGCAGCCGCGTCGCTTTTCTTTTCCAAAACAAGCTGCAAACCCGAGATTGAAATAAGTTCCCGGCGCGGTGTGCCAACATCTCTGATCTTGTAACCCGGCACCTTATTGACCCTCTGGAAAATGATGATGCCGGCATCGGCATTGCAGTGTTCGTGCAAGTAATTCACGACATCGTCCGCAACCGAGTCTTTCACGCCCGCCACAAAAACATTCGGTCGCGGTTCGATGAACCACAATTTCATCCGGCCTCTTACTGCAGGCGGTAAATTATTGGCAAGAACCACCAGCATGTTTGCCTCCATATAAGACCTGTTCAATGTCGGCGGGAATTTTCGCCAGCAAATCCTGATCAACCACCCGCGCACGAAACGCATTGGCTACCGTCGCTCTGTTGTACGTTCCCGCCATCTCGCGTGTTGCCGAAAATGCGAGGTCTATGCACAAGTGCTCCTTATATAAATCTGCGATGTCATACACAAAGGGCAGCGGGCTTCCCGAATGAACAAACCCGATATGCGGCGAGTATCCAAGCGCATGGATGCATGATAGAAGAATGCCATAAAGCGCCGCATTTGCCGAGGTAAGGATTCTGTTGGTCATATCCGCCATTGCAAACTTGCCCGGCTCGTATGATCGGCCCTGCCAGCCAACGCGATATTTTTCAGCCATTGCTTCATAGAGCTGGCGGACACGATACCCTTCCATCGCCATCATCTCCTTCAGATTCTTCCCCGCCACCTCGACGGCAGGAAAGCGGATGGCAAACATGCGGCGCGCCACTTCAAGGGCCTTGCCCTGGTCGCAGGCCAATTCCATCTGCTGCCGGAAATGGCGCGTGTCGGCGGTCGGTGTATGGCCCGCGGCATAGAAGATAAGGCTGTCTTCGCCGACCCAGCAGACACCACAGTTGGCGGAAGCCAAGACCTTGACCGCTTCATGCGTAAGGGTTGTGCCTGGCCCCAAGAGTAATGTCCCAATGGTCGCAATGGGAAGCCGCACAACATTGTTGTCGCAGTCAATCCACTTTACACTGCTGTCATCAACCTCAAGCCGCCCCCGTTCCAAATATAGAAAAGGGTACTTGTCCTTGACTTGGGGCAGCGTGGCCCGCGTGACTTTTACCAGCAGCCGATTCATGCAGGCACAACGGTAACACGCCGGTCGCGATATTTCTTGACTTCGCCAAACTGGACAGGCACATCGTTCAGCGTCATGGCTTCGCCTTCGTGCTCGCCATCGAGGACACGAAACTCCTCGCGCAACTGTTTCTCCTTTGCAAGCGCGGTCGCCTTCTGCCACGCCTCGGCGATGCAGTCAAAAGAGCCGTGGAAGATTCTCTCGGTGGGCACGCAGTTCTTGCGGCCAAAGTAGATGTCATACACCGGGTTCTGCAGCGCATTCCCAATGACATCCAGCATGTCCGCCGGAACCTCGAGCACCACGGCGAACTTTGCATCCTGCAGGTAATAGCGATAGGTCATCTTGGAGCCGCCCCCCACTGCCGGTTTCCCTTCGCTGGTTTTGGGGATCAACAACTTCTGCCAGGCATCCTTGTCGTCATACCCGCTCCCGACCATGTGGAAATCCCTAAGCAACGGCTCTTTGGCCACTCTTTCGCGCGTCTGGCCATCTTTTCCCTGTGTGGTACGAACATAGGACGCAACCTGAAGCGCTCCTTCGCTCAGCCTGGCAAGCAGGTCATGCTGTGGCCCGGAAGCACCCATGGCGCACAGCACCATGCCCAGAATTCCCGACTTGGTGGGGAACGGCAACGTGTCGCGGCGACCGAACTTCGAATCGGCACCCCATGATTGAAGCGGCGCTTCGATCCATAAAAGGAGATACGTGCTGCTCATTGTGCGTCCTTGGGAACATGCGCGTTAATGAACGCGACGACCGCGTCAATACCGTTGTCTCCACCATATTCAATGACACCCTGTTCCCCGAAAAGCGAGCCCCATAATTGTTTTTGCTTGTCAAGGTATGCCTGCAGTGCAGCTATGCTGGGCTCGAGGATACTTCCATTCTCTGGCCGGACGGCTTTTTCAAACGGCACTTGCAGGCGCTGGCCGGTGCGGACGCTGATGCGCGCATAGTCCCATGGCGATGCCCCCGACATGGTAGCCTGGCGCGCCGCAGGGACGGCAACAAACAGCGCCTTGGTGAATGCCGCAACCGCCTCACTCACATGACTACCCGCCAGATTCTTCCACAACTGGCCAAGGTCAAGGCTGATATAGCGGTAATACGTGGCGGAGTTGAACTCGAGACTCCCCATGTGTGCCGAGCCTTGCTCTTCCTTGTTGTCATCCAGCGCGGTAAAGAACTCAACTTCATTTGCGACACGGTGCGTTGAAATCGCGTGGGAAAATGAAGCGGCCGCTTCCACATTCATGGTGGTTGCCTGTGCCACCATTCTGCCAAACAGGGCAATGTCTATGCCGTCTGATGTGAGATCCAGCTTTGGCGTGCCGAGCAGTTTTGCCAATTCGCCGGCTTGCTTCTTGGCATCCTTCTCTTTGATTACCGCATCAGGATCAAACCCCTTTTCTTTCATCACATTGGCAATCTTTGTGACCTCGGTTGGACTTAGAAACAGCAGCGTGTCGGTTTGTTCCGAAGATGTTTCAATCTCGGGTTCTGCGTCAGACTTCGCTTTCTTACCCTTGCCTGCAGGTTTTTCTGACGTTTTGATGAAAATACGTTCGATCTTCTGGCCGCACTTTGTTGCCTGTTCTGGCGTCGCGCCTTGCGTCGTGCATTCTGCGGCAATCAAATTGGCAATGAGTTTTGTTCTTGTTCCCTGAGGCAAGCCCATGTCGTGCAGCGCCACGCGCACATGCCGCTTCCAGCACTGGCTGCTGACCCGCGCACGCTGTGTGCCACCCACCACGGCGGTTTTTGGGGCCCCAACATCATCACGATTGAGGCACGTAACGGGAAATGACTGGAGGATGTGAAACTCGATACGCTGTCCAAGGAAGGGATTGGTCTGCTGGTTCATTGTTTTCTCCATGTTGCTGTTAGTACTGCAATTATTAATGACGATCAAGTGGGACGATCTGCAAAAGGCCGAAACCAAACGCTTTGGCACGCCCAATGCCTTTTTGGAACGAAAGCTGAAACTTGCTGCGATCCGTCACGCTGAGCTTCCCCACAAACGTGGCGGTGTTGTGGGTGACCACGGTGCCGTCATCACGGCGGAAGGTTTGCACACCGGCGCAGCGCACTTCAAGACTGTCTGCATCGATCTCGAATCCGAGGCTTGGTGCCTTCTGCAACAACCACTGGTGCAGATTCTCGCTGCCACGAATGGCAACCAACTTCCCGCTATGCTTGTCACGCTTTGTCGGATTGAGCGTAATCTCAAACCCATAGCGCGCATGTTCAAGAAAGCTGTCCGGGACACCCTTTGGCAGCGTGATTTCACCATGCACCGGCACGTTCGGCGCACGTTCGGACAGGATTAAGATCAAGCGTGCGTTGCCGTCGCCGCCTTTGTCAGCGAAGAGGAAGTCGCGCGCTGCGCCGGAAAACAGATCGTAGATCACCCGGTGAATCGAGTAGGCGTCGGTAATCCTGAGCGCCTTGCAGTCCGCACGATTTAATTTAAGCATCGATGCGATCATGTTCTTCCTCCTTTCTGCCGTAGAAATCGGTGGCCCAGCGTTCCTTGATCTTCGCACCAAAGTACAGCAGATTGTCGAGCAGTCGCGCAAAATTCACCGGGACGCCTTTTGATTCAGCAAGTCTAAGAACAGGCCGCAGCCACTGGCATGCTTCCTCGCGCGAATCACAGGCCAGCAGCCGCCGTAGTTTTCTTTTCGCGGAATCATCGGTGTTGCCGTCTTGATAGCAGCGGGCAATGACAGAACCAATGCTGGTCGAAGCATCCGTGCTCTTCTTGGCCCGTGCGAGACCTGCCGCCACGGTGGCAAAACAGGTGCGTTCGACGGTGTTGTCCAAGTCGCACCAGCTGGCCAGATGCTCCCAGCTCTGGTACTCTGTTGCGGGATTGTCTGCGCGCCGAAGCGCCGCGCCAAAGCCAGTGTCAACTTCCAGCCTCTTGAGGACAAACCGCACAAATGAGGCTCCCCGACTTAGTGGTGGTTTGGTATCAGCAGTTTCCATCGTGCTCCTTGTTATGAATGGGTGGATGGGTGAAGCGTGGTGTTCGGTGTGAGATATAGTCCCAACTGCGGCCTGCATGCAGCCCAGGCATCCAGTTGCCGCGCCGTGTCTCTGGGGCAATGCGCGTCATACGCCTTCAAGGCATCTCTGGCGAACACAGGGCGTAGTGCTTCCGAGGTGTTGGTGCCGCAGGCATTTATCAGTGGTTGAAAATGACGCTCGGCCAGTTGCCAAAACACGGTGGTTGCTTGCGAAGAACGATCTTTGCCTTCGGTAAGTTGCTGCTTGAAATATGCCATCGTGCAACCGTAGACATGTTTGGCAAGTTCTTCTACGATGGCCATCTCTGTTTTTAGTTTCAGAAACCAATTTTCATCGAGCCAGGAGGATTCCAGCAGGAATTCGGATTCAACAAAATCATCCGTTCCCGAGGCATACTGCTCGCCGGCGTTGCTGCTTACTCTAAGACCACCAGAGAACACACCAACACTATGCGCTACCGCTCGTGCGCGTGGCAAACACAAACGCAGTTGATAACAGTCAAACGAGTTTTTCCTTTCGTTGGCCAGAAATGCCAGAAGCGATGTCAGTTGCCGCCAAGGCCTCCTTCCAGGATCCACCCATAGCGCGCGTGGCTTGGTTGCGAAAAAGTCAAAAGCCGCGCTTAAATCAAAGCCGCCCTCTGCATATCCGGGATAGAGGATCCCTTCACTGTAGTGCAGCCCGGCTTCGGTGAGAAGAGCGAACCTGCTAAGCGGGACAAGCCGTCCCAGGTAGGTTGTTTTCAGCTCTCGGGCCTTGGAACAGTCTTCACCGTGCGGCATACCCTCCCACGGGGCTATGCCAACGCCGTGTGTCAAGTGCGGCGCGGATATCACCTGCTCGATTGTTAGAAGATTGAGCCAGAGAGAATCCATGAGCGAAGAACCAACGAGAAACGTATGGAGGAAGCCCATGAAACCTGTCGATGGACCTGGCTTTGCGGTGGCAGGGCGGCCTTTGTCATTGCACTTATTGGTGTAACCGGAAGTCAATACGACGCGGTTATCTGTTTTCTTTCCACCAAGGGCAAAGCTGCCAAGCTCAACAACAAGCAGGGCCTTCTCGCCATCTGTCAATGCTCGTTCATGCTGTGTTTGAAACAGCAGCGTTGTATTGCCGGTAGCAACACTTGCGGAAACAGCACCAAAAGGTATTGTGGCGGCCTGGGCGATAGCGGGCATCTGTAAGAAAGGCTTCTCGCCATATAGCCAGAAGCACGCCCTCTTTTCTTGCAAGTAGGACAATGCTTTCTCCGCCATGCCCTGCGCCCCCATCATTTTCCAGTCGTCATCATCTTTAGGGGTATAGGCTGCTTGGGCAATTGCGAGAAGCAGCTTTGTGAGGGCAATCTTCTGGATAGGATTGCCGCCGAGGGCTGAGAAGTCCGAGTGCGAGAAAATGTCCGCCAGACTTGCCAACCCATGATTGGCGACGGGAATCCACTTCTCGTCCACCAAGTTGAATCTGTTTGCTGCACTATCTGTCATGGTCAATCTCCTTGAGTTCTACCACGAGTCTTTTAATGCATCGCTGCGGCTGCTTTTTCCAGCAGTGTACCCGACTACCGGCGAGTACGACAACCTATAGCCTTGCAGGGCATTTCCGTGGTCAATTCCATATAGCGTTCCATCGTCGCCTGTCATGGCCACGCGAAACGGGCTTTCATCCCTGTCGCCGAGATAGACAAAATGCTTGAGCCATTGAATCTGATGCGGCGCCGTGACCGGCGCAAGGTACTCAGGCACCAGCACGACATTTTGCTGAAGTTCAGCGGCAAGCGCGCGCCATTGTCGGATCCCATCGCGCCGTGCGCTGGTGGGCAGCCACATGGTTCTGCCGCTCAACAGCGTGATGGTTGTTCCCAAATCGTTTGAGACTCTGTTTTTAATGAGCAGAACTTCGCAATTGTCCATCTCGCTGTACCGCGTGGTTGCCTTGCTTTCCGGCAGGGTTTTGCCCAGGGTGGAAAGACCTATGCGTGCCAGTGCGGCGAGCTTTGTCCTGTTTTCGACGACGGCGGCCTTGCATTTGCCCAGAAATCCAGACTCGTCTTGCTCGGCATAGGTGGCTTCAAGCATGGGCCGGATCTGCTGCGGCAACATCACTTGGGATTGTTCCTGCCAGACATCAAGGCTGCGGAACAGTATGTAGGGCGGGTACACCTTGCCGCTCTTGCCCCACACGCCTGATTCCGTGCGGGCATCATCCAAACGAGGAGCCAATATCCATGCTTCCCGTCGAGCTGTTACTGGTCGCAGGGCGTCCGCTTCGCGATGACGCCACAGCCGGCCAATGCGTTGAAAGAGCATGTCAGTCGGGCACATCCGCGTAATCAGGAAGTCCGCATCGATATCAAGAGACTGTTCCAGCACCTGCGTCCCGACCAGGATGCGCCCGCGCTCTTTGCGCCGTGCGTATCCTTCTTTGTCAAAAGCCTTGACCCACCGGTCTTCGTTGACGCTGCGGTCGGCACGAAGAAATCGAGAATGAAGCAGGCCACAGTCAATGTTCTCGGCACTTGCTTGTGCCCGGGCCGCGATTACCTTGAAGTAATCCTGCGATTCCGCGACAGTATTCTCAATCCACAACACCTGTTCGCCCTGTTCGGCGCGACGCAAGGCTTCTTCAAGAGCTTCGGCATCGGCATGCTTTACCAAAATGAATACCGTGGCGGCATCTGTCTGTGCAACCGGAAGATAGGATATGGTGCCCTTGGCAGGCGCAGCAGACACAAGTGGATACGCCGCCTCGCCGGTCTCTTGCGCGAGCAACTCAGCCCTTCTTCCGGCAGTAAGTGTGGCGCTGAGGATGATGACCGTGCAATGGAGTTCACGCAGCGTTTTCACCATTTTGTCCAAAAGGGTGCCGGTGTAGCAATCGTACGTATGCACCTCGTCAAGAATGACGACTTTGCCCGCCAATCCAAAGGTGCGGACGAAACCGTGCCTGACATTCATCACGCCCATGAGCGCCTGGTCAATGGTTCCCACGGCAAAAGGGGCCAGCAGTCCTCGCTTGCTGCTGTTGAACCATCCATGGCCGGGCATGCCCTCTTCGCCGATTTCCGTGTCCCGCAGCCAAGCCGAACTGTGGAGGAGCAAGGATCGGAATTTGCAGTCCTCTGCGAGTACCTTGGCAAGAAAAGCGTTCATGCGGTCATGGATCTTTTCCGAGGTAAGCTGCGTTGGGAGGGCAAAATAGATGCCGGTGGCGTGGCCATCCGCCAGGGCACGGTATGCGGTGGCATACAACGCCGCCTCGGTCTTGCCCATGCCCATGGGGGCCTCAAGGATGTAGACCCCTTGCTGATTGGCAACCTGAATGAGCTTGCGTTGCGCCTCCCTGGGCTGAAAGGGCGAAAACACGTCCTCAAAACTCAAACCGGGGCGCAGCGTGAATCCAACGAAGCCAGCGTGGTCTACCGCCTCGCCGATGCAGTCTTGCCATGGCGTTGTGTCCGGATGCCCGTCCGGAATCACGCCATCGAACAGCGACCCCGAACCAATCCAGTCCGCGACGCAGACCAGGCCGGAGAGTGCATTGGCTTGGTTTTCATTTTCCAAAACCGGCCATTCGCAACCAAAGCATTGCTGCAGATCGGCGAGCAGATCAAGCCGTTGTTGTTGCCATGCGGATCCGCCATGGATCTCGGCGTCCGCCGCTGCCACCGAGGCGGGAGATGCGCCGTGATGCCGTCCAAGAATCTGGGGAATGAATCTGGGGGCTGTTTTCGCCAGGCATGCCTGGCTGACCGCGGCATGTCCGCCCAGCGTAGTGTCCAGTTCGGCGTTGCCAATACCCGGCGACTCGCCCGCGGCATTATGAATCTTCTCCTGGAAATGTGGACTCACTTTGCCAAGGTCATGGGCAGCAGCCACAAGGGCGCTCCCTTGTGGATACAATGCATCTTGCAGCCACTGCGGTTGCCGACGGATGAGTTCCCGCGCCACCTGTCCCACAATTCTACAATGGGTGGCTACCGACACCCCTTTGGCGACCGTGCCGTCGGCAAGTTTTACCGTCTTGGCGAGACAGTCACCAAGCGGCAGAACCTTTTGGTTATGCGCAGAAACATTTTTTGGCTTAAGCATTATGCCGCCACTAGCTTCCTGACCACGGATTAGAACTAAATCTGCTGGAGGGATTGTAGCATATTTTTCGCGGAACGGCAAGAATATATTGACGACTTGACGACTTCTGAAATGCCAATATAAGGTTTTGGATGCGGGGCCAGTCAAACTTCGGCATTGTATAGTTGGCGCCGGGATGCGACCGTGGCGCCCGCCGTTGATGCTGCTGACGTGGATCATGGCACCGCCATTACTAATTCTTTCGCCGCGAAAGAATTAACAGATTGGTTCGTTTTGACCCGCTTGCCCCGTGTGGCTGCGCAAAAACTGCCCGGCCCGAATGGCGCGAACGGCCGTGTGTGCCACGCGGCCGTTTTTCATAAGCAACTGAAACAAATGCAGTTAGGTAATCAAGACGGGGTTATTGTGGTATACAGGTACCATATTGTTATATAGTGGCACGCAGCCTGCTTTTACTTTTGTAGTAGTAACACCTAATCAACTTGGATACCAACAATGAAAACGAATCTGAAACTGACCATAGCCGGGGCCCTCGCCATCACCGCCCTCTCTGTCTATGTCTATGCCGGCGACGCAGCCTGCGGCAGCAGTGGCGCCCCCGCCACCGATCAAGCCGTGTGCAGTGCGGCGGCTAAAGCGCCCTGCAGCGCGGCCGACAAAGCAGCCTGTGGTGACAAGTGTGCCGCTGGCGCAGGCAAATGCGCCAAGGCTGGCGCAGGCAAATGCGCCAAGGCCGCTGCAGGAAAATGTGACAAGGCCGACGCAGGCAAATGCGCCAAGGCTGGCGCAGGCAAATGCGCCAAGGGCGCAAAGGTTGCGCATGTGACCACCGATCAATTGGCCGGCCTGCTGGGCGCCGTTGTAGTTGTGGATGCGCGCACCGCCAAGTATGACGACGGCAAGCGCATTCCGGGCGCGATCTCGGTGCCCGCGGATGCCACGGCGGAACAAATCATCGCGGCCTTGCCGGACAAGAGCGCCAAGGTTGTCGTCTATTGCACCAGTCCGAAATGCCCGGCCAGCGCCAAACTGGCGAAGACCTTGGTCAAGCACGGCTACACCGCCGTACAAAAGTACCCTGACGGTATTGAAGGATGGGTTGCGGCCGGACAGCCGACCACCCAGGCAACGCCGGCAGGGAAGTAAACAGAATCGTAGCTAACCCTACGGTAAGCGCGGGCCCAATAAGCCCGCGCTTTTTTTTGCGCGCAAAGCGTGCCGCGAATCACACGTCAGAACGCACCAAGCAGACAGATGCGGTACGGGACGCTGACGGTATGCTGTCAAGGGTCAAGGCCTGCTTGCGCCTTGCCAACGGCGTGATCAAGGGTTATGTTCATTGACGAGTGACGAGTGACGAGCAATTGAAGTTCGATGTTTCTGCGCATGCACCACTTCATCCTTCGTCACTCGTTGCTCTTCATTCGTCAATTGCTGCGTATCGCACTTGATGGCCATTGGCGTCCGCCAACGGCGGGGGCCGCGTTCAATGTTCGATGTTCAGCGTTCAGCGTTTACTGCGTCCGTTCCCAGCAGCGCTTGCAGCGCGGCGCGCACGTCTTCGCAGCCAACCAGCTTGACGCCCTGCCATTGCAGTTGCGCTTTGCCTTTTTCGCGGAATGATTTCAGATTGTGGGCCGGCAAGATGCATTGCGCAAAACCGAGCCGCTTGGACTCCATCACGCGCCGCTCGATCTGGCTGACCGCGCGCACTTCGCCGCCCAAGCCGACTTCGCCGATCACGACCGTGTCGTCCGGCACCGGCCGGTCATAAAAACTCGAGGCAATCGCCGCGACGCACGCCAGGTCGAGACCCGGCTCGGTCAACTTGATCCCGCCCGCCAAGCTGACAAACACATCCTGCGTGTTGACATGAATCCCGACGCGCTTTTCCAGCACTGCCAGCAGCAGCGTGATCCGGTTTGCATCAACGCCGACCGCTTTGCGCGCCGGCATGCCGAACGGTGAGCTTGCCACCAGCGCCTGCACCTCGATCAGCAGCGGGCGCGTGCCCTCGATCGCCGTGCCGACGGCCGAGCCGCTGCGCTGCGTCTGGCGTTGCGCCAAAAAGATCGCCGACGGATTCGGCACCTCGATCAGCCCGCGGCCGGTCATTTCAAACACGCCGATCTCGTCGGTCGAGCCAAAGCGATTTTTGACCGCGCGCAGAATGCGGTAAATATTGTGGCGCTCGCCCTCGAAATACAAGACGGTGTCAACCAAATGCTCGACCACGCGCGGGCCGGCGATCGCGCCGGTCTTGGTCACATGCCCGACAATCAGCACCGCGACATTGTGCTCTTTGGCAAAGCGCACCAGTTGTGCGGCGCATTCGCGCACCTGCGTCACGCTGCCCGGCGAGCTCGGATACTCGCTGTCGTACATCACCTGGATCGAATCAATCACGACGGCGAACGGCTTGACGCGCGCGACTTCTTCGAGGATTGCGCGAATATCGGTGGCGGCCATCAGCAAAATGTTGGGATTGTCAACCTGCAGGCGTTGCGCGCGCAGTTTTGTCTGCGCCAGCGATTCCTCGCCGCTGACGTACAACAAGGGCGCATCCGCCGCCGCCAGTGCATTGGCGGCTTGCAGCAAGATTGTGGACTTGCCGATGCCCGGATCGCCGCCCACCAGCACGACTTGGCCGGGAATCAGGCCGCCGCCGAGAATCCGGTCGAATTCCGCAATGCCGCTCAGCCGCCGCACGCTTTCGTCCAAGGAAACCTCATTCAGCGCAACGGCCTGCGTCACCACGCGCGGCGCGCCTTTCGATGGCGTGACCGGCACAACTTCCGACAGCAACGTATTCCACGATTGGCAGGCCGGGCATTGGCCTTGCCACTTCGGGCAGGCATGCCCGCATTCCTGGCAGATGTACTGCGTTTTTGTTTTTTGTGTTTTCATGTAAATTCTTTCGCAGCGAAATAATTTATAATTATACGATTACCGGTGCGGTGCAGGCCGCCGCCGCCGCCGCCGCTGAACAGTTCAACGTTCGATGTTCAATGTTGAATGTTCGATGTTCAAGAGTCATCGCCCGCGCATGCCGTTCCATAGCAGTGCCTGCGCGCGCAACGCCAGCCGCACACCCAATTCGCCGCACAGCGGTGCCAGCCATGTTGCCGCGCACACATGTTCCTCGCGGGTGTGCGCCACCGGCATCAGAAACAAGCGCTCGCGCGGAATCGCCAGTGACAGCAGGCGTTGTGCCGCCGCGCACGCCTCGGCCGCATCGCGCACCACCACTTTTACCTGCACGCAATAGCCGCGCTGCACATACGCCGCCAGTACGTCAGCATGCCACGCCTCACTCTTCGGGCTTAACGACATCAACTGTGGATTACAGTCGATAAACATGGTTGCGTTCGACTCGACTGTGACGACTTTGCCAATGCGCCACAGGCCGGCGCACAAGGCGATCAGTTCCTCGCCCGCCAGCGTCGGCTCGCCGCCGGTGATGACCACGTGCTGTGGCCGCGCCGCGTGCGCCAAGTCGAGCACTTGGGCAACCGTGTGGGCTGTGCCGGCCGCCGCGTCGCGCGCATAGGGCGTGTCGCACCAGGCACAGGCCAGATTGCAGCCCGCCAGCCGCACAAACCACGACGGCACACCCAGCCAGATGCCCTCGCCCTGCAACGACTCAAATATCTCGATGATCCGCATGCCGCTATTGTAGTCCTTCCGCATGGTGGTGTCAAAGAGCGTTCTGCAATGTTTTCAGTTTTCGGTTTTCAGTTTTCAGTTTACGGTTTGCGGCTGCTTGGAGTCCAGAACTCCTGACATCCCTTTTGCTACTTCGCATATTTCACGGGCATCTTTGATAGTTGAATCACGGATGAAGCTCGGACCCAAAACTGTCCGCTTTGTCAGAAGGGTGGTGCCATACGGAAGCATGGCCCATATCTGGCAGCTAGTATGTGGTGTGGCTCCCCACGACGCCTGTCTGCCGTGCTCGGCACAGGCAGGCAAGGTCGTGGGGGTCTCAGCACATCCTCACCCTCAGCACAGGTGCATCCGCCATTCATATTCGGCATTCCTTGTTCAATATTCGCTATTCTCCATGGCGATTGCCAATCGCCGCCTAAATCACTACACTAGTGCCATGAGAATCACGCGCCATGCCGCATTGCTGATTGCACTTGTCTGCATCCTGCTCCCGCTGCCGTGCCAGGCAGAGTACCCCGCGTGGAGAACCAGGTCAAGACAGTGTATGAAAATCCGTAATCATTTCTTTTTAGCTTTTTCAATTGCACAGCAACGCGGCGAGACAAACATTACCAGCCTCACGGCGCTTATGCCAACCTACACCGCCTACATGAAGACAACGCCTGTTTGTCCTGCCGGTGGCACCTACGCTCTCGGTACCAATGGCATGGTGACGTGCAGCATGTCAGGGGAACAGCACCGGTTCCGGCCTTTCAAGGGACCCGTGATTGTTATTCATGTCGTCATGGCATTGGTGTTGTTGATACCGCTTCTCATGTTGTGGTGGCGACACTATGACGCGCGCTTTGCCAGCGTAGCCTGCGCGCGCGTGGCTGTGGCAAGCGTGTGCCTTGGCTTGGCGCCATGGCTGATGTTCATCCTGATGCTTTACCTGCCATGGCACACAGTACTCGATATGGTTGCCTTGACGCCCTTGCTTAAAGTCGAACTGTCTGATTCACTGTGGTTTTGGCTTTTGGGCTTGGTGTTCCTATGTGGTGTGTTCAGTGTTCTTTATGGGCATATCGCGCGCAGCCGCCTAAAGCAGACAGCAGCAACAATGTCTCTCATTGCACTACTTGGCCAAGTGCTGGGCTTTATTACGCTCGCCATGTTTGTTTGGCAACTGTACATCATATATCATAAAATAACGATGGTGAATATATTCTAATGAGCACACCTTCCTGGGCGCGCGACGCCGTTTGGTACCAGATCTTCCCCGAGCGTTTCTGCAACGGCGATCCGCACAACGATCCGACCGCCGCCACGCTCGAACGCGCCGACATTCCCGGCTGGCAGCCGTCGCGCTGGACGCGCGACTGGTATGCGCTCGATCCGTGGGAACAGCAGCTCGGCGGGTTTTTCAAGTCGGTCTGGCATCGGCGCTACGGCGGCGATTTGCAGGGCATCATCGAGCGCCTTGATTATCTGCACGACCTTGGCGTCAATGCGCTGTACCTCACGCCGGTCTTCTGGGCGCGCTCGTCGCACAAATATGACGGCAACGGTTATCATCACATTGATCCGCATTTCGGGCCTGACCCGGCCGGCGACACCGCCATGATTGCCGCCGCGCACGAAACGGATGACCCGGCCACCTGGGTCTGGACTGCCGCGGATCGCCTGCTGCTCGACTTGGTTGCCGCCGCGCACCAGCGCGACCTGCGCATCATCCTTGACGGCGTGTTCAATCACACCGGGCGCGATTGCTTTGCGTTTCAGGATTTGCGCCACCGCGGTCAGGCGTCGCGCTATGCCGATTGGTATGACATTGAGCGCTGGGACAAATCACTGCCGGACGGCTTTGCGTACAAGGGCTGGTTCGGCCACCGCACCTTGCCGGAACTGCGCAAGGAAAACGGGTCGTTGGCTGCGCCGGTGCGCGATTATATTTTCAATTGCACGCGCCGCTGGATGCAGCCCATGGTCAACGGCAGCGCGCGCGACGGCATTGACGGCTGGCGTCTCGACGTCGCCTTTTGCGTGCCGCATGGCTTCTGGAAAGAATGGTGCGCGCTCGTCCGTACGCTTAATCCAGAGGCCTACACGGTTGGTGAATTGGTCGAGATCGCGCCCGATTATTTGCAGGGCGATGAATTCGATGCCTTGATGAATTATCCGTTTTTGTTCGGCGTGGCCGAGTTTTTTGGCGACCAGCGCGACAAAATCACCGCCGGCGAATTCGACCGGCGCATGGCCGCGCTGCGCGCTGCCTATCCCGCCGCGCACACGGCCGTCATGCAGAACTTGCTCGGCAGTCATGACTGCGTGCGCTTCGCCTCGGCGGTCGTCAATCCGGACCGGCATTATCGCGACTGGGGCGCGTACCATCACAAGACGCAGGTGCATAACGATCTGCACTATGACCTTAGCCCGCCGCGCGCCGCCGCACTGCAGCGACAGAAGCTGGCGGTGCTGTTTCAAATGACATATCCCGGTGCGCCGATGATCTATTACGGCGACGAGGCCGGCATGTGGGGCGCGAACGACCCGTGCAATCGCAAGCCGATGGTCTGGCCGGAGCTGACCTATGATGTTGAAAAATGTCATCCACATGGCCGTGTGCGCCAACCCGAGCCGGTGGCGTTCAATCACGAGCTGCACGCGTGGTATCGCACGCTGATTCACTTGCGGCGCGCGACGCCGGCGCTGGCACACGGCAGCTACACGACGCTGCTGGCCGATGACGCGACCGGCGTGCTTGTCTTCACGCGGCACAGCGGGCAGCAGACAGCGGTGGTCATGCTGAATAGCAGTGCCGCGCCGCAGACGCTGACCTGGTTGCCAAGCTGGCCGCACTGCGCCAACCCGGGCCGCGTGCAAGGCTTGACGGTGGCCCACGGGCGCGTGACGCTGCCGGCCTTCACCGGCGAGGTCTTCGTCTAAGTTTTTTACGAAGAGTTACAAGAGGGCAAAGAGAGGCAAAAGAGATAAACCTTGAATTAAGGGAGGCAGGCGCAAGCAACATTTTTTGTTGATTGCCAGCAGCAACAACATTTGAAATGCATCTGCCGGCTGCTCTGGCTCATGCACTCATTTACTCCTTGTAAAATTGATGCGGCGTTGAACAAAGAGTAAAAGAGGCAGGCGCAAGCAACATTTTTTGTTGATTGCCAGCAGCAACAATATTCAAAATGCGTCTGCCTGCTGCTCTGGCTCGTGCACTCATTTACTCCTTGTGAATATTGCTGCGGCATTGAACAAGGAGTAAAAGAGCAAAGGAGGCAGGCGCAAGCAACTATATTTGTTGTTTGTCAGCAGCAACAACATTCAAAATGCGTCTGCCTGCTGCTCTGGCTCGTGCACTCATTTACTCTTTGTGAATATTGCTACGGCGTTGAACAAGGAGTAAATGAGCAAAGGAGGCAGGCGCAAGCAACATTTCTTGTTGTTTGTCAGCAGCAACAACATTCAAAATGCATCTGCCTGCTGCTCTGGCTCATGTACTCATTTACTCCCTGTAAAATTGCTGCGGCATTGAACAAGGAGTAAAGGAGGCAGGCGCAAGCAACATTTTTTTGTTTGTCAGCAGCAACAACATTCAAAATGTATCTGCCTGCTGCTCTGGCTCATGCACTCATTTACTCTTTGTGAATATTGCTGCGGCTGCCCCACAATAGTTGATTTCTTGTTTTTCTTGTTTGGCGGTCTTGGTTCTCTTCGTAAAAAGTGCGGCTGAAATGCTATACTAGGCCATGATCGGCAAGAAGTTGCTTGAACAATTCTGTGTCGCGCTGGGCATGACGGCGTTGCTGGCGCTGGTGTCGTTGCCACTGCACGCGGCACCGGCGGCGGACACGGTCGCCGCGGATGTCGAGCGCCTGGTCTGCTCCACCCAGCGCTGGTGCGGCGATCTCGAGGTGCTGGCCCGCAAACGGGTGGTGCGCGTGCTGGTGTGCTACAGCAAGACCTTTTATTTTCTGGACGGCGCCCAGCAGCGCGGGCTGACCTATGACCTGCTGCGCGAGTTTGAAACGTTTGTCAACCAGCGCCTGCGCACCGGCGTCTTGCGCGTGGAAGTGGTGATTGTGCCGGTGCGCCGCGACGAATTGCTGCGTGGCGTGGTCGAGGGCCGCGGCGACCTTGCCGCCGCAAATTTGACGATCACGCCGGAGCGGCAACGGACGGTTGCCTTCGCCGATCCACTGGCCAGCGGCATCAACGAGCTGGTCGTGACGACGCGGCAGCATCCGCCGCTGGCACGGGCCGAGGAGCTGGCCGGCCAGCCGGTGTATGTGCGGCGCTCGAGCAGTTATTTTGAAAGTCTGACGGCGCTGAACGCGCGGCTGCGCGCGGCCAAACGCGCGCCGGTGCAGATCCAACTGGTCAATGAAAATCTGGAGGACGAGGACATTCTGGAGATGGTCAATGCCGGGCTGATTCCCGCGACGATTGTTGACAGCTATCTGGCCCAATTCTGGGCGCGCGTCCTGCCGCGTCTCGTGGTGCATACCAATGTGGCGGTGCGGCACAATGGGCAGATTGCCTGGGCGGTGCGGCCGCGCAGCCCGCAGTTGCAAGCCTTGGTCAACGATTTTGTGCGCACGCACAAGCAAGGCACGTTGCCGGGCAATGTCATCATGCAGCGCTACTTGCGCTCGATCACCTATGTGACCAATGCGGTGGCCAGCACCGAGCTGAAGAAGTTCGACGCGACGATCGGGATGTTTCGCCGGTATGGCGCGCGCTACGGGTTTGACGCGTTGATGCTGGCGGCGCTGGGGTATCAGGAGTCGCTGCTGGATCAGCGCGCGCGCAGTCATCACGGCGCGATCGGCGTGATGCAGTTGCTGCCGGCAACGGCGGCCGACCCGAAGATCAAGATTGCGCGGATTGACCAGGTGGACAACAACATTCACGCCGGCACGAAATATTTGCGCTGGCTGCACGACACCTATTTCAAGGAGGCGGCGATGGACGCGCTCAACCGGACACTGTTCACGTTCGCGTCATACAATGCCGGCCCGGGGCGGATTGCCGGTTTGCGCGCGCAGGCGGCGGCGGAAGGGCTGAATGCAAACATCTGGTTTCACAATGTCGAAGTGGTGGCCGCGCGCGTGATCGGCCGCGAGACGGTGCGCTACGTCAGTAATATTTACAAGTATTATCTGGCCTATGCAATGATCACGCAACGGCAGCAGGAGCGCGATAATTTACTTCGCAACGAAGTAAATTAAGGGGGCGGAATTTCCGGAACCAAAAACCGTATGGAAACATTGCACGACAAGATTCAGCGGGTGGTGCAAGAACACGTGGCGATTGTGCCGTACAATCCGCGCTGGCCGGCGCTGTTCACGGAAGAAAAACAACATCTGCTGGCCTGCCTCCCGCCGGCATTGATCAAACGCGTCGAGCACTTCGGCAGCACGGCCGTCCCGGGCCTGCCCGCCAAGCCCATCATCGACATGCTGATCGAAGTCACCGGTCTTGCCGCAACGCAACAGCAGATTGTGCCCATCCTGGAAGCGCAGGGCTACGACTACTTCTGGCGCCCGGCGTGGGATGACGACCGGCCACCGTTCTATGCCTGGTTCATCAAGCGCGACGCGCAGGGCGCGCGCACCCATCATCTGCACATGGTCGAGGCTCATTTCGAGCATTGGGACCGACTCTTGTTTCGGGATTACCTCATTGCGCATCCGGCCGTCGCCGCGCAATACGCCGCGCTCAAAATGAAACTGGCGCACCAGTACCCCAACGACCGTGTCGGCTATACCAAGGCCAAGACAGAATTCATTGTGGGTGTGACCGCCGCGGCCAAGCGCAGCCATCAGCGACCTGACCCCTGATGCATATTCTCTGCTATAAAAATGAATTGCCGCAATTCATTTTGTACAAAATGGTTTTGCCGCAAAACCATTTTTCCCTGAATCCGCGCCGTTGGCGGGACTCCAAGCAGCCCCGAACCCTAATTGCTGCCGCACCACCCGGTGCGCAACGCGGTGCGCAGCACGTCGCGGTTGATGCCGCATTCCGCCAGGTTGCACAAGAACGCGGCATGCGCCCGTTGCGCCCGATAGGCCGGCGCGACGGCCGGCTCGCGCAGATAGCGCGCGATGCGCGCCAGGTCGGCATCCACCAAGAAACTGCCATGCACCAGCACGACGCCGCGCTTTTGCGCTTGCGCCGTGCCGCAAATCTTGCGGCCCTGCACGGCCAGGTCACACGGCGGCTCAAAGACGGCCGGCACGCCCAGACGACCCAAGGTGGCGATGGCACACGCCAACACGAGCCGATAGGCGCCGCCGACATCAAACGGCTTCAGTGCCGGGCCGTGCGGCGCGATCACGCTGAACACCAGGCAGCCGCGCCCGATGAACACCGTGCCGCCGCCGGAAAAACGTTGCAGCACCGGCATGCCGTCGGCGGCGCAGGCCGCGAGGTCAACCTGTTGTTCCGGCTGCTGCGCAACGCCGACGACCACCGCCTCGTCCGTCGCTTCGTAAAAGCGCAGCAGCGCCGGCTGCGTCCCGGCCGCCACGTGCAGCATCAACTCTTTGTCGCGCGCAAGCTCTTGCGCGACAGGGCCGGGCGGCGTGTCAAGATAGGTCAGTGTCATGGTCGTGCGACCATTGTAGCAAGAGGTGTGGTATAATGAAAGGGACATGACAGACAATGATGAATGATGAATGCAGAAATAGCGGAGAAAACCATATTGGATGCGGGGCGGTTGATCGGCCTGTGCGTGCTGCTGGCGGGTTGCGCGACGACTGGCCCGGTGGCGCCGGCCGCGCCGGATGCGCAGCGACAGGCGCTGCGCACGGCCGGGCTGGCAACCCTGCAGCCCGGCATGCCCGAACGGCACGTGCGCGAGGCGCTGGGCGCGCCGGATAATATCGTGGTAACCTACAAGCCGTACGATCGCAATTCGGGCGTGCGGGATGGCTTTGCGTATGTGTATCTGCTGGGGGGTACCAATGCCGTGGCGGACGTCATCCGGCCGCCGGCGCGCGCCGTTATCTGGTTCTCGAACGACCGCGTGATCACCAAGGTCGAGACGACGAACCGGTATGCGGCGTCGTTTTAGGGTTCGGGGTTCGGGGTTCAGGGTTCGGGGTTCACGGTTTGGGAAAGTATGAAGTCGGAACGCTGAAGTCAGCACAGATTAAGCGGCTTTTACTTTTGCGTTCAGCGTTCAGCGTTCATCGTTCAGGGTTTTTGCATGAGCTACATTGCCATAGGTGACCTTCATGGCCAGCGCGCGGCGCTGGACGCGCTGCTGGCGCAGCTGCCACTGACGCCCGCGGATGTGTTGGTCTTTCTGGGCGATTATGTGGATCGCGGGCCGGATGCGCCGGGCACGCTCGAACGCTTGCTCGCGTTGCAGCAGGCGCAGGCGCAGTGCGTGTTTCTGCGCGGCAATCACGACGCGATGTTGCTGCATTTTCTCGATCTTGTGCCGCGCGGCGATGGCGCCGCGTACACCCTGGCCTGTAATGACGGGCTCAGCACGTTGAAACAGTATGGTTGTCCCGCGACGCTGCTGCAGCAATGTCCGGAGGAACACCTCCCGCCGCTGGCCGTGCGGCACGCGCTGCGGGAGTACGTGCCGCGCGCGCACCTGGCGTTTTTGGCCGCGACCCAACTGCTGTATGCCACCGAAAAGTATGTGTTTGTGCATGCCGGCATCCGCCCGGCGCACGCGCTCGCGGAGCAGCGCGAAGACGACCTGTTGTGGATTCGCGCGGCGTTTCTGAAAAAACCACATCGGCTGCCGCAGACCGTCGTGTATGGCCACACGCCGACGCGCGAGTGCGGCTTTGAGCCGCGAATCGAGCATGCCCAGCGCCGGATTGGCCTTGACACCGGCGCGGCCTACGGCGGCTTTCTAAGCGCCATGGTCTTGCCGGCCGAGCATGTGGTGCGCATTCCGTGCCGCGCGCCAGCCGCCGCATTGTAATTTATTTTTAGTACAATAGAGCACCAGCTAAGGAAACAAACATGAGCAAGCGCGTGGTAGTTATTGCCTTGGGCGGCAACGCCATTTTGCCCTCGCACGGCACGGGCACGTACGAGCGCCAACTGCACAACGTGGATGCGACGGCGCGGCAAATCGCGGATTTGGTGAAGCACCATTACAAAGTGGTGATCACGCACGGCAATGGCCCGCAGGTCGGCAATCTGCTGGTGCAGCAGGAACACGCCCAATGTCTGCTGCCCGGCCAGCCGCTGGATATCTGCGACGCCATGACCCAGGGGCAGATTGGCTACATGCTGCAAAACCGGCTGGCCTATCATTTCCCGCGCATGTGCGGGCGCGAGATTCCCGTCTGCACCGTCTTGACCCAAGTCGAGGTTGATCCGCATTCGGCCTGCTTCACGCGGCCGACCAAGCCGGTCGGCACCTTTCACACCCAAGCGGAAGCGGAGGAACTGCACCGGCAGCATGGCTACAATATGAAACTGGTAAAGCCGCAGGCGGGCAAGGGCTGGCGGCGGGTCGTGGCATCGCCGCGGCCGTTGCGGATCATTGAAGAGGCCTCGATCCTGCAATTGCTCGACAATCACATTGTCGTGATTGCCTGCGGCGGCGGCGGCATTCCGGTGGTGCGCGCGGACGACGGCATGCTGCGCGGCGTCGAGGCGGTGATTGACAAGGACTGGACCGCGGCCTTGCTGGCCGAGCGCGTCGATGCCGATTATCTGCTGATCCTGACCGATGTTGAAAAAGTCGCGCTGCACTGGGGCACGCCGCGCGAACGCACACTCGACCGGCTGACCGTGGCGCAGGCCAAGCGCTATTGCCGGCAAGGCCATTTTCCGGAGGGCTCAATGGGGCCGAAAGTGCAGGCGGCGGCGCGCTTCGCCGAGAGCAGCGGGCAGCCAGCGATCATCACCTCGTTGCGCACCGCGCGCGCAGCCTTGGCCGGCAAGACCGGCACGTGGATCGGGCCGCGAGCCGGTTTGCAGCGGTGATCAGCGCGGTGGCCGGGCCGTTTTTTCTTAAACCATCATTGTGGCGCCCACGCCGTTTGAGAACGTGTTCGTCGGCTGCGCCGTGGAGCCGCCGCTGCAGCATGCGTTGGTTAAATTCTCGCGCGGCGCATACTCCAACTGCGTCAACGGCGGGCTTGCGCGTCATTGTCTTCCAGGCCACCCCTCATGTTGCAATGTGCTTACTTTTACAGCACATTTCAGAGCGCCGCGCGGGCGCACGGCAAGATAGTTGCATGATTTTGAGATAGACCGGCCTGACACAAGGACTTACTTGCGTTTGGCTGTGGAACAATAGTACTCTACGCCTAAGCCGCGCAACGCGCGCGCGCAACTTGCGTAGTCTGAAGACCCCCACGGTACCGCCTTGGCGGTACCGTGGGTGAATAAGATTGAAGGATACCGCGCGCGCCTCTTCCCAAGCTCTCCTTCCACCGGCGCAAGGCCGGTGGGGAGGCAAGCCTATGAATGGAAAACATTATGAACATCCACGCAGTGACTGCGCACTGCTATGACACTGCAACTTTTACGCCGTGCGCCCGCGCCGCGCCTTTTGCTTGACTTTTGTCCCGCTATATGCTATACTGGTTGTGCTAAATGAGAGTTTCATTTACATTACCAACCACTTATCACCTTAGGAGATCTGCTATGAAGAAGCTCGTCGGTAGTCTCACTGCCCTGTGTCTGTGTGCTGTATTCAGCGGTTATGCTGTCACCTATTATATTGGCCCGGCCGGCAGCGACGCCAATGATGGGTTGTCACCCGCCACCGCCTTCGGCACCTTCCTGACGGCGACCGAAACCGTGAATGATGGCGACACACTGGTCATCCTGACAGGTGTCTACACCAACCCCGTCAACCGAGTGGGCACTAATCCGCAAGTGTACTTTGGTCAAAAGACCAACAACACGTTTCTCAGCGGCGTGACCTATCGCGGTGAAGGGCCGGATAAGACCATCTTCTGGATGGATTCGAACACCGTGCCGAGCAACGTCTGGAACTCCCGTTTTATCCGCTTCCTCGGCACCAATAACAAACTCGAGAGCTTCGCCCTCAAAGGCGAGTTGGCCGGTGATGACTGGTGGGGTCCGATAGTGTATGTCATCAACAGCTTCAGCGGTTGCGTTATTTCCAACATTTACATCAAGTTCCCTGATTCTCAAGTTAATCGCACGGGCATCTCGCCGGTGTGGAACAACTCCGTCACGAACTTGCTCGTCACCCATTGCTTGGTTGACGGCGGCGGCATCGGCGTCAGAGACTTCAACAACGCCTGCTTCCATTACACCACTTTCCGCAACTGCACCCTGGTCAACCAGCGCGACATCGGCAACGCCGCGCGCGGTGCCGGCGTCATTGTGGAAGGCAATGATGGCACGATCATCAAGAACAGCATCATGATGAACCAGACCCGCTATGGAATTCAGTTGTGGAATCCGCTTGCGGGCGTGGCCACCACCACGGTTGAAAATTGCATCTGGTACGGCGCCACGAACGGCTTCATTTATTTGACGAGCGCCGCCACGGTTGCCAATGAATCCGGCACGCTGAATGTCGATCCCAATCTGCAGACCGACGCGCTCGGCTTGCCGTATTGCAGCCCGCTGACGTATGCCAGTTATGGCTGGCGTGCGGTGCCGGAACCGACGGTGACGCTGGTTCTGGGCCTGCTGGCACTGGCTGGCTTGCGCAGGAAGTAATCCGGCAAAACATCGCCAAGAGTAAAGAAAACCGCCCGCAGGCACACGCCTGCGGGCGGTTTTTTATTGACGCGGCTGGCGCCGACTATCTCGAATTTAAAATCCAAAATCTCAGGCAGACCGGCGAATAAAACGCCCGCGCCGTTGGGTTTTCATTTTTTTGCCGCGCTGCTGATTTTCTTTGCGGCGTATGCTTGCTGTATTTCGGCCTGCCGCTGACAATCGACATTTTATGTCGTTTGTACCACCCGCCGGCCCTGCACTGCGATGCGCCCGTCGGCCACCAATTGCAGGGCGCGCGGGTACAACACATGTTCCTGTTCCTGGATGCGGGCATGCAAGGATGCGGGCGTGTCGTCGTCCAGCACCGGCACGGTCGCCTGGGCAATGATCGGCCCGCTGTCCATGCCGCCGTCGACAAAATGCACCGTACAGCCGGTCACTTTCACGCCATGCGCCAGCGCCTGTTCCCATGAGTGCAAGCCCGGAAACGCCGGCAGCAACGCCGGATGAATGTTGATGATGCGGCGCGGGAACGTCGCCAGCATGCCGCTCTTGATCATGCGCATAAAGCCGGCCAGCACGACATACTCGACGCCCGCGCCCAACAGCGTATGCAAATAGACAACCTCTTGCACGCCGTCGAGTTTGGTCTTGTGGGCATTGGCTGGCAGATATTTGCAGGGAATGCCGCGGGCGCGGGCGCGGGCGAGAATGCCCGCATCCGGCTCGTCCGCGAGAACCAGCGCGATCTCGACCTTGGTCAATGTGCCCTGCGCGACCGCTTCCGCGATCGCCGCGAAATTCGTGCCGCTCCCGGAACCAAGAATGCCGATGCGCATGGATTCCTGAAGTTTTCGGTTTTCAGTTTTCAGTTTTCGGTCAAGAGACAGAGTTATTTTTTGATGTCTTTCAGTGCCTTCTTGAAGATGCCGTTGAGGAAGTCATTATTGGTGTCATTGGCGTTACCCGGACTGACGCGCAACTCGAAGTTGTGGATTTCCGTCGATACCTGCTGCTTCTTGATCGCCTCGTCAAAGTGCAAGTAGGGAGAGCGGTCGTCCAGCGGCACTCGCATGGCGAGGGTGCTGTCGCGAAACGTCAGCGCTTGCAGCCACGGCACCACGTCTTTCAGCGCGTTCACATTGGCGGTCAACTGCTGGACGCTCATGAACACCTCGGTGGGCGTGACTTTATTGTTGCGCAGCACGACTTGGCCGCGTGCGGTCAGCGTGCCGGTCTCGATGGCAATCAAGCGGAACAGCGGCGAATACACGTCGGCGATCGGCAGCAGCGTGCGCAGTGCAAGATTGCTCAGCGCAAAATCAACCTGGATGTTTTTCTGGCCGGCGAACAGGTCGACCATGCCGGTCGCGGCGAACGGCGCCGCCCAGTCGCGGCCGGCAAACCCTTGCGCGCGGAACGTGATCGGCTCCGGCAGCACGCCCGGGCGCGACGACAGATTATCGCAGACGCCGCTGATGCCGTGCAGCACGATGCTGGTCAGCGCGCCATACGGCACGATCTCGATGGTGACGTCTTCGAGGGTCAAGTGGCGCACTAGCAAATCCGGATAATCGTGCGGCAGACGCAGCACAAAGCCGCGCGCGACCACTTGGGTCGTGCCGCCCAGCGCGTCGCGCGCGACGGACGCCGGCGCGTCATGCCGGGCGGCGTCCACGGCTTCTTTTTGGGCCGCGAACGTGCGCAGCGGATTCATGTTGTCGGACGTCCAAGTCATGATGTTCTTGATCCGCAGGCCGACCGGCTCGTAGTTCGCCAGGCGCAGGGCCGTCTCGTTCAAAAAGACAAAATGGCCGTTGCGCTGCTGCTGCACCCGCACATACACACCGCTGGCGTAGACATCGTTCAGCAGCACGCGGCGCTCGAAGAAGCGGGCCAGGTCGGCCCAGCATTGAAACTCACGCGCGACAAACATGTTGCGGCCGCGCTGGCCCGGGTCGGTCACCTGCAGGTTCTCGCCGCGCAAGGTTGAACGAAATACGCTGACATCCAGCGCGCCCAGCCGCACCACGGTGTCAAGCTCGCGCGTGGCGATGGTCTCGAAACGCTGGCGCACGCCATTGTTGTCCATCTGGCTGATGGCAAAAAAACCGACCAGCAGTAATGCCAGCATCAGCGACAGTGCCGGCCATCGAATGAGGTTCATGATGATCTCCGAAAAAGATATTTCTTGCCAAGCACCAACAGCACCACGCTGACGGCGCTCGCGCCCAGCGCCCAGTACAGGCCAACCACGCAGCCGCCCAGCGTGCGGGCGCGCTGCAAATCAAGGTAACAGACCAAGGGCTTTTTCAGCAGCGCGCGCCAGCCGGCCGGGTCGCGCAGCAGCATGGCCGCGCCACGCGCCTCGCAGATGCCGGCCAGCGCCGGCGCCAGCAGCGCGCCCGCGCCCCAGCCCAGCGCGACGCACGGCAAATGCGTCCGCAGCACCAGCGCCAGCACCAGCCCGCACCACCAGACCGGCGAGCCGGCGGCCTGCATGCCCAGCCAGACGCCCGCGCCCACGCTCAACGCGCAGCGCAGTGCCGACGGCGTGCCCCACACCAGCCGCTTGATACTGAAAACTGAAAACCGAAAACTGGAAACTTCTTGAGCTGTCATTGCACCACCTTTATCCCGAACGTCAACCACAGCGCCATCATCGGAATCGCCGCGAGATACAGCCAGAACATCAGCGCCGCCATGTCTTTCTTGCAGTGGCCCAAGACTTCATACATCACCATCAAGTTCATCGCCGGCGGCACAAAGCCCTGCAACAACAACACAAAATACAACACTTTATCCCCGGCCGGCAGCACGCCCAGCGCGCGAAATGCCGCAATGCCCGCCAGCGCCACCAGCGGCATCACCACAAAGCGGCCGAGGCCGGCAGTCACAATCGTCGGCCAGGTCAGCAGCACGGGGCGCGGCCCGTGCGCAAGATTGCCGCCGATGATCAGCAGCGCGCACGGCACGGTGGCCAGGCTGATGAGCTGGGCGGCGTGATACACGGCTGCCAGCGGCGCGTTGTCGCCCAGCAGCAGCGCCTTGGCCCACGGCAGCAAACCAATAACGACCGCCGCCAGCCCGGCGACAATCGGCGCAGTCAGCACGTGCCGCAGGCGCAATGCGCGCAGCGGCTTGTGGGACAAGAACGGGAAGACGACGCCCCATTGCAGCGGTGAATAGGCAATCAAGTATAGCGATGCATAGGTGACGCCCAGCGCGGCGGCATTCTTGTCGCCAAACAAGGCCGGGCGCGCTTGCAGCAACACCGCGATAATTGCCAGGGGAATATACGCGCCGTTGCCGCAAGCCACTTGCGCCATGGCGCCGCGCGTGAGTTCGGCCGGCGTGCGGGCCAGGCGCGTGCCCAGCCAGCCGGCCAGCAAGCCCGCGCCGATATTGAGCAGTGCCGCCGCCGGCAGCAGCCACCAGCGCGCCAGCGCCGCGACACTCACCGCCGGCACAATGTTCGCAAACAGCAGGCAGGGCAAGGTCACATTCATGACAATCGCGCTGAGATCCTTCAGTGCCTGCTCGTGCAGGATCCGCCGGCGCACCAAGAGCGCGCCACAGGCCGCGCCCAGCAGCAAGGTGACGACGATCTCAATGCTGTAGAGCAGATACGTCATGGCGTGGTTCCGGCGCCGCTGTGGAAAGCAGCGGCTGCGGCAATCTTGGCCACGAAGGCACGATGGCACCACGAAGACATTAACATTGAACATTCAACATTGAACATCGAACGGAAGACGCAGCATCAATTTTGTGCGGCCGCTGTAGTGCCAAGATCCGGCGGTACAAATACAGAAGCAAAGGCAAACCCAGTAAACACGGTGAACGCAAGTGCGCACACGAGTTGGGCGGGTGGGTGCGCATGAGACCCCCACGATCCCGCCGCTGACGGGATCGTGGGTGAATAAGATTGAGTAAAAAGGCGCGCCGGCGTCTTTTTCTTAATCTTTGCTCCCACCGAGGCAAGCTCGGTGGGGAGCAACAACACATACCAACCGCCGGATCTGGGTAGTGCTGCATCATAATTTTTTTTGCTGCAAAAGAAATTAGCATCAGGCGTTCTGCAAGTCGAGTGCGTACATGGTCAGGCCGGACAACAATTTTGGATAAAAGTCGGTGGATTTCTGGGGCATGACTTCGCCGTGGCGCGCCACGGCGCAGACCTGCGCCGCCGCCGTCGGCCGCAGGAAGAAGGCGCACTGGGCCGCGCCCGACTGGACGCGCTGCACGGCTTCCTGCGGGTCGCGCTGATAGGTTACGCCGGCTTCCTGCTCGACGCGCGCCGCGCTGATGTCCAGCGCGCCCTCGATCACCAGCGTGTGCAAAATTGCGACATCCAGCGCGCGCCAATCGTCCGAACGCGCCGGCGCGGCAGCGCGCATCGGCCCGGGCTCTTGCAGCGTCGCCGTGTAAAAATCCTGGCCGTCGTACACGCCAAGGCAGGCCACTCCTTGCGGCGCGCGTGTCGCCGCCAGCAGCGCCTCGAAATTCGCGCACGGCTGCACCGCAAACGTGCGCTGCAATGCCTGCCGCAACTGCACGCGTGAATAATGCACAAGGCCATGCACACAGCGGTGCGTCGGCAGAATGACCAGCGGGCCGCGGATGTTGACAAACATTGCCATGGTAGACTGGGCGCAGGCGTCACCGGGGTTTTCGGCAGCGTAGGCCAGCGAGGTTTCGTAGCGATGATGACCGTCGGCGATGAACACTTGTGTGTCGGCCATCGCCGCCTGCACGGCGCGCATGCCCGCCGCGTCGTTGAGCTGCCACAGCTCGTTGCGCACGGCGAAGTCATCCGTCAACGCGGCGCACGGCGCGCCGGCCATGGCGTGGTCGAGGATGTTTTGGATGCGCCCGTCGTCCTCATACAACAAGAAAATCAGGCCGTAATGCACCCGGCCCGCGCGCAGCAGCGACAGGCGGTCCGCTTTCGGCTTGGCCAGCGTGCGCTCGTGCGGAAAGACGATTTTGTTCTCGTACGGCTCGACCTGCATGCGCGCAATAAAGCCGCCGCGCACATGCTGCTGGCCGAAGATTTCAAAGTGCTGGCGATAGGGATAGACGCCGGCGGCCGCGTCGCGCGCCAGTGTGCCGTCCGCATACCATTGTTTGAAGAGCGCCGCGCTGTGCTGGTATTTGTCCATGCCGGCGGCCGCGTCCGGCAGAATCAGGTTGACCAGATTGTGCGGATCGCGCGCTTGATAGGTCTGGCGCAAATCGGGCGAAATCTTGTCATACGGCTGCGTGACGACGCGGGCAAGGTCGGTGCCGGCGGCGTAGCGCACCGCGTGAAAGGGGAGAATAGCAGCCATTAGTTGGTCTCCTGGGCGGGGCTTGCCGCGGGCGCTGATGCATCGAGCGGCGTGACAAAAGAGTTGATCTGCAGCTTCTTCAATTTTTCAACGGCGGCTTTGGCTTCATCATAATTGGGATACGAACCGTAGCGCACGCGGTACATGTTGTCTTTTGTCGAGGGCGCGGTTACTTGCACGGGCTGGATTTTCTTGGCGAGCTCCCAATACAAGGCAAAGGCGCGCTCGCGCGCCTTGAACGCGCCGAGCTGCACGGTGAAGATCGTGCCGGGCGGATGCGGCCCGCGCACGGCGGCGGCCGGCGTGGCTGGCGCAACCGCCCGCGCCGGCGGCACGGCGGTGACCGCCCGCGGCGGCGGCACGACCGGCGCGGGCGCGGCGGCGGGCTCGCTTGGCAAGGCCTGCGCCGCCGGTTCGTCCGGCGCATCCGGCACGGTGATTTCAACCTCGGCGCGCACGCACACGGTCAGCAAGCACGTCAGCGCGCAGATCACGGAAAAAATGCTATCCGGCATGATCGTGTTCCTGATGGTAAACATGCCAAATTGTAGCAACCATGCCCGCGCCTGTCAACCATAAAGTGGTTTCATAAAGTGGTTCCACATAAAGTGGTTCCATAAAGTGGTTTCCCAGATCCGGCGGTTTGCTTGTGCTGTTGCTCCCCACGACGCGAGGTCGTGGGGGTCTCAGCACACCCACCCGCCCCACCCGTATGCGCGCTTGCATTCGTCGTGTTTACTGGTGTTGTCTTTGCTGTGGTGTTGTCATCGCCGGATCTGGGTTGTTCTGCCACGCACGCAAGACGTGGCCACACTGGCTATGGACTGCAAAAAAAGTTGTTTCGATGGCGATGCCGCCCGGCGGCCCAACACCGCGCGCATCGCGCCGGAGGTCTGGCGTCAGCCGGCAGATTGACGCCAGAGCACGGCGACACCGTAACGCTCCAGGGTCACGCGGCTGGCGCATGCGCGGTTGCGCAAGGCATCGCGCAACCCCGCCGGCACTGCCACCGTCTGCGGTTCTTCGGTGTGATTGACCAGAAAAATCAACTCATGACGCGCGCCGCGCCGCACGCACAACTCCACGCCGGCCGGCGGCCGCAGCAGTGCCGTGACGCCCGCATTGTCCAGCAATTGCCGGACTAACTGGTCGTAGAACGCATCTTCCTTGATCACCGCGCCGAGATACCAACCGGCGCCTGTGCCGCACGCATGGCGGGTCAATGCGGCATACTTGTGGATGTGCCAGTCGGTGTAGCCGGCGAGTTGCGTTGCGCCGCGCGGGCGCACCCAGTCGGTGTAATGCACCGCCGTGAACGTGCCGGGAAATGCCGGGGTGCCTTGCACGGCGCAACGCACGGTACCCGGCACGGCGTCATATTCCTCGATGGCAATGCCGAGCGCGGGCGCGAGCAGCCCGGGCAGGGTGCGCGGGTGACAGAGATTCGTCTCGTCTTTCACGGCGGTGCGGCAATCGGCCAGCAAGACGCCGCCGGCACGCACATAGCGCACAAAGTGGTCGGCGGCGGCGTCCGGCAGCACGTGCAGTGCCGGCGCCAGCACGAGTTTGTAGCGCGCAAGATCCGCGTCGCGCGGCACGATGTCGACATTGACGCCGGCGCGGAAGAGGGCGCGGTAATAGCGGCCAATCGCCTTCTGATAGTCGTTTTCCGCGAAGCCGGGCTGGATGCGCAGCGCCCACAAACTGTCGTAATCATAGACGATGGCAACATCGGCGGCCACGGTGGTGCCGTTGAGCAGCGGCGCCAGCGCGTGCATTTCGCGCGCCGTCTGGGCCGCTTCCTTGTAGCGCCGCAACGGCCGCCCGTCATGGCCGAGCAGGCCATGCCAGTATTGTTCGCGGCCGGCCGTGCAGGTGCGCCAGCGAAACCACACCATGCCGTCGGCGCCATGCGCGCATTGCTGCCAGGCAACATTGCGCAATTCGCCCGGCCGCACATTGCGCGAAAACACGCCCCAGCCGCACGGCCCGGCCGTTTGTTCCATGATCCAGAAGTTGCGGCGCTTCAGGCCGCGCATGACGTCGGCGGCCAGGGCCGCATCATAACGGACTTCCGGCGCACCCCACACCGGATAATTGTCCCAACTGACAAAATCCAGATCGCGCGCCAACGCATAATAATCCAGTTCCTTGAACAAGCCCATGAAATTATGGGTGATGAAATGGCGCGGGCAGTGTTCGCGCAGAATGCGCACCTGCTCATGTTGAAAGCGCACGTTCAGCCATGAGAAGAAGCGCTGCCAGTCAAGACAGGCGCTGGGATTGTGCGACCCGGCGTCGTCCGGAATGGTGATCTCCGCCCAATCCTGAATACGATGACCCCAAAAGTGCGTACCCCAGGCGCGATTGCATTCGTCAAGCGTGCCATGGCGCCCACGCAGCCATTCTTGGAATGCCGCGCGGCAGGTTGCGCAATGGCAGAACGGATGGCCGAACTCATTGTCGGTCTGCCAGCCGATCACGTTGGGTGTGCCGGAGAAATGCTGTGCCATGGCGCGCGTGATGCGTTCGGACAGCAGGCGATAAGTGCCGTTGCTAAAGCAGTTGTTCTTGCGCACGCCCCAGGTCAGGCGCGTGCCGTCGCGCTGGGTTGCCAGCGTCTCGGGATAGGCGCGCGCCAGCCAGGCGGGCATGACGGCCGTGGGCGTGCATAGAATCGCGGAAATGCCGTGGTTGGCCAGCAGTGCCAGCACCTCGTCCAGCAGGCTGAAATCGTACACGCCTTCGGACGGCTCCATGTTGACCCAATTGAACTCAGCCAAGCGGACAACAGTAAAACCCGCCTTGCGCATCAAGCGCGCATCGGTCGCCCAGCGTGCGCGCGGCCAGTGCTCCGGATAGTAATCAACCCCAATGTACATGGCTTGTTCCTTGGTAAAAGCTGTGCCATTGTAGCAAATGGCACGCCAAACGTCAGACTGCTGATCCCGTTGGTCAGATTCATGCAGCGCCGCTGCATCACGCTGAAAAACCATGCTCCGCCGCCGTGGCGCACGAGCTCCGGCGGTGTGTTTGTGTTGAAGAGCAGGGCGACGCGGCGTGGGGCAGCCACTTTTGCGCGGCCGTTCAGCCGCCACCGACTGGCAGATACAAATCGACGTGATCTTCGTCGCAAAGCAGCGCGTGCAGCGCGGCGTGCGCGCCATTGTGCAGCACGACCACCTGCCGGATTTCCGCGTCAGCAAGCTGCACCTGCGCCTGCAGTACGCCATGAATGGTCGTTGACGCCGGCACCTCCAGCGTCACGGCGCTGGCGCCAAAGGGATGGCGCAGCGGGCCGTTGATGGTCACATGGATGCGCATGGCGTTGGGACACTTCTAACGAAGAGAACAAGAGGGCAGAGAGAGTTCAAGAGGCAGCGAATTCATACATTTGCGGTAACGCTTGTGCTCTACAAATCTCTTGGTCTCTTCGTCAAATGATTTGCTAATACTGCGTGGTGGCGGCGACGCCTTGCATGATGGCCACGCCGGAACTGGTGCCGAGCAAGTGTGCGCCGGCTTGCAGCATGGCGCGGGCGTCCTCACGCGTGCGAATGCCGCCCGCCGCCTTGATCTTGACGCGGCCGGCCGCCAGTTCGCGCATGCGGTTGATGATGTCAACCGTCGCGCCCGGGCCGTTGAACCCGGAAGCGGTCTTGATATAATCCATGCGCGCGGCGACGGCCAGGTCAATAGCGCGGCGCAACTCGTCGTCGGACAGAATGGACGTTTCTAAAATAACCTTGGTGATAGCGCCGCCCGCGGCCTCGACGACCGCCGCCAAGTCGTCTTGAAATTCGCGCGCCATGCCCGAGCGCAAATAGCCGATTTTGCAGACAACATCCACTTCGGTCGCGCCCTTGGCCACCAAGTCGCGCACCTCGGCGGCTTTGGCCGCGCGGCCGCCGGCGCCGTGCGGGAAATCGGCGACGGCGCAGACCGTGCTGGTGCTGCCGCGCAAGGCCGCAACCGCCAGCGGCACCCACATGGGCTGGACGCAGACGGCCTGGAAATTATGCGTGCGGGCTTCTTGGCAGAGCTGCTGAAGGTCGTCCGCCGTCGCGGTGATTTTCAGCAAGGTGTGTTGAATGGTGCGGGCCAGCTCGGTGGGTTGCATAAAAAGCCTGTGGGGTTTAGGAACGTGGTGCGGCGGGCGGTGCGGCCGCGGGCTTGGGCGGTGCGGCCGGCGCGCGGGGTATTTCCGGCGCGAGGTCAACGCGCTGCCAGACATTACTTTTGAGCGGGATCAACGTCCGCAGCGGTTTTGCACCAAACAGGGCCGCCATTGCCTGCGGGCGGGTTGCATCGTAAAACAAGGGCACATTCCAGGTAAAGGTTGTGTCCGGCAAGGCGGCGCCCATGCCGACGACCTTGAGGGTCAAGGACATGATCCCGTTGCGCAGCAGCGGCACGCCGCGCGCATTGACCGTGTTGAAGTAACAGGTGACCACTTTCTTGGGATACATGAAATCCAGTTTGACGACATTGTCGCTGGTCACCTTGTACGCCATGCCGGTCTCGCCCTTGCTGTTGATCAAAAACACACGGCGGCGCAAATCGCCCGCCATGGCGACTTCGACATTGCTGTCCAAATTTTGGTTGAGCAGCAGGAATTCAATGGCAAAGACATAGCCGTCGCGCTGCAGCGCGGCATAGCGCGGCAGCCATTGCTTGACGATTGCCTGGCGCGTCGCCTTTTTTTCACTTTGTTCCTTGATGAAATTGGCGAAGGCCCGCTCGATCAATTGCGGCGCCGCGGTGACCTGCACGCTGTTGACCGTCTGACTGCGCTTGAACAGCGCATCCAGCCGCTCGACATAATCAATGATTTCCTCGGCCGGCAGGCTGGCGGCGACGACACAGAGCAACGCACTGAAGATGAGACAACGGATCATGGCGTGGGCGGCGTGAGGGTTTCGTTGAGGCGCCGTTGCGCGCGCCGTTCGCGCGCCTGGCGGAGTTTGAACTTGATGAAATCGATGAAGCCGCTGGGCACGTCATGGCCGGTGTCGCGGAATTGCATGTCATGCAACTTTTTGTACAAGCCGTCTTCATCGACAATCAGGGCGTCATGCGTGCCGATCTGCACCACCTCGCCGTCCACCAGCACAAGAATGCGGTCGGCATGCTGGATGGTGGAGAGCCGGTGGGCGATGGCAAAGACGGTGCGATCCTTGACCAAGTGGTCAATGGCTTCCTGGACGAGGCGTTCGCTTTCGGTGTCGAGCGCGGAGGTGGCTTCGTCGAGGATCAGCACGCGCGGGTTCTTGAGGATGGCGCGCGCAATGGCCAGGCGCTGGCGCTGGCCGCCGGACAGGCGCACGCCGCGCTCGCCGATGACGGTGTCGTAGCCCTCGGACATTTCGCGGATGAAGCCGTCGGCGTTGGCAGCCTGGGCGGCGGCGATCACGGCCTCGAGTGGAATGTCGGCGCGCCCATAGGCAATATTGTTGCGCACGGAATCGTTGAACAAAATGGTTTCCTGGGTGACCATGCCGATCTGGCCGCGCAGCGAGGTGAAGGTTGCGTCACGAATGTCCACGCCATCGAACAGGATCGCGCCGGCGGTCACGTCATAGAAGCGCGGGATCAGGTTGGCAAAGGTGGTTTTGCCGCCGCCGCTGGGGCCGACCAGCGCGATCATCTCGCCGGCCTTGACGTGCAGGGTCAGGTCCTTGATCACCGGCGCGCCGGCGGGGTCGTAGGCAAAGGCGACATGCTCGAAACGGATGTCGTGCTGCAGCGGCGGCAGGTCAACGGCGTGGGGAATTTCGACGATCGACGATTTGGTGTCCAGCAAATCGTAGATGCGCACCAAGGCGCCGACGGCGCGCTGGATCAAGCTGTTGACTTTGCCGATGCTGCGCAAGGGCTTCATCATGATCACCAACTGGGCGATGTACAACACCAAAAAGCCGGGTGAGAGCTGTTTCTGCAGCACGCGGCCCAGCATGATGTTGGCGACCAGCAAGGCGCAGCCGATGCCGACAATTTCGGTCAAGGGGCCAATCAGGGCGTCGCGCCGGATGGCTTTCATGCGCAGATGGTAGAAGCGATCGGCCTGATGGTCGAAGCGGCGCACTTCGTACTGTTCCATATTGAACGCGCGCACGATGCGAATGCCGGTGATGGTCTCTTGCAGCATGGACATGATATCGGCGATTTTCTCCTGCGATTTTTTGGAGAGGCGGCGCAGGCGCTGGCCAATGATCACGATCGGACCCATCAGCAGGGGAATGGCCAGCGACAGCAGCAGGGTCATCTTCCAATCCGTCACCAGCAAGACCACGGCGAGAAACGGCAACTGGGTGATGTCGCACACGCTTTCGATCAAGCGCGCCGACAAACTGGCCTGCACCAGGTTGACATCATTGGTCAGGCGGCTGATCAATTCGCCCGTGCGTGTTTTGGCGAAATATTGCACCGGCAGGATTTGCAGGTGTTGGTGCATGTGCTTCATGAAATCGCGCATGACGCCTTGCGCCACCGACTCCATGGTGACTTTCATGATGTAATCGAAGACACCGCGCAGCACGGTCGCCAGCAAAAAGAAAATGGTCAATTGGATGACCAGCGTGTGGCGCTCCGTCGTATTCAAATAGTGAATCACGCGCAGCAAAAAGTCGCCCGCGCCGATATAGGTAAAAAAGGCGGTGACCGACTTGGGCACGGAAATCTGACTGTCGCTGGCAATCCGGTCAACAATGGGGATCAAGCTGCCGATGGAGCCAATCTGAAAGACATTGACCCCGACAATGCACAAAACGGACACGATCAAGCGGGCTTTGTAGTTCCAAGCGTTGCGAATGAAGCGTAAAAAGATATACATGCCGTGCGTGGAGCCCTCGTGTTAAGTAATGAAACGGAGCATGAGTATTATACCCACGCAGCACCCCACTGTCAAGCGCATGATTGACCTCCTGAAATTCCGCTATAAGAACGGGAGCAGCATTCCCTTGCGGCGATCCTGCCACGGGAGCAGCCGGCGTGCGCACGCATGCAGCACAGGTAGGGCGGTCAGGTCCTTGACCGCCGCGGTTGTCGCTACGCCATTGTAACGCCGGCGTGCGCGCGCATACAGCACAGGTAGGGCGGTCAGGCCCTTGACCGCCGCGGTTGTCGCTACGCCATTGTAACGCCGGCGTGCGCGCGCATGCAGCACAGGTAGGGCGGTCAGGCCCTTGACCGCCGCGGTTGTCGCTACGCCATTGTAACGCCGGCGTGCGC
>Ga0247841_10001887_pt1 | contig 43983 bp, 40 predicted proteins | sample LaCruzMarch2015__2_FD_192410 | JGI IMG/M metagenome (GOLD analysis project Ga0247841, IMG submission 192410) | Freshwater microbial communities from meromictic Lake La Cruz, Castile-La Mancha, Spain - LaCruzMarch2015_18m | ecosystem: Environmental > Aquatic > Freshwater > Lake | place: Spain...
TATCTTTTGCCGACGGCTTGTATAAAGGCATAAAAGACTGCGCGCGCATGTTCGGCGTGAATATAGTAGGCGGAGATACCGCAAGATCCGGAAAGGTAACGCTGGATATATCGTTAATAGGCGAAGTGGAGAAGAAAAATCTCGTACTCAGAAGCTGCGCGAAAGCGGGCGATGTGATATTGGTTACGGGATCGATAGGCGGATCTCTAAAAAGAAAGCACCTTGATTTTATCCCCAGGGTCAAGGAAGCCAGAGATCTCGTAAAACGTTTTAAGATAAACTCGATGATCGATGTGTCGGATGGCCTCATCCTGGATCTTTGGCGTATCCTTAACGCGAGCAAAGTGGGCGCGACTATTTTTCAGAATGCCATACCGGTCTCTAAGGGCGCGAGCTCTTTTGAGAGCGCCGTTTCGGATGGGGAGGATTTTGAGCTTCTCTTCACGATGAGCGTAAAGGAAGCCAAGCGTTTCTTCAGGACGTATCTTTCAAAGATGAAGACGCCGGTAACGCTTATAGGAGAGATCGTTCCTCGAAAAAGTGGGTATAAACTCTCGTGTAATGACGGAAAATTAAGAAGATTGGACCCTAAAGGCTATGTTCATTTCAAATAGCGCGGAAGAGACATTAAAAATAGGCGAGAGCCTGGCGAAGAAATTAAAGAGAGGCGACTGCGTTGCCATGACCGGCGACCTCGGCGCCGGCAAGACCGTCCTGACTAAGGGCATAGCCAAAGGCCTCGGTGTGAAGAACGCTCAATATGTGAACAGCCCGACGTTTGTCATTATCAAACAATACAAGGGGAAGATCCCGCTTTACCATTTCGATCTCTACAGGCTGGATCATCCGGGGGCGCTCGATTCTGAAAATTTTGAGGAATACTTTTACGGTCAGGGCGTAACCGTGATAGAGTGGGCCCAGCGGGTCGCGGGATTACTCCCGAAACGGCGATGGGAAGTAATGTTGAAAGTGGCCGGGGAGAATAAACGCAGGATCTCGATAAAGAGAAAATTGTAGAAAATTATTTAAGGTAATGGAAAATTTATGAAAATATTGGCGATAGACACATCGACGGATTATTTGAGCCTTGCGATTTCAGATGGTGAAAAGACCATAGCGCGGTATCACAGGCGGACCCATCGCAACCATTCGCGCCTTATCATCCCGACTATCTCCGGATTGATTAAAAAAGCCAGGCTAAAAATACATGATATTGACGTTTTTGCTGTCAGCATAGGTCCCGGGTCTTTCACAGGCCTTCGCATCGGCGTAGTTACGGTGAAGGCCTTGGCATATGCTCTCGGAAAGCCAATAGTTACTGTCCCCACGCTCGACGTTATAGCTCAAAACGCGAAAAGTTTCCGTGGTTTGATATGCCCGGTTATAGACGCTCGTAAAAGCAAGGTTTACGGCTGTCTTTACAGGTCGGATGGAAAGTCCGTTAAAAAAATATCGAAGTATCTTTTACTGCCGGCCGAGGAGTTATTGAAAATGACCGCCTCATATGATAAAGTCTTATTCTTAGGCGATGGGGTAGGGCTTGTCGGGGGCGAAGAGAAAGTGAAGAGCTGGTATCCGAAGGCCGGAACAGTTGCCGGCTTGGCCCTGGATAGAATAAAAAAGAAAAAATTCACCAGTCCCGAAGATCTGGAGCCAATGTATCTGTATTCAAGAGAGTGCGATATAAAGGGAATATGAAAGAGATGATAGTAAAGGCTAAAGACGGAGTTTCTCACACGCGATACCGTCCTACGTGGGCGGAGATCGATCTTAAAGCGATAGCTTATAATTACAAGCAGGTAAAGCGCCTGGTCGGTAAAGATACCAATATAATGGCGGTCGTGAAGGCCAACGCCTACGGCCACGGCACGGTAGAGGTTTCGGAAGTGCTCGAGAAGTTGGGCGTAAATTATCTGGGCGTCGCCACTACGGATGAGGCGGTGAGGCTTCGCGACCATGGCGTCAAGACTCCGATACTCGTTCTCGGCTCGGTCCTACCGGAGGAAGTTAAGGTTGCGATCGAAAAAGACATAGCGCTTACGCTCGCAAGCGAAGAGCTGTTGGTTGCTATAAAGAAAGAATGCCAGGCCCATCACCACAGGCTAAAGGTTCATATAAAAATAGATACAGGGATGGGCAGGATCGGCGTGTGGCATGAAGAGGCTCTTAATTTTATAAAGAATCTTTCGATGGAGAAGTGCGTAGTGATAGAGGGGATATACACGCATTTTTCATCCGCAGGCCACGATGATTTCTTTACGAACTATCAGATAGAATCTTTTGAGAAACTGCTTGATAAGCTCGAGGGTTTCGACATACGCATACCGCTCAGGCATGCCGCGAATTCCATAGCCACGGTGAATTTCAAGAGGTCGCACATGAATCTCGTTCGGCCCGGCCTTATAATCTATGGAATGTATCCGAAGCCGAATTTCCAGAAATTGATAAAATTGAAGCCGTCGATGTCGCTAAAGACAAAGATCGTCTATATAAAAGAAACTCCGCCAGGGCGATCCATAAGTTACAGCAGGACATTCATAACACATAAGCATACAAAGATAGCTACTCTGCCTATAGGCTATGCGGACGGATTCTTCAGAAATCTTTCGAATAAGGCCGAGGTCCTGGTGAGGGGCCGTCGCGCCAACGTGGTAGGTAAGGTCACTATGGACCAGACCATGATAGATGTCGGCAATATACGCGGCGTCAAGATAGGCGATGAGGTGGTCATCATAGGTCGCCAGGGCCGGGATGAGATCCGCACCGAGAAGTTCGCGCGCCTGGCCGGTACTATCGCCTATGAGGCCGTCTGCTCCATATCGAACCGCGTTCCCCGCGCGTATAAGCAGTAATCCGACTCGAACCCCTAATATATTTGACATAACACCTCATATTAATATATAATAATGGTTCTGTAGTGCCGATTTAGTGAGATTTACTCAAAAAACGATAGAAATGAGGGCGATATGAAGAGCGATAAGATCAAAAAAGGCGTGGAAAGGGCTGGAGCAAGGAGCCTTTTATACGCTACCGGGCTATCTAAAGAGGATATGGCGAAGCCGTTTATAGGGGTCGTTACGTCCAGGACCGACCTCATACCGGGACATATTCACATGCCCAGACTTGAGCGCTTCATAGAGCGAGGTATAGCAGCAGGCGGCGGTGTGCCGTTCTTCTTCGGCGTCCCCGGCATCTGCGATGGCATAGCTATGGGGCACACAGGAATGCGCTACTCGCTGGCGTCCCGTGAACTTATAGCCGATATGATAGAGACGATAATGAAGGCCCATTGTCTCGACGGGCTGGTCTGTCTTACGAACTGCGACAAGATAACTCCCGGCATGCTTATGGCGGCCGGTCGGTTAAACGTCCCTACAATAGTCGTTACTGCAGGCCCCATGATGAGCGGAAATTATAAAGGCAGGCGGCTGTCGCTTGTTAAAGATACGTTCGAAGCCGTCGGGCGGTTTAAGGCCGGCGATATATCGCAGGATGAATTAAGCAATCTCGAGATGTGTGCGTGCCCCGGAGCCGGTTCATGTCAGGGGCTTTATACAGCGAATTCGATGTCGTGCGTTACGGAGGCGCTTGGATTAAGCCTGCCCGGATGCGCTACCGCGCTTGCAGTTTCAGCGAAAAAAGACAGGATAGCGCAGGAGTCAGGGGAGAAGATAGTCAATCTGGTTAGGCGAAATATCCTTCCGAGGACGATCGCAAGGCGCGAGGCTTTCGATAACGCGATCAAGGTCGATATGGCCCTCGGCGGATCGACGAATACGGTTTTACATATAATCGCCGTCGCCAAGGAATTTGGCATAAAGATCCCGGTAGAGGCTTTTGATGAAATATCCAAGGTTACGCCGCATATCACAAATATCCTTCCGGGCGGAGAGCATTTTATGGAGGATCTCGATTCGGCAGGCGGGATACCGGCTATAATGAAGCGGATGAAGAATCAGCTTAGCGATGTTATGACCGTCAGTTCTAAGACGATAAGTCAGATAGCCAATGATGCCCAGATACTGGACGAGAATGTCATAAAAGACTATAAGAACGCCTATCACAAAGAAGGCGGCATAGCCGTTTTAAAGGGCAATCTTTCGCCGGAGGGCGCTGTAATAAAGCAGACCGCCGTTCCGGAAGCGATGATGAAATTCACCGGCAGGGCCAAGGTCTTCGATTCCGAAGAGACTGCCATGGCGGCCATAATGGCCGGGAAGATAAAAAAAGGCGACTGCGTCGTTATCCGCTACGAAGGGCCGAAAGGCGGGCCCGGAATGCGCGAGATGCTATCGCCGACCGCGGCTATAGTCGGCATGGGACTGGCAAGCGACGTTGCTCTTATAACCGACGGCCGCTTTTCCGGGGGGACTCAAGGCCCATGCATAGGCCACATCTCGCCGGAAGCGCAATCCGGAGGCGTGATAGCGATCGTTGCCGATGGTGATGAGATAATTATTGATATTCCATCAAGGCGGATTGAATTAAAAATCTCGGATGATGAGATAAAATCGCGCCTCGCTAAGTGGAAAGCGCCTGAGCCGAAAGAGACGGAAGGGTATCTGGCGAGATACGCGAAGATGGTCGGCTCGGCGTCAAGAGGCGCGGTGTTAGAATAAGGCGGATAAACTATGAAGATGAGCGGTGCGAAGATACTTATTGAGTGCTTGAAGAAGGAGAAGGTCGAAGTTATATTCGGCTATCCGGGAGGGCAGGTTCTTGCCATATTCGACCAGCTCTACGACGCGCCTATAAAGTTCATACTCACGCGCCATGAGCAGGGAGCGGCGCATGCCGCGGACGGTTACTCCAGAGCCACCGGAAAAGTCGGGGTCTGCATAGCGACTTCCGGCCCCGGGGCTACGAACCTTGTGACTGGCATAGCTACGGCGTATATGGATTCGATACCGATGGTCGCGATAACGGGCCAGGTTAAGAGCTTTTTAATAGGCAACGACGCTTTTCAGGAGGCCGACATAACCGGTATAACCAGGCCCGTGACGAAGCATAACTATCTGGTCGAGGATGTCAAGGACCTGGCCAGGATAATTAAAGAGGCTTTTCATATCGCCTCCACCGGAAGGCCGGGGCCGGTTCTTATAGATATCCCAAGTGATATACAGACTCACGAGACCGATTTCGATTATTCCGGCAAAGTCGATATACGCGGTTATAACCCGACGTATTCAGGGCATCCGGGCCAGATAAAACGCGCCGCTAAAGCGATATCGGACTCTAAGAGACCGATATTGTATGTTGGCGGCGGAGCGATAATATCGGAAGCCTCGGAAGAGATAAGAGAATTGGCGATCAAGAACGATATACCGGTCACGATGACGCTTCTCGGGCTTGGAGCGTTTCCGATGACGCATAAGCTAGCCCTCGGAATGCTCGGGATGCACGGGACCGCATACGCGAACCATTCGATAATGGAGTCGGACCTCATAATATCGGTTGGCGCCAGATTTGACGACAGGGTCACCGGAAAACTGGATGAGTTCGCGCCGCACGCTAAGGTCATACATATTGACATAGATCCGGCCAGTGTCTCAAAGAACGTCGATGTCGATATACCGATAGTCGGCGACGCGAAGCCGATATTGAAGCAATTGATAAAATATGTTAAGAAGCCGGATACGAAGGCCTGGATAGCCAGGGTCGAGGACTGGAAGAAGAAGCATCCCCTGAAATACAAGGACGACGGAGCCTTAAGGCCGCAATATGTCGTCGAAGAGATATTTAACGCCACAAAAGGAAACGCCATAATCACCACGGAGGTCGGCCAGAACCAGATGTGGGCGGCTCAGTTCTTTAAGTTCACAAAGCCGCGGACGATGCTATCCTCCGGAGGGCTCGGGACGATGGGCTACGGACTTCCGGCCGCAATAGGCGCGCAGATCGCTTCGCCCGACTCGTTAGTCTTTGATATAGCCGGAGACGGATCGATACAGATGAATATACAGGAACTCGCGACGGCAGTTATAAACAAATTGCCGGTCAAGATAGTGATATTGAACAACGGCTATCTCGGTATGGTCAGACAATGGCAGGAGCTTTTTTATAAGAAGCGTTATTCTCAAACGACGCTCTCGGGAACGTGCCCGGATTTTGTTAAGCTTGCCGAGAGTTACGGAGCCGTCGGTATCAGGGTCACAAAGAAGTCGGATGTCCGCTCGGCTATAAATAAGGCCATAAAGACAAAGAATGTCGTTGTGATGGATTTTCGGGTTTCAGGAGAAGAGAACGTGTTCCCGATGGTGCCTGCCGGCGGAGTTATAAACAAAATGTTAGGAGTGGATGGATTAGCATGAAGCATACTATAGCGGTCTTAGTTGAGAATAAATTCGGAGTGCTGGCCAGGGTCGCCGGGCTTTTCAGCGCGCGCGGTTATAATATAGATTCGCTCGCCGTCGGCGAGACGGAGGATCCCTCCGTCTCCAGGATGACAATAGTGTCGGAAGGCGATGAGAAGACCCTCGAGCAGATAAAGAAGCAGCTGAACAAGCTTATCGACGTCATAAAGGTCGTGGATTTTAAGGATGGAGAATTTGTTGATAGAGAGCTCGTCCTTATAAGGGTTGGGGCGCAAGCAAAGGCCGGTAAGAGCGCTTTGGAAGTCGCGAAGGCCGCGGGTTATAAAGTGGCCGGCGCCGGAGCGAAGTCTATATTGGTAGAAGCGTCCGGAGACCGCGAAGAGATAAATACGCTCGTCAAGATCCTGCAGCCATTTGGAATATTGGAGGTCGTCAGGACGGGGCGTATAGCGATAGGATCAGGAGAAAGAGTATTGAAGGCTGACGGAAAACCGGAAGTCAATGAGTAGCAGACAGCAGTAACCAACAGGGAGAAAACGATGGCAAAGATCTATTATGACAAGGACGCGGATTTAAATTTATTGAAGGGCAAGAAAGTGGCGGTCATCGGATATGGTATTCAGGGCCGCAGCCAGAGCCTGAATCTCAGGGATTCCGGAGTCGATGTTATAGTAAGCGAGCTTCCCGGGACGCCGAACTATGAACAGGCGAAAAAAGACGGCTTTAATCCGGTATCGGCAAAAGAAGCTTCGAAAGCGGCCGACATAATCCAGATATTAACCCAGGATCATCTTCAGGCGAAGCTCTACAAGGATGAGATCGTGGAGAATATGAAGAAAGGCAAGACTCTCCTTTTTTCGCACGGATTCAACATACGCTTTAAGCAGATAAAGCCGTCGAAGAAGATAGACGTCATCATGGTCGCGCCGAAAGGGCCGGGGGCTCTGGTCAGGCGCATGTATGAAGAGGGTAAAGGCGTTCCATGTCTCGTGGCGGTATATCAGGATGCCACCGGCAAAGCCAAAGATATTGCTTTGGCTTACGCAAAAGGTATAGGCGGAGCGAGAGCCGGCGTAATCGAGACGACGTTTGAGGAAGAGACCGAGACCGATCTGTTCGGTGAGCAGGCCGTTCTTTGCGGCGGAGCCACCGAGCTCATCAAGGCCGGATTCGATACCCTGGTGAATGCCGGATATCAGCCGGAGATAGCTTATTTTGAAGTCCTTCACGAGCTTAAACTGATCACCGACTTGATACAGGAAAAGGGCATAGACGGCATGAGGCGCCGAGTTTCAGATACGGCGTGCTACGGAGATGTTACTCGCGGCAAAAAGATAATCACGGAGAAGACCCGCAAGACCATGCAGAAGATGCTGAAAGAAATAAAGAACGGCAAGTTCGCCAGAGAATGGATAAAAGAGAACGAAGACGGCAGGCCGAACTTTAATGCCATCCTGAAAGAGGAACGCGCCCACAAGATAGAGAAAGTCGGCGAGGACCTTCGTAAGATGATGCCCTGGATGAAGTAGGAGGGGGTGGGCCTAGCGGCCTACAGCAGGTTGAGAAAGATTTTGCCAAAGGGATGGATGTATGGAAAAGATAATAATATTCGACACTACGCTGCGAGATGGAGAGCAGTCGCCGGGGGCGAGCCTTAATCACGCGGAGAAGCTTGAGATAGCCAGGCAGCTCGCGGTCTTGGGCGTTGACGTCATAGAGGCGGGATTTCCGATCTCGAGCCCAGGTGATTTCGAGGCCGTGAAAGCGGTGGCTAAGTCCGTAAAAGGCCCGATCATATGCGGCCTGGCCAGATCAATTGAGAAAGATATCGACGCTGCATACAACTCCGTAAAATATTCGAGCCGCCCGCGCGTGCATGTATTTCTCGCCACGTCGAAGATACATATGAAGTATAAATTGAAGAAGGCCGAGGATGAGATACTGCGCCTCGCTGTCGCGGCTGTGAAATACGCTCGCTCAAAGTGTCCGGATGTCGAGTTTTCTCCGGAAGACGCGTCGAGGACCGAAAAACAGTTTCTCTACAAGGTAGTCGAGGCTGTGGTGGATGCCGGAGCCGGGACCGTTAACATCCCCGATACGGTGGGATACGCTATGCCGTTCGAATTTGGAGAGCTCGTCCGCGGCATAAAGGCCAATGTCAGGAATGTTGACAAGTGCGTTATAAGCGTTCATTGCCATAATGATCTTGGCCTTGGAGTCGCCAATAGCCTGTCTGCGGTTATTAATGGCGCCAGACAGGTCGAATGCACCATGAACGGATTGGGCGAGAGGGCGGGTAATGCATCGCTCGAAGAGATAGTGATGAGTATCCGCACGCGCCATGATGCCTTTAAGGGGGTTTCCACAGGAGTAAATACCAAGGAGATATATAAAACGAGCCGTCTGGTATCGAAACTGACCGGAATGTCGGTTCAGGCGAATAAGGCTATCGTTGGATCAAACGCTTTCGCGCACGAGTCAGGCATTCACCAGGATGGCATGCTGAAGGAGCGGACGACTTACGAGATCATGAAGCCTGAGGATGTTGGATTTGGCGAAACGAAGCTTGTATTGGGGAAACACTCGGGTAGACACGCCGTTGTGGAGAGATTTAAAAAACTCGGATTCGACCTGAAGAAAGATCAGATAGATAAAGCTTTCGACAGGTTCAAGGAACTTGCCGACAAGAAGAAAGAGATATTCGACGAAGATCTCGAGACTATAATGGATGAAGAACTTCTGAAGCTGCCGGAGAAGTTCGTGCTGGCGCATTTCTATATAGCTTCCGGCGATGAGGTGAAGCCGACAGCTACGGTGAAGATGAAAGCGCGCGGCAAGGCCGTCGAGGCGACGTCTTCGGGAGACGGCCCGGTCGATGCCTGTTATAAAGCGATAGATAAGATCACCGGCACGAGCGGGAAGCTTCTCGATTATCAGATAAGGTCGGTAACGGGGGGCAAGGACGCTCTTGGCGAAGTCTCGGTCAAGATAGAAGTTAAAGGGAAGGTGATCTCCGGAAGAGGCGCTTCTACCGATATTATCGAGGCCAGTATAAAAGCTTACGTCAACGCGGCCAATAAGCTCGTGCGAAAATGACGAAAAAGATCTATGGCCTTATCGGCCATCCGGTCAGGCATTCTCTCTCTCCGGCCATGCATAATGCCGCCTTCGCGGCATGCGGTATAGACGCGGAATACAAGATCTACGACGTTCCTCCTTCAGAGCTCGAGCAATTTCTCCGGAATATTCGCGAAAAAGGCATATCAGGCGTAAATGTAACGATCCCGCATAAGATAGAAGCGAAGAATTTTTTGGAACGCTCCGGATCCATTGATGATAACGCCAAAAGGCTGGGCGCGGTCAATACTATAAAAGTTATGGAGGATGGAAGGCTTTTAGGATCCAATACGGACGGCCCCGGTTTTTACACATCGCTGATCGAGGATCTTAAATTTGAGCCCGAAGGCAAGAGCGTATTTGTGCTCGGTGCCGGTGGCGCCGCTACGGCAATAGTTATGTATCTTGGCAAGGCTCCGCGCAAGATATTTATATTGGATGTTGATAAAAAAAAGACAAAAGATCTTGTTGACAGGTATGAAAAGTATTATGGCGATTCAAGGATAGCCGCGGCGGATGAAAAAGACCTTAAGGCGAGCATTGATTCTAGTGATCTACTTATAAATGCCACCCCGATAGGGATGAAAGAAGGCGACCCGTCCCCGGTCAAAAAAGAGATGATGCATACCGGATTGAGAGTTTATGATATGGTTTATAACAGGCCCGTTACGGAGTTAGTGAGAGAGGCAAACAGTCTTAAGCTTCACGCTGTTAACGGGTTGGGTATGCTTCTTTATCAGGGTGCGATAGCTTTTGAATCATGGACCGGAGTAAAGGCTCCCGTCGCAGTTATGCGAAGAGCGCTTAGGGAAGCTCTTAAAGAGCAAAAGGGGTAACGAGTGATGGGTAATTGGTATTGGGTATTTGAAAAGATAGCGGTTTTTTTATTTGGGGCGGTTATAGGCAGTTTTCTGAATGTCTGCATACACAGATTGCCTAAGAAGGAGTCCGTTGTGCTGCCGCCTTCTCATTGTCCCAAGTGCAATAAAAATATTTCCTGGTATGACAATATACCGATTTTAAGTTACATCATTCTTATGGGCAAATGCAGGTCCTGTAAGTGCAAAATAGGATACAGGTATCCGCTGGTTGAACTTCTAACGGCCGTCCTTATAACTTCTTTATATGTAGTTTTCGGAGTAGACGCAAAATTTTTCGCCTATTCGATATTGACGTGCGGCCTTATAGTCGCGACGTTTGTAGATTTTGATATACAGGAGATACCGGACGAGATATCGCTGGGCGGATTGGCTGTAGGGATAATATTATCATTCGCTTTTCCTCATATCTTTGGCACGGCTTCGCGTGTCAACGGCCTCGCCGCGTCGCTTTTGGGCGTTGTAGCCGGAGGCGGGTCCATATATCTTATGGGTTTTTTTGGAGAGATAGTTTTTAAGAAAGAGGCTATGGGCGGCGGCGATGTAAAACTGATGGCTATGATAGGCTCGATCCTGGGGTGGAAGCTCGCGATATTCACTTTTTTCGCGGCGCCCGTATTCGGGTCTATCGTCGGTATCGCGCTTAAGATAAAAGACGGGCGCGAGATAATGCCTTACGGGCCGTTTCTGTCCATGGCTGCGGTCGTTTCGATATTCTGGGGAGAACGGATATTGGGGGCGCTTTTTTACGGAATGCGTTAACAGGAGGTGTTTATGCTGCGTTATTTGACAAGCGGGGAATCTCACGGCAGATGCGTTACGGCGATCGTTGACGGTTTACCTTCGGGCCTTGCCGTAAGTAAGAAGGATTTAGACTCCGAACTTTCAAGGAGGATGTTCGGTTACGGCAGGGGGAAACGCATGTCTATTGAGTCCGACCGCGCCGAGATACTCTCCGGGCTTCGTAAGGGGATCACCGTAGGCAGCCCCATAGCGCTTCTTATAAACAACTCTGACCATTCGATAGATAGCCTTCCGGTTATATTGGAACCTCGCCCCGGGCACGCGGACCTTGCCGGCATACTCAAGTATGGGGCTAGGGACGCCAGGGATATACTGGAGCGCGCCAGCGCCCGGGAGACCGTAGCGAGAGTTGGCGTTGGGGCCATCTCGAAGATGCTGCTTAAAGAATTCGGAATAAGCGTATTAAGCCATGTCATTCAGATAGGCCGCGTTTCGGCCGTGACCAAAGGTATGGGGTTTGGCCGGATCCAGGAGATGGCGGAAAAGTCAGCGGTAAGATGCGCGGACCCGGCTTCGTCGAAGCTTATGTGTAAAGAGATCGATAACGCCAAATCAGACGGAGATACGTTGGGCGGCGTATTTGAAGTTGTTATAAAAGGCGTCCCCGCAGGGCTCGGCAGCCATGTTCAGTGGGACAGGAAGATAGACGCGAAGCTGGCTATGGCGATGATGTCCATCCAGGCCATAAAGGGCGTGAGTTTCGGCGCGGGTTTTGATGTTTCATCGCTTCGCGGCTCGGAAGTTCACGACGAGATATTCTATGAAAAACAGAGAGGTTTCTTCCGAAGAACAAATAGCGCCGGAGGCTTTGAGGGCGGAATGACAAACGGCGAGAATCTGGTTGTACGGGCCGCCATGAAGCCCATAGCGACCCTGCGAAGACCTCTAGCCAGCGTAAATATCAGGACTAAGAAGAAGGTCCTTGCCACGGTAGAGAGATCCGATGTCTGCGCGGTACCTTCGGCAGGCGTGGTTGGCGAAGCGGTAGCGGCTATAGAGATCGCCAACGCGCTTATCGAAAAGATCGGCGGGGATTCGATCCGTGAGATGCGGCGTAATTTTGACGGTTATTTAGAGCAGATCAAACGGGCGTAACAGGTAAAAAGTAAAAGGTAAATCGATCGTATGCGCAATATTGTTCTTGTCGGATTTATGGGGACAGGGAAGACGACCATAGCCACTAAATTGGCGGTTCGTCTTAAGATGAAATATATATCTACGGACAATCTTATAGAAAAGCGCGAGAAGCGCACTATAAATGAAATATTTACCGATTCCGGCGAGGAATATTTCAGGGGCGTGGAATCCGATGTCGTAAGGGAAGTCTCGGGCATGGCCGACTCCGTAATAGATGCCGGCGGCGGCGTTGTTTTAAGCGAAGAGAATATGGCTAATCTGAAATCCTGCGGTATGGTCATATCGCTTACGGCCGATGCGGATACGGTGGTGGAGCGCACGAAGAAGTATAAGCACAGGCCGCTGTTGAATGTCGAAGACCCGAGGCGGAAGATAAGGGATCTTATGGCTAAGCGCGAACCGTTTTACGCTAAAGCCGAACACGTGATCGACACCGGAAAATTGACGGTTCGTCAGGTTGTAGACCGGATAGCCGGTTTAATAGAGGACAAGAAAGATGACTAAAAAAGCCAGGCTTTGGATAGGCCTTACGATAATGGCGCTTCTGGTGTTCAATTATGCCGCGTTCATGATACCGCTTGCCAAAAGATCTTCATCGCTCGAAGAGAGGCTTAACGTGATAATGGTGAAACAGTTTAATTCCGGGAAAATTCTAAAAAATTCAGAAGATGACTACATAATAGGCATATTGAAAAAAGAAAGAACGGCGATTGCCGGAAAGATCGATACCTTAAATTTGGCCGCTGCCAGTTTAGGCATAATAATAGCCAGCTGGACCATGTTCGGCCTTATCGGGCGTAAAAAAGGGGGGTAAGATGCGCATATTTTGCGGTAAAGTGTTTTTGCTGTCGGCGGTATTTGTTATGATTGCGTCAGCGTGTGCTCAGGCCGATATAATATATCTTAAGAACGGCGGAAAGATAACGGGTACAGTAACTAAAGATGACGGCACGATGGTATCCATAGATATAGGCAGCGGCACGGTAGTCCATAATAAAAAAGACATCGTCCGTATAAAGAAAGAGGCGCTTCCGAAGTCATCGGTGATCGTGCCGGTTCCGGCGTCGGGCAACGTAAGCGTGCCGCTCTTTACGAGCGAGGAGAAGCCCAAGCAGAAGATGGGCGTGGGGCAGATACTGAAGGGGATAGTCGATACCGCTTTCTCCATAATCAAGTTCGACTTCCTTAAGAAGGAGCGTAGTTAGTAATTTTCTTATGCTGAAGATAGTATGCAATAGCCATCCTGACGGATGGGTTGAGCCGTATAAATTTTGCGCAGTACTTAATTATTACGCGGTTTTACCATGAAAATACCTATATAGCTACAAATACTATGCTAATCCTTGACGAGCAAAATTAGGTGAAACCCACCGTCAGGGTGGCAAAGATTGCTGTTGAGGCGGCGAGAAAGAATTACGGGCGGAGCGGAATTATGATACGGAAGATAGCGATAGACAATTTGGAGTATCCGGAGAATCTGCGCAATATCTATAAGCCGCCGCAGGCTCTCTATGTGAACGGGGCTTTCACCGAGTCCGATAAAATAGCGGTGGCGATAGTCGGGTCGAGGCGCGCTTCGCCTTACGGCATCGAGATGGCCGAGAAGTTCGGATTCGATCTCGCTTCGCGCGGCATCACGGTCGTAAGCGGAATGGCTATAGGGGTAGATTCGGCCGCGCACCGCGGAGCGCTTAAGGCAAAGGGCAGAACGATCGCCGTTATGGGGAGCGGCCACGGCAGGATATATCCGCAGCAGAATAAGGAACTTTATAAAGAAATTGCCGCCTCCGGCGCGGTGGTGACGGAGTATGAATTCGATACGGAGCCGCTCGCCTATAATTTTCCGCAGAGAAACCGCATAATAAGCGGCCTGTCATTAGGGCTTGTGGTAGTGGAGGCCGCAAGGAATTCCGGAGCTCTTATAACGGCGAACTTTGCCGCGGAGCAGGGAAGGACGGTATTCGCTGTCCCGGGTAAAGCGTCTTCGCATACATCGGCAGGTACCAACGAACTTATAAAGGACGGAGCGGCGCTTGCGCAATCGGCGGATGATATTATCGAAGAGTTGGCGATAAAGGAGATCGCCCTTCCAGAAAACGTCTCGATTTCAAAAGCATCAAAAATAGGTAAGATGACGGAAGCGTATGCGTATAATTCTCTTACCGACGATGAGCGCGCGGTATATAAGGCTCTTTCGGATGAGCCGACATATATAGACGATATCACGGAGTGTTCCGGAATCAGTGCGGCGAAGATATCGAAGGCGCTGGTATCGCTTCAGATAAAAAAACTTATAGCGGAAGTCCCCGGAAAACAATTTGTAAGAAAGGAAAATAGATGAGTAAAAATCTTGTCATAGTAGAATCGCCGGCTAAGGCGAAGACTATCAATAAGTTCCTAGGTAAAAATTTCATGGTGACGTCAAGTATGGGACACATCATAGATCTGCCAAAATCAAAGCTCGGCATAGATGTTGAAAATGATTTCACGCCTCAGTATGTGGTTATAAAGGACAGAAAGAGGCACCTCGCGGCGCTTAAGAAAGAGGCCAAGAACAAAGAGGCCATCTATCTGGCCGCCGATCCGGACAGGGAAGGCGAGGCGATAAGCTGGCATATAGGCAACGCGCTGGCCGATAGTAAGAAGAAATTTTACAGGGTATCTTTCGATGAAATAACGAAAGACGCGGTGCTGGACGCTTTTAAGCATCCGCGCGATATAGATATGAACCTTGTGAACGCTCAACAGGCGCGCAGGATCCTGGATAGGCTTGTAGGCTATACGATAAGCCCGATATTATGGAAGAAGGTAGCCAGGGGCTTAAGCGCGGGTCGCGTTCAATCTGTAGCCGTTCGTCTTATAGTTGAGAGGGAGGATGAGATAAAGGCTTTCATCTCGGAAGAATACTGGGATATTCTGGCGAAACTGAAACGCAAGGCCGATTCTCCTGTGCTCGGATTTGACGCAAAGCTCGATAAATATATGGGCAAGAAGATCGAGATAAAGGACATTGAGGAATCGAAAAGAATAGCCGGGGTTCTTAATAATACGCCGTTCGTGGTAGGCGATATAAAAGAAGGAAAGAAGAAGAAAAATCCTTACCCGCCTTTTACGACCAGCAAACTCCAGCAGGAGGCCTTCAATAAGCTCAGATTCTCGGGCTCGCGCACCATGCATATAGCCCAGACTCTCTATGAAGGAGTCGAGATAGGCAAGGAAGGGCCCGTCGGCTTGATAACCTATATGAGGACGGATTCCGTAAAGATATCTAAAGACGCTCAGGAGGCCGCGAAAAAATATATTCTCGAGAAGTTCGGGAAGAAATATTATCCGGACATTCCAAATGCTTATAAATCAAAGAAGAACGCTCAGGAGGCCCATGAATCCTGCCGCCCGGCACTACCACTCATGGATCCCGATTCCATAAAAGCCTCGCTTACGCCGGACCAGCTCAAGCTGTATCAACTCATATGGAATCGTTTTATTTCGAGCCAGATGTCGAGCGCGCTCTATTCTCAGATCACTGTCGATATAAACGCCGGGGATTATCTTTTTAAAGCAGGCGCGACCAATGTGGTATTTGACGGCTATACCGCTGTGTATGAGGTTAGCGATCCAAAGGAAGGCGAAGAGGAAAAGGCGCGCCTTCCGGAGCTTTCGGTGGATGAGCCTCTGGACCTTCTGGAGCTCTTACCGGGCCAGCACTTCACAAAGCCGCCTCCGAGATATTCGGAAGCGTCTTTGGTCAAAGCGCTCGAAGAGCTCGGCATAGGACGGCCATCCACCTACGCGCCTACGATACAGACGATCACAAGCAGGGACTATATTAATCGCGAATCGGGATACTTTAAGCCGACTGAGCTAGGGAGCGTAGTGACGCGGCTTCTGCTTAAGCATTTTCCGAAGATACTCGATGCCGAATTTACAGCGAAGATGGAAGATGAGTTGGACGGCATAGAGGAAGGCGAGGCGGATTGGAAGATGGTTCTGAAGGCTTTTTATTCGCCATTCATACATTCCGCCGAACTGGCCAAGGTAAATATGGAGGAAGTGAAGAAGGAGATAGTCGCTACCGATGAGATCTGCGAACTTTGCGGAAAGCCAATGGTGATAAAGTGGGGCAGGCGCGGAAAATTTATGAGTTGCTCCGATTTTCCGAAGTGTAAGAGCGCGAAATCTATTACAAGCGGAGTCAAGTGCCCGACTCCCGGATGCGAAGGCGAGCTCGTAGTGCGCCGTTCGACGCGCGGACAATTTTACGGATGCTCCACTTATCCAAAGTGCACCTACATATCCCGTAAGCTGCCGGACAAGGAAGATCCGAAGTAATGCAGCGCTATATTGAGAAATTTACAAACTATCTTAATGTAGAGAAGAATTCTTCGCCTCACACAATAACGAACTATACCGCGGATCTCGAGGCTTTCGCAGTTTTTTTGGCCGATAGGGACATAAGTTCCGTCGACCATCTTTTTTTAAGGCGATTTTTGGCAGACATGCGCGCCAAGAATTACGCGAAGCGCACTATAGCCAGAAAACTCGCCAGTCTCAGGACGTTCTTTAAATTTCTCTACCGCGAAGGGCATATAAAGATAAATCCCATAACGGCCGTATCCACGCCTAAACTGGATAAGAGACTGCCTGTAGTGCTTGATGAGAAGAAGGTAGCCGCGCTCATAAACGCTCCCGATACCATGGTGCCGGCCGGCTTAAGGGACAAGGCCATTCTCGAGACGCTTTATTCGACCGGTATAAGAGTAAGCGAACTGGTCGGGCTGGATGATGATGATGTCGATCATATAAGCGGGATCATAAAAGTTCTGGGAAAAGGGCGAAAGGAGCGGCTGACTCCTATCGGAGACATGGCTTCCAGAGCGATAAGAAATTATGTGGAATCGAAGAGCGAAAGAAGCGTCAAAGACAAGAGGGCCGTATTTCTAAACAAATCCGGAAGACGGCTGACCGATAGAAGCGTGCGTCGCATAGTGGATAAGTATATAAAGCTTGCCAGCATACAGGAGCATATATCCCCGCACAGTCTGCGCCACAGCTTCGCGACGCACCTTTTGGACCGCGGCGCCGATCTTCGCAGCGTCCAGGAGCTTTTAGGGCATATGAACCTTTCCACGACTCAGATATATACGCATGTAACTATGGAGCGCCTTAGGGAAGCTTACGATAAAGCGCATCCGCGGGCGTAAATAAAGAAGGGTATATGTTATACGACTTGGCTTTTCTCATATTCTCGCTATTTTATCTGCCGACACTTATATTTAATGGCAAGATGCACGCCGATTTTGCCGAGAGGTTCGGGAGCTATGCTTCGGATAAGCGCAAAGCGCTTGAAACGGCTAAGGGCGGTATTTGGATACAGGCGGTTTCAGTAGGCGAGGTTGCCGCGTGCAAGGGGCTCATAAACGGACTTAAAGGGTTGTATCCGGATAAGGAAATAGTCTTATCCACCATAACGAAGGCCGGGAACACGTTGGCAAGAAAACTTTACGCCAAAGACGCTGTGATCATATATTTTCCGCTCGATCTGTCATGGATAGTCAGGAAGGTTGTGGCGTTAATAAGGCCGGCGATCTATGTAATGATCGAGACGGAGATATGGCCTAATGTGATAAAAGGCATAAAAAATACCGGCGCGCATTCGGTTATGGTGAACGGCAGAATATCGGACAGGTCTTTCGGTAAATATAAGGCCGCAGCTATATTCCTTAAGAGCACAATGGGAAGGGTGGATCTTTTCTGCATGCAGTCGTCGGTTGACGCCGAAAGGATAAAAACGATAGGCGCGCCCCGGGAGAAGGTTATCGTTACCGGGAATATGAAACTTGACGCCGAACCAAATACTGACGAGGCATCGATCGAACGCCTGCGTTCCGCGATTGGTATCGAACCCGGCGCCCGCATTCTGGTAGCCGGCAGTATCCATCCCGGCGAGGAGCTGGTTATACTTGAAACTTATTCAAGGTTAAAGAAAGAATTCCCGGATCTTCGGCTTATACTGGCTCCGAGGCATGTGGAAAAGTTCCCGTATTTTGAAAGCATAGTTAAGGATGATTTTGGCTTTAAGTCGTATCTAGCATCGTCTTCCTCGCCATCGCGGTCGGGCGAAAGCGTGATTATCGTCGATACGATAGGTCGCCTTACCGATCTTTACGCTCTTGCCGCTGTGGTTTTTATAGGCGGTAGCATTGTGCGCCACGGCGGACAAAATCCTGTCGAAGCCGCTATTCTCGGGAAGCCGGTGATATTTGGTCCGCACATGTTCAATTTCAGGGATATAGCGGCCGATCTGCTTCGATCGGGCGGCGCTATAGAGGTTAAAGACGCCGGAGAGATGACGGCCGTTATGCGCTCAATGTTAATGTACGACGGTAAGGCCCGCGAGATCGGAGAGAGGGCGCGCCGGATGCTCATCGAGCGCCGCGGCGCGACCGCGAGGAATATTAACGCTATATGCGAAATTTTATCTACTCGCTAATGACGGACAGGAAGGCCGGGGCTATATTTTGGCCCTTGAAGGCCGCGCTGTATCTGATATCTCTGGTTTACGGCCTGGCCATTGCGGCAAGAGCTGTTCTTTACAGGTATGGCATATTTGAATCGCGCTCCGTCCCTATGAAGATAATAAGCGTCGGCAATATAACTCTGGGAGGCACCGGTAAGACGCCTTTCGTAATCTATCTGGTAAAGTTATTCAGGAGTGAATTTGCTAAAGACCCGGCGGTTCTTATACGCGGATACGGTTGGGATGAGACGGCCATGCTTAAAGCCAAACTTCCGGATACCCCCATACTTACCGGAGAGAACCGGGTTAAATCGGCGTACCGCGCGATAAAATTATACGGAAGCGATACGGCTATTCTCGATGACGGATTTCAGCACTGGGAATTGAAGCGGGATCTTAACATAGTGCTCGTAGACTCGCGAAAGCCTTTCGGTAATTCTTTTTTATTTCCGAGGGGAGTGCTCCGGGAGGGGAAGAAGGCTCTTAGGCGTGCCGATGTGGTCGTGCTGACAAAAGCCGGAAGTCCGGGAGCGGATGTCGAAGCCGTTAAGCGGGAGGTTCTGGCCGTAAATCCCGATATCGATTTTGTCGAGGCATCGCACGAACCTGAGCGTATATACGATATAAAGAAAAAAGAGCCTCTTGACGCCTCTGCGATAAGCGGCAAAAGAGTGATACTTTTATCGAGCATAGCCGATCCGGAGTATTTTAAGGATATGGCTACGAGTCTCGGGGCGGAAGTGGTAGAGCACATAGAATTTCCGGACCATCATAATTACGGCGAATCGGACAGGGTCTATATCGCAAAGCGATGCGAGGAGAGGTCTTTCGATATGATCCTGACAACTGAAAAAGATGCCGTGAAGCTCGGCAGGATGAATATGTCGTTCGGGCGGTATGCCGTAATGGTTCTGGCGATAGATATCGGGATAATAGCCGGGAAGGAGAAACTCGTTGATAGATTACATAGCCTGTATACTCGTTAGGGCGCTGAACTATATTTTTAGATTTATACCCATAAACGCTCCCTTATGGTTCGGAAGGTGCATCGGAAATGTTGCGTTCTTCTTCAACAAAAAGAGACGCCTGGTAGCGTATGCTAACTTAAAGGCGGCGTTTTCACATGAAAAATCCCCTTCGGAGCTTAAGGGAATAACGAGACGATCTTATCAGAACCTTGTCCAGACATTCGTAGAGCTTTTGAATCTTACAAAGGTAAATCGGGCGTATGTGGACCGATACGTCGAGGTAGTAAATATGGACCGGATACGTAACGCCGCGAAGTCCGGCCGGGGCACGATACTTCTGACGGCTCATTTCGGGGATTGGGAGCTATCCAGTCTCGTCAGTTCCGTAGAAGGATACCCTATACTCGTCCTGGCCAGAGAGCAGAAGATGAAGCGCCTGAATGAACTTCTTAACCGTTTGAGGGAGTCTAACGGCTGCACGGTAATAAGAAAAGGCATTTCAACGAAAAATATACTCAGGGCCCTATATGAAAAGAACATAGTAGGGATACTGTCGGACCAGGACGCCGGCAAGAACGGAATGTTCGTAGAATTCTTCGGGCGTCCAGCATCTTGTCACAGCGGCCCTTTTGAGATAGCGGAGAGGACCAATTCCATAATATTGCCAAACTTTATAGTCAGGACGAAAGGCGCGAATCATAAACTTTTTCTGGAGGAGTATATAGACTCCCCGGCCTCATCTTCTCCGGACGATATAAAGCGCAATCTTCAAAAATTCACCAAACTTCTGGAGTCGTATATAAGGAAATATCCTGACCAGTGGCTATGGATGCATAAAAGGTGGAAATCCACTCCGGTAAGGACAATATTGGTTTTGGATGACGGGAAGGCCGGCCATTTGAATCAATCATTGGCTGTTGCGGAGCATATAAAGAAGGCCAGGGTGAGCCAGGGAGCTAATTACGAATATACGCGGACGATAATAGTGAAAGTGAAATTCAAAAGTAAAACGGCTAAAAACATCCTGGGGATATGCGCTTCTTCCGCAAATTGGAGATGTCACGGTTGCATGAAGTGCATGCGATGGCTTCTTGAAAAAGAGACGTATGAGCAACTTATGCGGACGTATTCCGATTTCGTCGTATCCTGCGGATCGAGCCTTTCGGGTGTGAACGTATTGATGGCGAAGGAAAATAACGCGAAGAACATCGTTGTCATGAAGCCGGGGCCTTTTATAGGATATCGGAAATTCCGGCTGGCGCTGGTGCCTAAACACGATTCTCCTCCGGTAAAGAATAATATCGTCGCGACAGATCTCGCCCCAAATCTCATAGATGAAGACAGGATGAATAGGGATGCTGAAGCGCTCGCGCGCCGTGTGCATATCGAATCATCCGGCGCGGTAGGGGTTTTTATAGGCGGGGATAATCCGGAATACGCATTGCGCTCCCGGCTTTTATCCAGCGTTATTGACGGCCTCCTGGCTTTTTCGGGCGCTTCCGGCGCCGACCTTATCATGACCACATCCAGAAGGACATCTCCGGAATGCGAAAAGGTGCTTAAAGACCGATTGGCCCACGAGGCCAAATGCAAACTCCTCGTAATAGCGAACGAGAAGAACCCTCCGGAGATTGTGGGCGGAATACTTGGTTTAAGCAAGATTGTAGTGGTATCGGAAGAATCCATATCCATGATATCGGAGGCCGTGTCGTCAGGCCGTCCGGTAGTAGTATTCCGCATCGATAAGAAGACCGCCAGCGCCACTAAACATGAAGGCTCGCTCTCGAAACTTGCGGCGGCAGGATATATTACAGTCACAGACGCCGCCGATCTTGACGCAGCGCTTTTGCGGGCGTGGAAGACCGCAGGCTCGGTGAGGGGCAGACAAGTCGCGGATACGGACAGGATCTTTGAGGCGGTTAGAAGGCTTATTTAGCAAAAACCCGGAAGTCCAAAATGAATATATTACAGATATTGCCGTCTCTTGATGTCGGAGGGGTTGAGACCGGAACCGTAGACTTGGCGCGTTATCTTGTAAAAAACGGACATAAGGCCATTGTCGTTTCCGGAGGGGGAAGGTTGGTGAGGGAGCTGGATGCGATAGGCGCTCGACACTATTCTCTCCCTGTGGGAAAGAAGTCGTTTTTTACTGTAATTTCGATGATCGGTAAACTCGAAGAGATTATCCGCAAGGAGGATATTGATATCGTTCACGCGCGTTCCCGCGTGCCTGCGCTCATAGCGTATTTCGCTTGCAAGATGTCCAACCGTGTTCTTATAACCACCGCGCATGGCTACTATAAGAAACATCCGCTGAGCGAATCGATGGGATGGGGTAAGAGGGTTATAGTCGCGTCAAATATAATGGCCAAGCATATGGCTGATAATTTCGGCGTGCCGCACGAAAGGATACGCCTTATAGCGAGGGGCGTCGATGTCTCGCGGTTTAAATTTACCGATCCCGCCGAACGGCGTTTTAAATATTTTACTATAGGGATGGTCTCGCGCATAACTCCGCTTAAGGGGCACGCTGATTTTATAAAGGCAGTCTCTTTGTTAAGGCGCAAGATCCCCGCTCTTAAGGCTCTTGTGGTGGGCTCTCCCGGCAAGTTAAAATACCTGGAGGATCTACGGTTATTGGCCAGAAGGCTGGGACTCGATCAAGTAGTCGAGTTTGTTCCGGCTACAGGGGATGTTCCCGCCGTCATGAATTCATTGAATGTGCTGGTATCGGCGACCGTGACTCCGGAGGCTTTTGGAAGGTCGATAATAGAGGCGCAGGCCTCCGGCGTGCCCGTAGTTTCTACAAGAGTGGGCGGGGTGGTCGACATAATAGACGATGGGAAGACGGGTTTTTTCTGCGCTATTCATGACCCCAAGGATATGGCGGATAAGATATTTTCGATCTTTAAGAATAAAGAGCTGTCTTCGCATCTTGCCGTTGAAGCGAGAAAGAAGGTTGACGCGTATTTTAAATCCGACATGATGATGGAGAAGACGGTGGCCGTTTATGAAGAGGCATTAAAAAAGACAAATATACTGGTTATAAAGACAAGCGCTACGGGAGATGTCATCCTTTCCGTGCCGTCATTGCGGGCGATAAGACAGAGGTTTCCGGATGCCGACATAAAAGTTCTTGTGGGTTTGGCTTCCAGGGAAGTGCTCGACAGGTGTCCGTATGTCAATGGTCTCATCGTATGCGATTTTAAGGGAAAACACCGTACTTTCTCCGGGATGTGGAAACTTTCTTCGGAACTCCGGAAGGATGTTTTTGATATTGCGATAGACCTTCAGAACAGCAGGAGGAGTCATATCCTCGGATTTATGAGCCTGGCGTCAAGGAGATACGGATATAGCAATAAAAAATTCTCATTTCTTCTTAATAATTCGATCAAAGACGATGCGCCTTATCTCGATCCGGTAGATCATCAAATGAGGATCCTCAAGCTGGCAGGCGTAAAAACGATAGATAAGACGCTCGAGATGTGGCCTTCCGACGAGGATATTAAAAAAATGGACCGAATGCTTGAGGAAAGCTGGGCCGGGCCAAAACAAAGTCTGGTCGGCATAAATGTCAGAGCTTCAGCGAAGTGGATTTCTAAAAATTGGCCTCCGTCTAATATGGCCCAGTTTTGTGACAGGCTTGCCGGAGAGTTTAACGCCAGGGTAGTGTTGACGGGCACATCGTCCGATATCGAAGTTGGCGATCTGATAGCCAGGCTGACAAGATCTAAGCCCATAAACGCTATAGGAAAGACCGGCATAAACGAGCTCGCCGGTCTTATGAAGAGGTTTAAAGTTTATATTACGCCGGATTCGGGTCCCATGCATGTAGCCAATGCTGCCGGGACGCCATGCGTGGCGTTGTTCGGGCCGACGGACCCAAAGAGGCATTTTCTGTCCGGAGAGGGGCATGTCTTAATAACGCGTCAGGCGGAATTTAAATGCGCCCCATGCTATAAACCTAATTGCCAGAAAAAAATAAATTGCATGAAAAAGATAACGGTCGATGAAGTATTCGACGCGGTACGGCCGTATCTGATCTCGCGCGCATTGAAAGCCGGCGAGTTCGCGGAAGAAGGTGCGGCATGAAGGTGCTGCAGATAACAACACATCTTAACATAGGCGGAATATCAAATTATATATTGTCTCTGTCCAAAGCGCTTAAAGATGAAGGCTTTGAGGTGGCGCTCGCTTCTTCGGGTGGCGAGCTCGAGGGCGAATTTCGCGATCTCGGCGTCAATCATAAAAAGATAGGAATACTGACGAAGTTCGAATTTGGTCCGAAAGTGATCATGTCGGTTCCGTCTATAGTGAGATTTATCAGAAAGGAAAAGATCGATGTGATCCACGCCCATACGCGCGTATCTCAGGTCGCGGCGTGTCTTGCGTCTTTAGTTTCCGGAGTGCCTTTTGTTTCTACCTGCCATGGATATTTTAAAAAGCGCGCCCGTGGAGTCCTGGATACCTGGGGGCGGAAGGTTATAGCTATAAGCGCGGCGGTCCAGAAACATCTGGTCGAAGATCTCGGCGTGAAGAGGGACAGGGTAAAACTTGTATACAGCGGTGTTGATGCGGATAAATTTTCCGCGTTATACTCGAGAGAAGATATAGAGGCCGCAAAGAGATCTCTTGGTATCGGCGGGAAAATGGTCGCAGGTACGATCGGGAGGCTCTCTCCCGTAAAAGGGCAAAGGTTCTTCATAGAAGCTATGTTCGAAGTCCTGAAAATAGAACCTCATACCATAGGCCTGGTCGTCGGCAGCGGTCCCGAAGAGTCCGCGCTTAAAGATAAAGTCAGATCCCTTGGGATGGAAAGCTCTATAAAATTTATTAACTCAGTCTCGGAATTGGGCGCGGATTCCTTGACGGATACGCGCAAGATACTGGCGATAATGGACGTATTTGTATTTCCGTCAGTTAAGGAAGGTCTCGGCATAGCGCTTCTCGAAGCTCTCGCGTCAGGGAAGGCTTGCGTTGCCTCCCGGGTCGGCGGCATAGAAGATATCATAACGGATCGCGAGAGCGGCCTGCTCACAGGATCGGGCGATATTTCGGCCATATCGAAAAGCATTCTGGAGTTTCTTTCGGATGATATTTTAAGAGCTCGCATGGGGGATAACGGCCGCAGGATGGTGCGCGAGAAATTCACGCTGAAGCGTATGGCGCGCGAAATGATAGAGGTCTATGGAAGCGTGGTTAACGGTTAACATTTGACAGATGGAAATAATGACTTATGAGTGAGATGGAAAAAAACGACATTCACGACGACAGCGATACGCGCGGCAGTCGCCAGGGCAAAAGAATGCTCATAATCGAAGTAAACTGGCTGGGAGACGTTCTATTTACGACGCCTTTCATACATTCTGTCAGGCATGCGAATGCCGACAGCTATATAGCGTGTCTCATCCATCCAAGATGCCGGGAGATGCTCGAGGGAAATCCCGATATAGACGAGATAATAGAATACGACGAAGAACGTAAGCATAAAAGCCCGATAGGAAAGCTTAAGCTCATCCTTAAGCTCCGCGATAAAAAATTCGATACGGCTTTTATATTGCACAGGTCTTTTACAAAAGCCGCGATTGCGTATCTGGCCGGCGCAAGAAAGAGGATAGGATACGCCACGAAAAATAGAAAAGCGCTTCTGACTTGTTTAGCCGAAGAAGGTGAGTACCCAACTCACAAGGTGGAGTATTTTTTAAACCTCGCGCGCGCTTACGGTATAGCTCCGGCGTCGCGGTCATACAGGTTTTTTGTAAGCGATGCCGATAGGGAGCATGCGAAAAAATATTTCGCGGAAAATGGTATCGGTCCGGACACTAAAATAGTGGCTTTATGCCCTGGAGGGAACTGGGACCCTAAGAGGTGGAGCGCGGAGAATTTCGCGCGTTTCGCTGATACCATATCCGCCCGCACAGGGGCCGCTATCGTTATAACCGGAGGAATTAAAGATAAAGCCCTTGGATTAAAAATAAAAGATATGATGAAGACTCCCGCCCTGGTATCCTGCGGCGATACAAATTTAAAACAGCTCGGAGCCATATTTGAGAGCTCAGGCCTGGTTGTCGCCAACGATACCGGTTCCATGCACATAGCGGTCTCGGTAGGCGCGCCGGTCATAGCTCTATTTGGGCCGACCGATCCGGCGATAACGGGGCCTTACGGAGAAGGCAGCTATAGAGTTATAGCCCGTCAGGAATCATGCGATGTCCCTTGTTACGATCTTCTCTGTAAGGATAACCGCTGCATGGCTGCCATAAGTGTCGACGACGTGTTGAGAGCCGCGGATGAGATGTTCGGAAAGAGATCATGATAAGCGATAAGACTCAGATAAAAAGAATACTGCTGATAACGCTGACCAATGTCGGGGATATTATGCTTACGACCCCGGTCATAAGAACTCTTAAGAAGGAGTTCCCGGCCTCAAGGCTCGATGTTATCGTCGGGCCAAAAGGCAGGGAGATATTTGAGCTCGATCCGGCGATCTTCAAACTTATAATATATGACAAGCATATGCCGATCTCCGAGAAGCGCAGGCTTCAAATTAAATTGAAAAAACTTAAGTATGATCTCGTGGTGGATCTCAGGAACACGGTATTTCCCATACTTATAGCGCCGAAGTTCAGGACGTCAACCATTCAAAGGTTCCCGAAAGGGCCTCTCCATAGTAAATTAAAGCATCTGCACAGGCTTAAATCTCTGGGGATAGAAATTACCGACGATAGTTCCTGGATACACATACCTGCCTCGGACGATGCCTATGTCGCGGCGCTTCTCGACGCGAATAATATATCGGGCTCTATAGTAGCCGTAAACCCCGGAGCGATGAGCGATATAAAGAGGTGGAAGATCGAAGGCTTTACCGAGGTTGCTGACAGACTCAGCCTGGAATGCGGGGCAAGCGTAGTATTTATAGGTGCGGAAAATGACAGGGTCACGGTATCTGCGGTGACATCCAGAATGAAAAGCCGTTTTCATGATTTTACAGGAAAGACCAACATACGGCAACTTGCGGCCCTCCTTAGGCGATCGAAACTTTTACTGACAAACGACAGCGCGCCTCTTCATCTGGGTTGCGCCGTAGGCACAAAAGTCCTTGCTATATTCGGCCCCACGGATCCGAAAAAATACGGGCCTACCGGCGAACTCGATTATGTCATAAACAATAAACTTCACTGCGCTCCGTGCGAGAGCGCTACCTGTAAGTACGGCCATGAGTGTATGAAATTGATCTCTCCGGAGGAAGTTTTCAGCGCGGCAAAGATGATGCTGGAGGGGTATGAGTAAAGTGCAAAACGAAAAGCGGAAAGCGGGAAATTATAAAAAAATACTGATAGTGAGACTGGACAGGATAGGGGATGTCGTTCTTTCGACTCCCGTATTGAAAGCTGTTCGCGACGCGTATCCGGATAGCCATATAGCTTTTATGGTAGCGCCGCACGCCAGAGAGATTGCCGAGGGGAATCCTTGCATAAATGAAGTTATCGTATACGACAAAGCTATCTCGCATAAAGGCGTATTTGATGGCGCGAAGTTCGTTTACGGCCTCGCGCGCAAGAGATTTGACATAGCTATAATGCTGCATCCTACACGAAGAACGCATTTGTTGTCATTTCTTTCCGGTATCCCGAAGAGGCTTGGCTATGAAAGGAAGATGGGTCTGATCCTTACCGATAAAATACCGGACAAAAAGCATCTCGGGCTGAAGCATGAGATAGACTACACGCTGGGACTATTGCGCTATATAGGAATAGAGCCGGCAAACAGAAAATTATATGTTCCGGTAGATAATGATAGCGAGGACCGGGTGAGGCGTATTCTTGCAGCCGGCGGCATAAATGACGGCGATAAAATAGTCGCGATAAACCCGGGAGCCAGCTGCCGGTCGAAGAGATGGCCGGCTGAGCGCTTTGCTGAAGTGGCCGATGCGCTTGCCGGGGAGCTCGGCGTAAAGATCGTTGTAGTATCCGGCTCTCAAGATAAAAGTTTTGCCGATAGTACCTTGTCGGCCATGAAGACCGTGGCGCTGGATCTTTCAGGGAAGACTACGATAAGGGAATTGGCCTGTCTCTTAAAGCGTTCTTCATTATTCATATCGAATGATTCCGGCCCTGTTCACATAGCTTGCGCCGTTGGCACGCCGGTCATATCGATATTCGGAAGGAGCGATAGAGGGCTTTCGCCGCGCAGGTGGGGGCCGATTAATAAAATAGATAGGGCTATACATAAAGACGTCGGATGCGATATATGTCTGGCGCATAAGTGTAAGGCAGAACTTAAGTGTCTGGCCGCCATAACGGCGGATGAGGTTGTTCGTAACGCAAAAGAGATGCTCTCGGGAGCAGACGAGCTTTTAAGTAAAAAATAATTTAAGAAAGCGCGAGGTGTAATGTGAAGATAGGAGTTATAGGGCTTCCGCAGGTAGGGAAGAAGACGTTGTTTGAGCTTTTAACCGGCCATAAGCTTACAGAGAACGAGTCCGCGTCAGGCAAGCCGATAAAAGGCGTGTATGAAATAAAAGATCCAAGGTTCGACCGGCTCGTTATGGCGTACAAGCCTAAAAGCCAGGTCAGGGCGCGCATCGACATCGAGCTTCTTCCTAAAATAGAAAAAGACAGCATAGCGAAAGGCACGATATTTTCCGATATAGACGAGTTGGACGCCATATCGCACGTAGTGCGCGCGTTCAATGATGACGCGGTCTACCATGTCGAGGGGTCGATCGACGCTAAAAGGGACGCAGACTTTGTCAATACGGAGCTTATATTGCATGATCTTATTTTTATCGAAAAGCGCCTGGAGAAACTGGAAAAAACGATAAAACAGACCGGCGATGATCAAGCCGCAAAGGAGCGGGATATACTGGGTAAATTAAAAACTCAGCTCGATAAAACTCTGCCTCTGCGCCTTACGGAGTTATCCGGTATTGAAGAGAAAGCCATATCGAGCTATCCGTTCGTATCAAGAAAGCCAATGTTCGTAGTCCTGAATGTATCCGAAGACGCTCTTAAGGATCCTAAGCTGCTGAATTCGATAAAGAGTGATCTCGCGCTATCCGGGGTAGACGCTATGCAGGTTTCGGCTAAGATCGAAGACGAGATCGCGGCTTTCGAGTCGGACGAAGAGAAGGCGGAGTTCATGAAGGAGATGAATATACAGGAACCGGCCGTGAATTTAATGACCAGGCTGTGCACAAAGACATTGGACCTGATATCGTTCTTTACTGTCGGCGCCGACGAGGTAAGACAGTGGACGATAAGGCGTGGCTCAAACGCTCCCGAGGCCGCGGGAGCCATTCACTCAGACCTTGAGAAAGGTTTTATAAGGGCCGAGGTGATGAAGTACGCGGAATGGGATTCTCTCGGAGGCGAAGACAAGCTTAAAGCCGCCGGCAAACTCTACGTGAAGGGCAAGGACTACATAGTCGAAGACGGCGACATCCTCAATATCCGTTTCAACGTCTAGGCTCCGCTCGTAATTTTCTTCTACCGCTTCAACAGGCGTTTCCTTTCGGGCCGGCCTTGAGCTTCGTCGCAAATTTGGATCGGGCGTCCAAATTTGCTGTGGTAAAATTTTGATGGCCGCTGAACCTGCGTACAATACCTGCTAAGGGCGGGGCTAGGAGGCCCCGCCATAAAGAACTCGACCCCTCTATAGTGCAGTTTCAGCGTCCGTTCTGTACCGCCGTAAGGTATCAAAATTTTACAACATTCGCTCAAGGCCTTATCCCGAAAGGAAGCGCCCTGTAGTATCAGCACAAGAAAATTACCGGCTACGCTTTTTAAAGAGAGCCGGAGCGACCTGAAAGTCTGCTTGTGTATAATGTTCCCCTTTTAGGAGCGGGTATTGAGCGGGGCGTTGAAAATCGCGAGCGGGCACGGATCCCCCGCCAAACACCTTTTAATTCATAGCTACACACGTCCAAAGGCTACATACTTGTTTGGCGGGAGAGCTCGCGAAATTCCCTCATGAAATTTCCTCGCAGGGGAAATTTCACGTCCCCGCGAGATACCCGCTTCTCAAAAGGGGAACATATTGAAAAGCAGATTTCGGTAAGCGGAGGTGAATGTAATTGACGGCGCAATCGCTATTGTGTTAAAATACGACTCCTTAACGCGAAAGACCCAAACTTATGAAAAGACATAGAGCGGACCTAAAAAATATACGGACCATTGCGCTCGATAGGCGTAAATGCAAGGTCGCTATAAAGGATTTCGCGAAACCGGCGAAGAAGAGAGAAACTTTTGCGGATTTTTATGGCTCCCTACCGGATATACTCGCCGCCAGAAACCTTAAGTGTGTTGTGGACGCCATCGTCGGAGCATACCGAAAGAAGAAGATCGTCATAGTTATGATGGGCGCGCATGTCATAAAGTGCGGTCTCTCTCCGATTATAATTGATCTCATGAAGCGCGGCGTGGTCAAAGCCATAGCTCTTAACGGCGCCGGCATAATACACGACACCGAGATAGCTATGATAGGAAGGACCAGCGAGGATGTCGGTGAAGGCTTGGTCAACGGAACGTTTGGCATGGCGCGAGAGACCGCGGGGTTCATAAACGGCGCTATAGAATCCGGATTCAGGAAAGGCGCGGGTATAGGGGAGGCTCTCGGCGAGGCTATATGCGATGCCAAACTGCCAAACAGATCCTTGAGCATACTTGCAAACGGTCACGAGCTCGGCGTGCCGGTGACGGTCCACGTCGCTATAGGGACCGATATAATTCATCAGCATCCTTCGGCGAACGGAGAGGCGATAGGCGCGGGTTCTCTTCTGGATTTTAAGAATTTTATATACAGCGTCTCCCGCCTTGAAGGCGGCGTGGCCCTTAATTTCGGATCGGCCGTTATATTACCGGAAGTATTTTTGAAGGCCCTTACGGTTTCGCGCAATCTTCATTCCGCGCCCAAAGCGTTCACCGCCGCCAATTTTGATATGATATTCCAATATAGACCGCACCAGAACGTTGTTTCGCGACCTACCTCAACAGGAGGCAAGGGGTACAATATAATAGGCCACCACGAACTTATGATCCCGCTCGTTTACAGGGCGGTAATAGAGAAGATATAAAACTATGAAACGACAGAACTTCGCGAGGCTTAAGAAGGTAATATCTGAATTCGGTAATGCCCGAGTGCTCGTTATCGGAGATCTTATACTGGATGAGTTTCTTTGGGGCGATGTATCCAGAATATCCCCCGAGGCGCCGGTTCCTGTGGTATGGGTCAGAAAAGAGAGTTTTATGCCGGGCGGCGCATCCAATGTCGCTAATAATCTGCGATCTCTCGGGGCGAATGTGCATTCCATCGGAGTGATAGGCGATGACGAGCGCGGAGTAATTCTTAAATCGGAATTAGAAGCATCCGGGATAAATACAGACGGGATACTCATAGACGCTTCAAGGCCCACAACCCTGAAGACGAGGGTCGTTGCCGGACATCAACAGGTCGTCAGGATCGATAAGGAGAAGATCGAGCCACTCGGTGGTAAGCTCGTTTCGCGCATGGCGGAATATGTAAGCGGAGTTATAGATGATATTGACGCTATAATAATAGAGGATTACGGAAAAGGCGTTATAACTCCCGGGTTATTGGAGAAGATAGTCACTCTCGCAAAAAGAAAAAAGAAGATCATCTCGGTCGACCCGAAAGAAGAGCATTTTAGATTTTACAGGGGAATAAGCGTTATAACGCCCAACAATCACGAAGCGGCGAAAGCGGTCGGGTTTCCTATAAAGGACGACTCAAGCCTTAAAAAGGCCGGCGCGAAGCTCCTGGCAAAGATCGGCTGCAAGATCGCGCTTATAACTTTGGGCGAGAACGGAATGGCGGTATTCGAGAAGAATAAGCCGATGGTCCACATACCGACGGTAGCGCAGGAGGTTTTTGATGTGTCCGGAGCTGGAGATACCGTTATCGCCAGCTATACGCTCTCACTGGCTTCTGGCGGAGATTCTATAGAGGCTGCTTACATATCGAATTTCGCGGCCGGTATAGTGGTAGGGAAGATCGGTATAGCGGTCGTTACGCCGGAAGAACTTACGGATAGGATAAAGAGGGAGCTTAAAAAATGAAAGTCATCGGAATAATACCGGCCAGATGGGGGGCCACGAGATTCGAAGGTAAAGTTCTGGCTAACCTCCTGGGTAAGCCGGTCATACAGCACGTGTGGGAGAACGCTAAACGCGCCAGGACGCTGGATGATCTTATAGTAGCCTGTGACGACGAGAGGATACAGAAAGCGGTTGAAGCATTCGGCGGCAAGGCGGTTTATACTTCACCCAATCAGCCCTCAGGGACCGACAGGCTCGCCGAGGTGGTAAACCCTATGGATATCGACATAGCGGTAAATATCCAGGGGGATGAGCCGCTCATGAAATCCATCATGATCGATAATCTGGTGTTGACATTAAAGGATGAGAAAGTCGCGCAGATGGCCACCATGATAAAAAAGGTGGAGGATGAGTCCGAACTGACCAACTCGAACGTCGTTAAGGTCGTAGTCGATAAGAATGGCTACGCGCTCTATTTTTCCCGCTACGCAATACCTTATAACAGGACCGGATCATCCGACAGCAGTAAACGTCCGTCTTATTTTAAGCATATAGGCCTTTACGCTTTCACGAAAGATTTTCTCTTTACATTTAGGAACCTGCCGAAGTCGTCGCTTGAAGATGCGGAGAAACTTGAGCAGTTAAGAGTACTGGAAAATGGCTATAAAATAAAGACGGTTGAGACGAAATTCGACACAGTAGGCATAGACAGGCCCGAAGATCTGAAAAGAGCTGAAGACGCGTTATTGAAAGAGAGAGAAAAATGAAACCGGTTGCAGCAGGAGACGTTAAGATAGGCGCCGGGGATCTCGTTCTGATAGCCGGCCCTTGCGTTATAGAGTCCGAAAAAAGCGCGATCCGCCATGCGAAAGAGATAAAGAATATCGCTAAGCGCGCGGGTCTGCCGTTTATATACAAGACTAGTTTTGATAAGGCCAACCGGACGTCGCAAGCTTCGTACCGAGGCCCCGGGCTTTCCGCAGGCCTCGAAATATTAAAGAAAGTTAAATCTGAGGTTAAGGTCGGGATATTGTCCGACGTTCACTGCAGGGAAGAAGTAGGCCCGGCAGCCAGGGTTCTCGATATCATACAGATACCGGCGTTTCTTTGCAGGCAAACGGACCTGATACTTGAGGCCGCGAGAACGGGCAAAGTAGTCAATATAAAAAAGGGACAATTTCTCGCCCCGTGGGACATGAAATACGCCATAAAAAAAGTCGAATCGTGCGGCAATAAAAAAATCCTCATAACGGAAAGAGGCTCAAGTTTTGGATATAATAATCTGGTCAGCGATTTCAGGTCCATTCCTATATTGAGAGATTTCGGGTATCCGGTCATATATGACGCCACGCATTCGGTTCAGATGCCGGGCGCTTTAGATGGGAAGTCCGGCGGGGATAGAAAGTTCGTATCTTATCTGGCGGCGGCCTCTGTCGCATGCGGAGCCGACGCGATATTTCTTGAAGTCCACGAGGATCCGGACAGAGCCTTGAGCGACGGGCCAAATACGGTAAAACTTTCGGAACTTGAGGCCTTGATCAAAAAGCTTAAAAAAATACGGGAGGCCGTGGCCTGATGTCGATCGCTATAGCCAGAAGAGTCCTGCGGATGGAAAGCGAAGCCTTGCGCCGACTCGTAGGAAGAGTAGATATTAAATTTGACAAAGCCATAGGCGCCATATACCGGACGAAAGGACGCGTTATAGTAACGGGTATGGGTAAGCCGGGGTTTATAGCCCAGAAGATATCGGCTACGCTGTCTTCTACGGGAACGCCGTCATTGTACCTGAACCCGGCTGAAGCGCTGCATGGGGACCTCGGAAGGGTCACCAAGGATGATATTATAATCGCGCTTTCAAACAGCGGCGAAACGGAAGAGATCGTGAAATTTTTGCCGATCGTAAAAAAAATAGGCGCGCGCTTGGTAGCCATCACGGGCAATATAGATTCTACGCTTGCGCGGAATTCCGATCATGTTATAAATACCTCAGTCCGTCGCGAGGCGTGTCCTATGGGTTTGGCGCCCACCACATCTACTACGGCTATGCTTGCGATGGGAGACGCCATTGCGGTGGCGCTTCTGGAAAAGAAGGGTTTTAAGGAGAAGGATTTTGCTTTCTATCATCCGGGCGGAATACTCGGTAAACGCCTTATACTCAAGGTATCGGATATAATGAGGAAGGGCGCGGCCAATCCGATCGTAAGGGATACCGCTCAGATCAAAAAAGTTCTGTTCGCTATAACGAAAGCGCGCGCTGGATCGGCGAGCGTCGTGGACTCAAAGGGAAAGCTTGTGGGCATATTTACGGATGGAGATCTGAGGCGGCATTTTGAGACCGGCCGCGGGCTGGTTGATAAGAAAGTCGGAAGCGTAATGACAAAAAATCCCACCGTGATAAAACAGGACAGACTGGCCGCTGAAGCGTTCGATATCCTGCGTTCAAAAAGAATAGATGAACTTCCGGTAGTCGACGACAGGCATCGTCCTATAGGCCTGCTCGATGTCCAGGATCTCTTGAAAGCCGGGCTCGTCTGATGAAACAGGAGCTTATTGACCGCGCCGCGCGCGTAAAACTTCTGATCCTCGACATAGACGGCGTTATGACCGACGGACGAATAATATATTCCGTTTACGGCGATGAGCTTAAATTCTTCGATGTGCAGGATGGCTTCGGGATAACTCTATTGAACCGCGCCGGCATAAAGAGCGCCATAATAACCGCGAAAAAATCCCGCATAGTAAAACTCCGGGCGCGTGACATGCGCGTCGCAAAAGCTTACCAGGGTTATATGGATAAACTCATTCCTTTCGAACAGGCGTTGAAAAGATTCAAAGTTAAGCCCGAAGAGGTTTGCTTCATAGGTGATGACCTTATAGATATCCCGGTTTTGAAAAGGGTAGGCTTCGCCGTTGCTGTTCCCAATGCCGTTGAAGAGGTGAGGCAGATCGCCCATCACACCACCTCCAAGACCGGCGGCCGCGGGGCCGTCCGCGAGATCTGCGATCTCATCCTTAAGTCCCAGAACAAGTGGGACCTCGCCACATCCAAATACCTCAAATAGACAGTCTAATAAAATTTTCTAGCTTATCATAAACCCCCAAGACAGGAGTTATGCTCGCACTGAAAATATTTCCGCTCCGCTCATAATTTTCTTCAAGCATTTCTACAGGCGTTTCCTTCCGGGACCGGCCTTGAGCTTCGTCGCAAATTTGGATCGGGCGTCCAAATTTGCTGTGGTAAAATTTTGATGGCCGCTGAACCTGCGTACAATACCTGCAAAGGGCGGGGCTGGTAGGCCCCGCCATAAAGAATCCGACTCCTTTATAGTGCAGTTTCAGCGTCCGTTCTGTACCGCCAAGAGGTATCAAAATTTTACAACATTCGCTCAAGGCCTTATCCCGAAAGGAAACGCTTCGCTGTCATAAACATAAGAAAACTACCGGCTACGCTCCTTCTGTAAAATTTTCCGGGTGACGCGGGGTGTGCCTTTCAGGTCCGCACAAGCAAAGCATGGGATGGGGGTGCCCGCTTCTTAAGGATTACACGACTGAAAAAACGACACCGACTTTAAGAGGGGTAGGATGTAAGGTAATCCTTAACGGGCATACAGACATACCACGAGTTTATGATAATCGATAATGAACCCCATGCTTTGCGCGGAGGACCGAAAGGCACCCCCGCGGCAGGACCCGGAAAATTTGTTGAACAGCTATTGTCTGCTGTCAGGGTAGCTTTGGATGGCTATGAGCCACTCGTGAAATGATGAAAAAATCCCTTGACAGGATGACCCTATTATAGTATAAATAATCATACTTTTCTTTTAAGGAGGGAAGAGTGGGCTCTTGATAAAGGACCCGCTTTTTTTTCGCTCTAAACAGGTGACGGATATTATGAGTGAAATAGCCGAAAAAGTCCAGGAACTCGTCAAATCTTATCTTAAAGCGCATGAAATAGAGCTTGTGGAGCTTATATACCGCCGCGAGCAGGGCGGCATGGTGCTGCGGCTACTGGTCGATACGCCGGAACGCATATCGATAGAGGAGTGCGGGGCTCTGAATAACTATTTAAGCGAGGTGCTGGATAAAGAGGATTTTATTCAGGAGCGGTACACCATCGAGGTGGCTTCGCCCGGCCTCGACAGGCACCTTAAGACGGACCGTGATTTCGAGCGAATGATGGGCACAGATATCGAGGCGACCACTTACGAAAGGATCGACGGGCGTAAGACCCATGCCGGGAAACTTATAGGCATGGACAAAGAGAATATAGTTATGGAATCCGAAGGCGTATCAACGGTGATACCGCGTAAATCGATAGCCGTCGCCAGGATAAAGGTGGAGTTCGAAGTAGAATAAAAGGCAGTATACGGGTTTCATCAAAAAGAGGATCAATACAATGAATGAAGAGCTGCTTACAGTATTGGAGCATATAGAGCGCGAGAAGGGCATATCTAAAGAATATCTTTTCGCCGCGATAGAGTCCGCTCTGTCGAGCGCCGCCAAGAAGATACTTGGCAATAAAGATATCGAGGTTACCGCCGTTGTCGACAAGGAGACGGGGGAGATAAAGATCATGAGCGACGGTAAGGAGATAAAGTCGGCCGGGTTCGGCCGTATCGCCGCCCAGACCGCCAAGCAGGTCATTATACAGAAAATACGCGAAGCGGAGCGCGGAATAATACATGACGATTACCAGAAGAGGGTTGGGACTATTACCTCGGGGTCGGTCCACAGGTTCGAAAAGGGCGATATTGTGGTGGATCTCGGTAAGACCGAAGGGATATTGCCGAGAAATCAGCAGTGCCCGAAGGACAGGTATAAGCAGGGCGATAGGATCCGCGCGTACATAATGGAGGTTTCAAAGACGAGCCATGGTCCTCAAGTGATATTGTCCCGTTCCGACGCGGCATTTGTGAGGAAACTTTTCGAGATAGAGGTCCCTGAGATCATAGAAGGAATAGTCGAGATTCGCGCAATAGTGCGCGAAGCCGGTGACAGGACCAAACTTGCCGTTCATTCAAAAGACGAGAAGGTCGATCCGGTCGGGGCTTGCGTCGGTATGAGGGGGTCCCGGGTAAAAGATATTGTGCGGGAACTTCAGGGCGAGCGGGTCGATATAGTAAGGTGGTCCGATGATATTAAAGAATATGTAAAAGCCGCGCTGAATCCGGTGGAGATACTCGATATAAAAATCGATAAGATAAATAAAAAGATAAGCCTGGTCGTGGCCGATGATCAGCTTTCTATGGGGATCGGCAGGCACGGGCAGAATATAAGGCTTGCATCAAGGCTTCTCGGATGGGAAATAGATATACGCGGCAAGAGCGAAAAGGCGAAAGAGGATTTTGCCGCCTTTGGGGAGGCTCCAAAGACAACCAGGACAGCTTCCGCCGAGGCCGCGAGTAAGATGCTGGGAGGCAAGGCCGAGGTGTCGGCTGTTAAATTAAGCGAGTTGGACGGCGTAGGCCCGAAGACCGAGAAGGCGCTCGTCAAGGCGGGTTATGATACGGTGGATAAGTTAAAAATATTAACAGTTGAAGACCTTATTAAGATCGAAGGCATAGGACAGAAAACAGCCGAGAAGATATTTAAATCGGTAAAATCCACGGATGCGGACTAGGCCTCGCACGCGAGGCCCATCTTGGATGAAATTTTCGGTAGAAAATTTCAAAGGAGAATATGGTAAAAAAAGTCAAAGATGATAAGGGCGTAAAGAAGAAAAAACCGTCTGTTAAAGCGGCATCCGCGAAGCCTAAGACCAAGAAGTCCGCCGAAAAGCTCCCGGTAAAGAAGGTCGCGCCGAAAAAAGTTCCGCTGAAAGATAAAGAGCCGGACAGGGTTGTCAGTATTCTCGAGCAGACTAAGAAGGCGCTCTCTACTTCGGCGACAGAAAAACCGAAACCGGCGGTGAGGGAAACTCCAAGACCAAGAACGGAAAACCGCGGTAGTAAGTACGCCGCATCACCCGCCAAAGGCACCGTACCCCAGGATAAGGTAAAATATTCTTCGGAAGTAAACAAAGCCGAACCGTCTATACCGGCTCCGTCTTACGCGCCAGTTATCGACGCTCCCATGCTCGCTCCTTCAATCCCCGTTATCCCGGAGCCGGCAAAAGCGCAGGAGCCAGTGAAACCGAGGATGCTGGAGATAGAGGTTCCGATAACGGTAAAAGACCTTGCCGTGAAGATAGGCGTGAAGCCGAATGATATAATCCTCGGCCTCATGGCAAAGAACATATTCGCTACCATAAACCAGGGGCTCGGCGAGGAGATACTTAAGAGCATATTGAGTGAGCGCGGGATAGAATTTAAAAAACCGGCTAAACTCGAAGACGCCATGGCAAGAGAACATAAGGATCTCGAGGATAAACAGGATGTAAAACATCTTCTTCCGAGAGCGCCGGTCGTAACCTTTATGGGGCACGTTGACCATGGGAAGACATCGCTTCTGGATTTTATAAGAAAGACCAAAGTCGCGGATAAAGAAAAAGGCGGGATCACGCAGCACATAGGCGCTTATGAGGTAAAATTCAAGAAGGGTTCGGTAACATTTTTAGATACCCCAGGTCATGCGGCATTTACCGCTATGAGGGCTCGCGGAGCCAACGCTACCGATATAGTTGTGCTGGTGGTTGCGGCGGATGACGGTGTTATGCCTCAGACGAAGGAAGCTATCGATCATGCGCGCGCAGCCGGAGGAACGATAGTTGTTGCGCTGAATAAATGCGACCTTCCATCCGCGAATATTGAAAAAGTTAAAGGTCAGCTTTCCCAGCTCGGGTTGAGTTCCGAGGATTGGGGCGGAAAGACGATAACCGTTCCCGTTTCGGCTAAGACCGGACAGGGCGTGGATAATCTCCTGGAGATGCTGCTCCTGGAGGCGGAGATCATGGAACTTAAGGCCAATCCGCATGTCAGGGCGCGCGGCGTCGTTATAGAAGGAAAGCTTTCCAGCGGCCAGGGGCCTGTATCGACGATGCTGGTAAAGAACGGGACTCTTCGTTTAGGCGATGTGGTGTTATCGGGAATGCATTATGGCAGGATAAAGGCTATGATGGATGACAAAGGCCTTCGGATAAAAGAAGCGCCGCCTTCGAAGCCGGTATCGATACTGGGCCTTTCCGGTGTTCCGATGGCCGGAGATGAGTTCTTCGTAGTTAAGGACGAGAAAAAAGCCAAGACACTGTCGCTTTTGAAACAGGATGAGGCCAGAACGAGACGATTGAAATCTAATCAGCGCGTGACGCTGGAAGATTTTTACAAGCAGCTGAAGGAGGGCGTCGCCAAACAGCTTACGTTATTGTTAAAAGGCGATGTTCAGGGGTCGGTCGAGGCGATCAAGAAATCGCTCTCCGATCTTAATACAAAAGATGTCAAGATAGACATGATGCACGCGGATGTCGGCAATATAACAGAATCGGACGTCATGCTGGCGTTTGCATCCAATGCGGTCATATTAGGGTTTAACGTAAAAGTGGATGAGGGCGCGCAGGAACTTGCCGCAAAAGAAGGGGTGGAGATAAAACTTTACGGCATAATATACGAGGCCATACAGGATGTTGCTGCCGCTATGGAAGGGCTTCTTGAGCCGATCAGTAAAGAGGTATTTGTCGGCCGCGCGAGCGTTAAGCAGGTCTTCAAGGTGACGAAAGCAGGCACCATAGCCGGATGCACGGTCGTCCGGGGCAAGATAATAAAGACCGGCATAGCTAGGCTTATACGCGATAAAAATATCGTTCACGAAGGAAAGATCTCTTCTCTTAAGAGGTTCAAAGATGACGTTCGCGAGGTGGCGGAGAATTTTGAGTGCGGCATAAGCCTTGACAGGCATGACGACCTTAAAGTTGGCGACTTGATAGAGGTATATTCGATAGAAAAAGTAGCCAGGCGTCTGGAATCAAGGAAGGATAGATGACCAAGCGCGTATTCAGCGGCATGAGGCCCACGGGTAAGCTTCATCTGGGACATCTTGCGGGAGCCCTCGGAAACTGGGTAAGGCTTCAGGAAGAATATGAATGCTTTTACATGGTCGCCGACTGGCACGCTTTCATGAGCGAATATGAAGACCCCAGGGCGATGGCCGAGAACTCCCATGAGATGATCCGCGATTTTCTGGCTGCCGGCATAGATCCCGATAGGTCGGTGATATTCGTTCAAAGTCAGGTTCCGGAACATCTGGAGCTGGCTATGTTATTCTCGTGCATTACGCCGCTTGGATGGGTCGAGAGGTGTCCGACATACAAAGAGCAGTTGCGTGAGATAGCGGGCAGGGATCTGACGACATACGGATTTCTGGGGTATCCAATATTGCAGGCCGCTGACATAGCGCTCTATAAAGCCAGCGCCGTGCCAGTCGGGGTAGACCAGCTTCCGCATCTTGAATTGACGCGGGAGATAATACGTAGGTTTAACAGTCTTTATAAGAGCGATGTTTTTCCTGAGCCTAAGCCGCTAATGACAAAAACGACGAAACTTTTGGGGCTCGACAACAGAAAGATGTCAAAGAGTTACGGCAATTTTATATCGCTTTCGGATACTCCGGAGGATATCGTTAAAAAAGTTTCCAGCATGATAACGGATCCGGAGCGTATAAAATTAAAAGACAAAGGGCACCCCGACATCTGCAGTGTCTTCGGTTATTTTTTGACTTTCGGAGACGATAGGTTTAAGGACGAAGTAAGGGCCTGGTGCGAAGGGGCTACGGTAGGATGTACGGAATGTAAAAAGAGGCTTGCTGAAATCTTGATAGATAATCTTGCCCCTATACGTCAGAAGCGCGAAAAACTTTCGCGCTCCGATATCGAGGGCGTCATGCGCCAGGGCGCTATCCGCGCGCGTAAGGCCGCCTCCGAGACGATGGATGAGGTAAAGAGGGTAATAAGTCTGGCGATCTGACCTTCAGTTTATAACTGAAAGCCGATCGTCGAAAGCTGATAATGGCATATAAGGTTAAGCTTGACGTTTTTGAGGGGCCACTGGATCTCCTTCTGTATTTGATACAAAAGGAGGAGGTCGATATATACGATATACCGATAGCCAAGATCACCGACCAGTATCTTGAGTACATGGAGTTGATGCAGCTTTTGGACTTAAATATCGCCGGCGAGTTTCTTGTCATGGCGGCGACGCTGATGCATATAAAGTCTAAGCTTCTTTTGCCGCCCGATGAGACCGAGGGGGCGGAAGATCAGGAGGCCGACCCCAGAGCCGAACTCGTAAAAAGGCTTTTGGAATATAAGAAGTTCAAAGAGGCCGCGAGCGAACTTTCCGAAAGGGAGTCGACGCAGAAACATTTCTTCGCCAGGGTGGGATCCGGGATCAATATGGACGAATTGCCTCCGGCGGAAGATAAGTTCTTTGAAGCGAGCCTGTTCGATCTCATAACGGCCTTCACTAAGGTATTGAAGGATGTTCCAAAAGACGCTTTTTATCAGGTAGTGAAGGACGAGTTCACGGTTTCGGAAAAGATACACGACATCCTGCATCTTATGACGGAGCGCAAGTCGATGCTCTTTACGGAATTATTTCGCACAGCCAGGAATAAATTTGAGATAATAACCATGTTTCTCGCCGTTCTCGAATTGATAAAAATGAAAGAAATAATTGTCAGGCAATCTTTCCAATTCGCCGATATAGAGGTCATAAGAAATACGGAAACGATCGCCCCTGTTGTTCCGGTGCCGGATAAGGATGCTTCGGAAAGCGCGGTAAAACAGACGGAAACCAATAATGGATAAAGAAAAGTCGAAAAGGATAATTGAAGCGCTTCTTTTTGTCAGCGACAAACCGGTTTCGGTGGAAGCCCTGAAGGATGTTATCAAGGAAGTAGAGCCTACGGAGATACGGTCTCTAGTGGAGGAATTAAACGCTGAGTACATCTCCTCGGGAAGGTCTTTCTCGGTTAAGGAGATAGCCGGCGGTTTTCAAATGCTTACAGATCCGGTTTACAGTCGCTGGATATCGGCGTTGTATAAAAGGCCTCCGGACAGGTTGACAGGACCATCCCTGGAGACGCTCGCCATCGTGGCTTATAAACAGCCTATAACCAGGACCGATATTGAGGCGATCAGGGGAGTTAATGTGGACGGAGTTCTCAGGACTCTTGAAGACAGACAGCTGGTGAAGACAAAGGGCAGGCTGGATGCTCCCGGGAGGCCTATACTCTATGTCACCACCAGTGAGTTTTTACAGCATTTCGGCCTTAAGTCGCTGGAAGAGCTTCCGAAACTTAAGGAGTTTAAAGAGAGCGATCTGGACTTCGTGAAGATGCATGAGAAAACCGAAGTCATCGATACGGTAACGGGCGAACTTAAAGTGCAGGAGCCGCGCCGAGTGTCCGGCCTTGTGGTCTCCGAGCCTTCCGCCCCGGAAGACAAGCCCGCAGACATAGCCAAAGAGGAGAGCGTAAATGAAATTAAAGACGCTGCGTAGTTCTATAGATTCCATAGATTCCGGGATAATCAGGCTTTTGAACAAACGCGCAAATATCATACTTAAAGTTGGGAAGATCAAAGGAAAAATAAACGGATCGGTATATGTTCCCGACAGAGAGAAGGAAGTGTATGAGAATATATTATCCGCAAACCGCGGACCGATGTCGGAGCGCGCGCTTAAAGCGATATACAGGGAGATAATGTCGGGATCTCTGGAGCTTGAGAGACCCCTTACGATAGCGTATTTCGGTCCGGAGTTCACGAATACGCATATAGCGAGCATGAAAAAATTCGGATCGAGCGTTAAGTATTCCGCGTGCGGTACCATACGGGATGTTTTTTCGGAGGTCGAGAAATCAAGGGCCGACTATGGAGTGGTCCCTATTGAAAACTCGATAGAGGGCGCCGTCAACTATACGCTGGATATGTTCATGGATTCGGACCTGAAGATATGCTCCGAGGTGTTCATGGAAATATCTCATAATCTTATTTCCAGGGAAAGCTCTCCCAAGTCGATAAAGAAGATATATTCCAATCCGCAGGTATTCGGCCAATGCAGGATGTGGCTCGAGTCCAATATGCCAAACTGTGAGCTCATAGAGGTTTCGAGCACTTCCAGGGCCGCGGAGATAGCCGCTCAGACTAAGAATTCGGCCTGTATAGCCAGTATACTTGCGGCCAGGCACAATGGCCTTAGGGTGCTGGAGAGCGCGATACAGGATTCCAGCCATAACGTCACGAGGTTTCTCGTGATAGGGCCGACTTCCGCTGAGGCGCGCCCGACCAAAGAGGATAAGACGTCGATAATGTTCTCGGTGAAGGATCGATCGGGAGCTTTGCACGATGTGCTCGTCCCGTTCAAGAGATATAAGATAAACATGACCAAGATAGAATCCCGGCCCTCAAAGGTTCGAGCCTGGGAATATTACTTCTTCGTCGATATAGAGGGGCATTATACAAATCCGAAAGTGTTAAAAGCGCTCTCGGAGCTTAAGAAGAGCTCGGCATACATGAAAGTGCTTGGTTCGTATCCTGTGGGCGGAAGGATCTGAAAAATAAAATTAACCATGAAAAATAGAGTCAGACCAAACATACTGGAAGTCAAAAATTATATCCCGGGCAAGCCAATAGAAGAGGTTCAGCGGGAGTTCGGTTTGAAGAATGTGATGAAGCTCGCTTCGAACGAGAACTGTCTCGGAGCGTCCCCTAAAGCTATTGCCGCTATCCGTAAAAATCTCCTTAGCGTAAACCGTTATCCGGACGCCTCCAATTTTTATTTAAGGAAAAGATTGGCCGCGTTCCTCAAGATAAACGGGGATAGACTGATATTCGGGAACGGTTCCGACGAGATCATAGGTATGGCTATACGTACATTCGTCGGAGAGGGTGACGAGGTTATCATAGCCGAACCAACTTTCATAATGTACGAGATAGCGTCCCAGCTGGCCAATGCCAGTATAAAATTCGTTCCCGTAAAAAAAGATCTGAAGCACGATCTGGCGCGAATGAGGCAAGCCGTTACGGACAAAACGAAGATAATATTCATAGCCAATCCGGACAATCCTACGGGGACCTATGTTACAAAGAAAGAGCTCGATAGTTTCTTCAAAGGCCTTCCCCCTAAAATAGTCGTTTTTCTGGATGAGGCCTATTTTGAGTTCGCGAACCGGTCGTTCGGGGATTATCCGAACGGTATGGATTATCTAGGCCGTCCGGGCGTGATAGTCTCCAGATCTTTTTCGAAAGCTTACGGACTCGCC
>Ga0247841_10001888_pt1 | contig 43981 bp, 30 predicted proteins | sample LaCruzMarch2015__2_FD_192410 | JGI IMG/M metagenome (GOLD analysis project Ga0247841, IMG submission 192410) | Freshwater microbial communities from meromictic Lake La Cruz, Castile-La Mancha, Spain - LaCruzMarch2015_18m | ecosystem: Environmental > Aquatic > Freshwater > Lake | place: Spain...
AATCGCTCGGACCATTGGCGTAGGGTGCGCCGTGCGCACCGTGAGAGGCTGCGGTTGATCGCCGGGGCGGGTCTCGGTTAGCGCCATGGTGCGCGCGGCGCACCCTGGGGTCGCGGTGCGCTTTCATCTTTCGGGGTGACGCGGGCGCCATGGCCGTTGGCCGGGACGGGGCGGAAGATGAAAGGCGGCGTGGGAGCGGCCTCTGGCCGCACCATGAGACGCTGCGGCAACCTTTGACGCTGCGCCACTTTGCGAGGCCTCGTCGCGGCCGCAGGCCGCTCCCACAGCGTCGCTGCGCGACTTTCACGGCAACGCCTTGACCCCCGGTCGCCTTGCGGCCGGCATGACGATCGAGGCCGCCGCCAGCCCTCAGGGTCCCTCAAGTCACAATAATATGATCCGGCGGCAAGTCGTTCTGATACCGCTCGTACATTGCAACAAAAGCCGATTCGAGATGGCGGGTAAAGCGTTGCGTGTCGAAGAGCGCACAGGTCGGCAGGTTGGCGAGCAGCTTCTGCTTGAGTGCCGCCAGCCGTCCCGGGTCGGTTGCCAGCGTCACGGCCAGAGCCTCATAGTCCTGCGGTGTCGTCGTAATCAGCTCAGGCAGCCCGACCGCGTTGAGCAAGCTCGCCGCGATCCGACTGGCAAAGGATTCGCCGCTACGGGTCAACAGCGGTAATCCCGTGCGCAGTGCATCACTTGCCGTGGCGCCTGCATTGCATGGATAGGTATCAAGAAACAGGTCTGCCAGACCCAGTCGTACCAGATGCTCGTGCCGCGGCATGCGCAACGCGAAAATCACCCGTGCGGCGTCGATGCCTCGCCTCTCTGCTTCAGCCTTGAGGTTGCCGATAGCGGCCTGATCGCTGACATAGAGCCACAGTACGCTACCCGCCACCTGGGTCAGGATGCGCATCCAGACCGCGAAGACCTCAGGCGTGATCTTGTAGTTGCTGTTGAACGAGCAAAAGACGAATCCGTGCTCAGGTAAGCCGAAGTCCGGTCTTGAGAAAGTGCGTTCCGCAGAAGGCGGCGCGTGGTCGTTGCACTGATAGGAAGGCAAATAGACAATCTTCTCGGAATAAAATCGTCGGTGGTCCTCGGGGATGATCGTCGAATCCGCCACGAGATAGTCGATATAGGGTGCGCCCATGGTGCCGGCGAATCCGATGTAGCTCAGTTGCAGCGGCGCCGCCCGCTCAGCGAACACCCCCGTTCTGCCATCTTGCGTAAAGCCGTTGAGATCAACAGCAATGTCGATCCCGAGGGCGCGGGCCGTTGCCGCTATCTCAGTGTCCGTTTGCGCGCGGACCGCGATGAACTGGTCAACGGCATTCACGACCCGCGCGCGCCACCGGTCGGTGCGCTCGGCGCCGAGCGCAAAGGCGAAGACGTTGAACTTCGTCCGGTCATGCCGCTCAAGCAGCCCCGCAATGAGATGGGTCACGGGATGATCGTTGAAGTCCGATGAGAAATAAGCGATCCGAATCTTGTCGTGCCGGCCAGTCCTAACGAGTCCGGACAAGGCGCGACCCACGGGATATCTTGCAGCGACCCAGAGTTCGGAAGCCCTGCGCTGCACCTGGGGTGAGTCGATCAATGCCAGCGCGGCGAACGGGGAGGTGACATTTTCGTTCCTCGCCAGTTGCGCGACGAGTTGGGCGCCTTCGGCAGGAAGCGTACTCCAATCGCAAAGAAACATGCGGCTGTATAATGCTTGCCCGCGCAGGAAGTCAACGTCAGGGGTGATCGCCAAGGCCCGGCCGTAACTGGCCAGCGCCGCCGCGAAACGCCCGGCCTTGAACAGGATATCGCCGCGCTGCGCGAACGCCTCGGCATAGCTTGGCTGGATCGCCAGCGCCTGCTCGTAACTGGCAAGAGCCTCCTGCGCACGATCCAGTTGACTGAAGGCCAGGCCACGGTTGTAGTAAGCCTCGGCATAGTCCGGTCTGACGGCCAGTGCCCGCTCATAACTGGCCAGTGCCTGCTCCAGGCGATTGAGATCGCGCAGTGCAGTGCCGAGGTTGATGTGCGCCTCGGCATAGTCCGGTCTAATCGCCAGGGCCTTGGTGTAACTGGCGATCGCCTCCTCCTGACGCCCGAGCTTGCTCAGGGCCAGTCCCAGATTGTAATGTGCGTAGGCATGGTTGGGCGCAATATCCACCAAACGACTCAACAACGCGGCACCCTGCTCCAGGTTGCCCGCTTGACACTCCACGCTGCCCAGCAACCACAGGACCTCGGCGTTGCGCGGCTGCACCTGCAGCAGTTGCCGATAGAGCGCCGTTGCTTGCCCGAGCTGCCCCGCCTGATGAAAGGCCAGCGCTTGATTCAGCAGGGCCTGCGGTGTCGGAGCCGGGGGTCTTGCTTTCATCGACGATCTCCCATGGGTGCTACAGCGACAGCTACCGGACATTCTCACGGACCGGGCATCGTTGTCGTTGTCGTAATCGTGGTCGGATTATTCGATTACGACAACGACAACGACAACGAACCCGGGATCTCGGTTACCACATCAGTTCTGAGCGCACCCGGAGCGCGCTCCCGGCGCGACTTTCACGGCAAATCCGGGCATCATACTGTATCCATGCTCAGCCCTCAGCGCCGCGTGGTCGCCACCATCTCAGCCATGCTGTCCTGCAGGGTTCGCCGGGACTGGAACCCGAGTTCCTGTCGAATCGGCGTGCCGTCATAGCAGGCCGAGCCGATCAGCTTCTCCAGGACCTCGGAGTCGAAGGGCAGGCGTCGGCCGCGCAGCCGCCCGAGCCCGTCGCCGCCCAGCGCGGCCAGGCGCAGCAGGCCGATGGGCAGGTTCCAGCAGGGCGCCTGGCGGCCCAGCGCCGCCAGGATGCACTCATAAATCCGGCGGGTACTGTAAGGGGTGCCGTCGGTGACGACATAGGTCCGAGCGCGCGCGCCCGCGGCCGCGGCGCAGAGCACCGCCGCCTCCGCCAGGTCGTCGCGATGGATCATGGACCGGCCGTTGCCCAGCTCGCGCAGGGGGGGGAACCAGCCGGCCCGCACGGCCCTGATCAGCAGTTCCAGATAGCCCTTAGGGTGCGGGCCGTAGACCAGGGACGGGCGCAGGACCACCGGGTGGGCGACGGCCCCGCCGGTCAGCACCGCCCGCTCGGCGGCCAGTTTAGACCGTCCGTAAGGGCTGTCGGGCGCGTCTGCGGCTCCCGCCGCCGCGGCCTTGACACTGCTGAAGTAGACGAATCCACGTACACCCTCGGCGCGGGCCGCCACCAACAGGTCCAGGGTACTCTGGCAATTGGCGAGCCGATATTCCTCTTCCGCCCCCGACCCCTGGGCGAAGGCATGGGCCTTTCCCGCCAGGTGGAAGATGCAGTCGATGTCGGCCAGGAGCCGCGGCGGCAGGCGCTGCCGGCCCAGGTCCAGGGTGACCGCCTCGTCCCAGGGGCCCGCGGCGGGCCTGCGCACCAGCGCCCGCACCCGCCACCCGTCCGCGCGCAAGCGCCGACACAGACCGGGGCCGATGAATCCGGCGGCGCCGGTGACCAGGACCACCCCCCTCATCGCGAACCCGCCCTCACGCAGACCCTGCCGCGGCCTTCCGGCCCCGCTGAGCGGAAGTTGCTGCACTTGTGTCGCATAACCAGGCACCCAAGTTGCCGTTACCCACGCCAGAAAGATACCATAACGACCAATCTAAGGGGCAGCGGGGCGGCAAGTGCCCGGTACTGCGTTCTCGGCCGCGGTCCGTCCCTGTCCCTCCCGGTATTTTGAATGACTGTCACCAATCCGACCGTCCCGTCGCGGACCGGCCCCCCCGGCGACCCCGGCCAGCCAAGCGGCGATGCCTAAAGCCACCAACATGTCGCTTCTTCACCCGAAGGCCCCGTCAGCCGCATCCTGGCCGGGCCAGCCCTTGCCATAGCTTCCTAAGGAAAACAGTGCATTGATATCGAAGTGTTGGGAAAAAAATACAGTTGTAATATGATCACGTCTCTGCTAATCTTGTCCCCAAGCTACAACAACGTCATGGCCGACCTCGTTTCGCCGCCGTCGGCCCGCGGGGCGGCAGCGGGATGTGGTTGCTTCGTTTGCCGGGGCGGAACACCCACATTGGGGTAGCCCGGCGCCGGCAGGCCCTGGATTCGTTAGGAGTCGGATATGCATGTGCGGTTTCATCGACCTGTGACGCGGGTCAGTGCCTGCGTCGGGGTCCTGGGTTTCCTGTTGCTGGCGGGCTGCGGCCCCGCCACGCCGCCGTCCGCCACCCCGGCGGCCACGGCGGCCGCCGCCCAGAAGTCCCAGGAGGTCCTTAAGCAGCGGGCGCAGGCGCGCTGGGCACGGATGATCGAGCGGGACTTCGCCGGGGCCTATGTCTACGAAACCCCGGCTTACCGGGCGACGGTCGACCCTAAACAGTATGCCTCCCGGTTCGGCGCCGCCGTCAACTGGGTCAGCGCGACGGTCGATCAGGTGCGGGTCGACCCGGCCGGTGACCGGGCCGAGGTCGAGGTCACGTTGCACTTTCAGGCGCAGGCCCCGCTCGGGGGCGGGGTCATCGACAGCATCCAGCCGCTGCTCGAGCGCTGGGTCCTCGTTCAAGGGGACTGGTGGCTGGTCCAGGACGACGACGGAGCGGGTTCCCCATAGCCCGCGCAGACTCCCGGGGTGCCAACGCGGCCCCAGCGCGGATCAGGCATCGGAGCAAGGCGCGAAGCCGGCTTGACAGTGACTTCGCAATAGGAGTAGTCTGATAGGGAAATTTTTCGTGCGATTGTTGAGTTGGACCACCACGGAGTGATACCCTTTGCTGGTCCTCACGAATGAACATCAACTGAGGGGAATATCATGAACGCCCATTTTACCCGAACAAAGACCGCGGTCGCCGTGTCCGCACTCATGGCCGCCTTGGCCATGCCGCCCGCCAACGCCGTGGAAATCGCCGGCAATGGCCTTGGTGACGCCGTGCTGAGCTCCTTTTACAGCGTGCGCGCCAACCAGGTGACCAGCATCAGTGTGGTCAACACCTCGGACGACTATGTCGTCGCTTTCCACGTCCGGTTCCGCCAGTCAACGAACAGCGCAGACGTTCGTGACTTCAATGTCTTCCTCTCGCCGAACGACGTCTGGAACGCTTCGCTCTCACTCAACGCCGACGGCAGTATCGCCATCAAGACCGTGGACGTTTCGTGCACGGCCCCGACCCTCATGCCGAAGGGTACCGTGAACAACGCGGCAAACCGCCAGCTCGGTTGGGTGCTGAACGGTCAAACCGTGAATGGCCTGCCAGTCAGGCAGATGGACCTGGATAACAGGTTCAATACCACCGCGCGGGATGGCTACATCGAGATCATCGAACTGGGCGTTGCCTTGCCCAAGAGCGAAACCAACCCGGACGCAAGTCTGCTGGCAAGTTGGGCCGTGAAGCAGTGGGTGACGCCCGCCCCCGTGGTGCAAGGCGTAACTCTGGTCCAGGATTGCGCGGCGCTCGCCAGCGTCTACCCCCCCACGCAGCGGGCTATCAATGTCACGGGCTCGACGTCCAATGTCGCGAATGCTGACACATTCAGGGTGGCCTGTAATTTGGACACCGCGACTTCGCTTGGTCAAAGCGTCGGGGGTACCCTCGCCTTCCGGGCCGAATTCTGCGAGCCGCTCAACGTTTTGAAGGTGGCAAGCAATGTCGTCCGGGTAAACACCGGTATCATTTTTGACGCGCCGGTGACTACCCTCGCCAACTTCGCCAGCCCCGGTACAACAGCGCGCCTCCTCCCGTACCCGCAACAGGACTACCCCGCGGGCTGGCCTGCGGTGACAGATGTGGCCCCAGGTACGGAGAGCTATGCACAGCCGAACGCGGACGACCTGATGGCGTGGACGCCGGTCGGAGCTGGCCCTGCGAACCCGGGTGGGGAGGCACCCAATCTAACGAACGGTCGTCCGGGAGGATTATTTGTGCGCGGTGGTGGCAGCGCACTTGCGCCTACGTTGGCGACCCAAGATCCGGTGCCCGCTATCTCACAGCAGGTATTCAACGGTGCAGCGGTCCCTGCCGAGTTTGATCCGGCGCTACTAGGGGCGCTGCTCGAGAATCCGGTTTTGGCAACGGTCTACGCGGTCGACAGCGTGATCACGGCGACTGATGTGGTCAATGAGTGGCAGTCCGTGAATGCCGCCACCACCCCGCAGACCGGCTGGATCGTCGGCTTCCCGACCAAGTGGTATCATAACTGGGGCTGCGCAGGCGCCGGCGTCACGTATTGGAATCGCGAAGAACGGGAGGTTGTCGGTCTCGTGCTGCCGTCCCCGGGCACGAGTACGGGCATTTGCGGCGAGGTCAATCAGCTCAGCTTCCGGCTGAACAAGAACTTCTTCGGTGGTGTGAACGTTGCCGGCGCTCCGGCCACGGTCTACTCGATCACTGGGGTCGAGCCGGTGCAGCAGGGGTTCACCGCTGGCTGGGCGCGACTGAGCTTTGACGGCTCGTTCCTGGGAGCTCCTCTTCTCTCAACCAACGGCTTCAGATTCGAAGGTTTTCCCGTGAACGGGTTTGCGGCGACCAGCGTGACCAATGGGGCCACCAGCTCCTTCAACACGGCGCACGCCTACGAGCGTGTGATCGAGGTGGCGCCCTGACCGTCCTCTGACTCTCGATCGCCGATGCGTGTCGCGGGTGGCCTAAGCGCCCGCGGCCGCCAGGCCACACCCGGGGAAGGACCCCCGGGTGTTTTTTTTTGACCCCCTCAAGTTTCAGATCGCCCCCGTTCGGACCCCAGCACGGGTCAAGCCGGTCAGGGTCGTCGCGAAGACCCCTGCCTGACCTTGCCGAGCGGCCGATTGTACGAGGCCACCTGGTAAAGAACGTGAAGAGCCACCAACCGATCCCCGCCGCACAGCGGCATCGCCCATCCCGTCCCAGCGCCCGGCCCAGCTATCTGCGGGCGGCCCTGGGCCTATCGCTTCTCTCCCTCGCCGCCACCGCCCATGCCGACGAGGTCCTGATCCAGGGCCCCAGCCCGGAGGTCGTGGTCACCGCCGCGGACCTGCGTGCCGAACTGGCCGCGGCGCCGGACCAGGCGCGCATCCAGATCGTTGCCGACCGCGACGCCCTGGTGAAGGTCATCAATGCCATCTATCAGCGCAAGGCCCTGGTGGGGGCCGCCAAGGCTGCGGGTCTGGCGCAGACCCCGGAGGTCCAGGCCCAGGTGGAGCGCGCGCGCGACCTGGTCTACGCCGCCGCGGTCACCCAAAAAGAGGCGAAGGCGTTGAACGCCCGCATCCCCGACATGACCGCCCGGGCCGCGGAACTCTATCAGGCCCAGCCAGAGCGGTACCAGTCCCCGCCCCAGGTTCGGGTCCGTCACCTGCTCCTGAAGGCGGACACGGCGGATGCCGCAAGCGCCCGCCGCCCTGAGGCCGAGGCCCTGCTGAAACAGTTACGCGAGGGTGCTGACTTTGCGGAACTCGCCGCGAATGCCTCGGAAGACGAGACCACCGCGGCGATGGGTGGCGAACTACCGGCCTTCGGGCGCGGCCAAATGGTGAAGCCGTTTGAGGACGCTGCCTTTGCCCTGGCGCAACCAGGCGACCTGAGCCCGGTCGTGGCGTCCAACTTCGGTCTGCACCTGATCCGGCTCGAAGAGATTAAGCCCGGTCGGCAGGCGGATTTCAATGAGGTCAAGGCGGGGATTATCGCGAAACTGCGTCACGATTGGGTGGTCGAGGCGCAGGAGACCTGGCGTCAGGAGATCGTCGGTCCCGCCAAGGCAAAGCTCGATCAGTCGGCCGTGGATGCCTTTATCGCCGAGAACACCAAGTCGAAGCCTGCCCCCTGACTGACCCAAGGCAAGGGCGTCCGCGCCGTCCGACCCACCGATCGGACGGCGCGGCCCCTCGGTCGACCTGGGTCGGACGACCCGCACCATCCGCCAAGGCGTATCCGCACCGACCAATGCACCCCCGCTCGGCCCTTGCTTTCCTGCTGGCCTTAACCGCGCTGGTTACCCCGACCCTGGCGGCCCCGCCCAACATCCTCCTGATCGTCGCCGATGACCTGGGTTACGCCGACGTGGGCTTTCAGGGCAGCCAGGACATCCTCACACCGAACCTCGATGCCCTGGCGGCCTCCGGTGTGCGGTTTACCGACGGATACGTCTCCGGGCCCTATTGCTCGCCGTCGCGCGCCGGACTCATGACCGGCCGCTACCCGACCCGGTTCGGGCATGAATTCAATATCGTCGGGGGCACCCAGGGGCTGCCGGTCACCGAGACGACGCTCGCCGAGCGCCTGCAAGCGGCCGGTTATGCCACTGGCCTGGTGGGAAAGTGGCACCTGGGCGAACTGCCCCGGATGCACCCGCAGAAGCGGGGCTTCAATGAATTTTTCGGCTTTCTCGCCGGCGCCCATGACTATTTCCCATCGCCCGGGATCTTGCGCGGCGTGACCCCGGTGCAAGAGACGGACTACCTGACCGACGCCTTCGGCCGCGAGGCCGTGGCCTTTATCGACCGGCACCAGCGTGAACCCTGGTTTCTCTATCTCGCCTTCAACGCCGTTCATACGCCGCTGCAGGCGGACGCCGCCTGGCTGGCCAACTACGGCGGTATTGCGGACCAGCAGCGCCGCACCTACGCGGCCATGACCTCCGCCATGGATGCCAACATCGGCCGCGTGCTGAAGAAGGTGGCCGACTGCGGGCTCGACCGTCAGACCCTCATCATCTTCTTGAGTGACAATGGCGGCGCGACCATGCCCGGCACCACCGTCAACGGTTCCCGCAACGATCCGCTGCGCGGCTCCAAGCGGACCACCCTTGAAGGCGGCGTGCGCGTACCCTTCCTTCTCGCCTGGCCTGGCCATGTGAAACCGGGAGTTTATCGTCAGCCCGTGATCCAGTTGGATGCCTACGTCACCGCGCTGGCCGCGGCCGGCGTCGCCGTGCAACCGCAGTGGGCCTTGGACGGCGCGAATCTGCTGCCCTTCGTGACCGGCGAGCAGACCGCGGCGCCGCACCCGGCCCTCTATTGGCGACTTGGTCCCCAAATGGCGATCCGCGTCGGCGACTGGAAGCTGGTGCGCTACGACAGCAACGCCGATACCAATACCGTTGATCGCAGCCAGCCGGTCACGCCGGCCAAGTTGTACCACCTGGCGGCCGATATCGGCGAGACGACGGACCTGGCCGCGGCTATGCCCGAGCGGGTTCGCCAATTGCAGGCCCAGTGGGACAACTGGAACGCAAACATGGTCCACCCGCTCTGGGACATGCCATGAACCAGGATCGCCGCCCATGTCGCCGCCCCACTTGTCGCGCCCCATGTGTAGGATGGGCAGAGCGAGAGCGATGCCCATCTTAATCGTACCCGGATGAGGGGTTACGGTGGCGACAACCGGTCTGTTGTGCTAACCTGCCATATTAGGCGTAGAGAATGCGCCTGGCGGCAGCCTCGAGCCGATCGCAAGGCCCCCGCAACCTCATCCTTGCGGAGTTGCGTCTGTCGGCGCGTGACATCGGCGCAAGCCTCTACCCTTCCCTTGTGGGGAAAGCTAACGCCTACCCCGCGCCTGCCCTGAAATGCCCCCGCCACCAGCCAAGCCATTGGGAACAACCTTGAGCGATCGTCGGCCGTCAACCTGGATATCGGAGGTGTCCCTAGGCATCCCCGCCAGCCTGTGGAACCACCGGATCATCGTCTGGCGTCTGGTGTCGCGCGAGGTCGCCGCACGCTTTCGCGGGTCAATCTTCGGCTTTGCCTGGGCGCTCCTGAGCCCGATCGCGTTATTGACGATCTACACCTTCGTCTTCACGGTAGTCTTCCAGGCACGCTGGCACGCGGAGGTGAGCAATCGCGGCGATTTCGCACTCAATCTATTTATTGGTCTGATTATCTTCCAATTCTTCAGTGAGTGCATGGTGCGGGCGTCCAATCTCCTGCTCGAGAATGTCGCCTTTATCAAGAAAGTCGTATTCCCGCTGGAGTGTCTGGCCTGGGTCGCGGTCGGCACCGCCGGCTTCGGGGCCCTGATGAACCTGGCGGTCCTGTTCGCGGCCCATCTCCTGCTCGCCGGCCTTCCGCCGCCGACGCTGGTGCTCTTCCCTTTGATCGCGATTCCGCTGGTCCTCATGACGGTTGGGCTGATCTGGTTCCTTGCCGCCACCGGTGTCTATCTGCGCGACCTGGGCCAGATCGTCGGCGTGATCATGCCGATGCTGCTCTTCAGCAGCGCGGTCTTTTTTCCACTCGACGCGATCCCGGTCCCTTACCGCGACTGGCTCGGTCTCAATCCGCTGGTGCAAATCATCGAAATGTCGCGGGACCTGTTGCTTTCGGGCACGGTGCCGAGCGTCGTCGCCTTCCTGCTCATCACCGCGCTGGCGGCCGTCATCGCTTGGCTGGGGCTTGCCTGGTTTCGCGCGACCCGCCGGGGGTTTGCCGACATTGTCTGACGTTGCTATCCGGTTGAGCGGCCTGTCCAAGGCCTATCCCATTTTTGAGCGGCCGGAGCACCGGCTCCTGCAGATGCTCGCGCGCGGTCGCCGCCGCTATTACAAAGAGTTCTGGGCCCTGCGCGGTATCGATCTGACGGTCTTCCGCGGCGAAACGGTCGGCATCATCGGCGCCAACGGATCGGGTAAATCGACGCTGCTTCAGATTATTTGCGGCAGCCTGACGCCGACCGCCGGGGAACTCACCGTCAACGGGGCCATTTCCGCCCTGCTCGAGCTGGGCACCGGCTTCAATCCGGAATTTACGGGGCGTGAGAACGTCTTCATCAACTCCGCGATTCTTGGCCGCAGCCAGCAGCAAACCCGCTTGCTGTTGCCCGAGATCGAGGCCTTCGCGGATATTGGGGAATTCATCGATCGACCGGTCAAAACCTATTCGAGCGGCATGTACGCGCGCCTGGCCTTCTCCGTCGCCATTCATGTCGAGCCCGATATCCTGATTGTCGATGAGATCCTGTCCGTCGGCGACGCCCCCTTTGCCCGCAAGTGTTTCGCCCGAATCGACAAGCTCAAGCAGCAGGGGGGCACGATTCTGTTCGTCTCTCACAATACGGGGCAGGTACTGGACCTCTGTAACCGGGCGCTTGTGCTGCACAAGGGGTCAACGCTTTTCATCGGTAAAACAAGGCAGGCAGTAAGTTATTACCAGAAGCTGGGTTATGCCCCGGCCTCGGCGGTAGACCAGGCACTGCGTGAGATTCAAGAGGACATCGCGCGTCTTCGCGAACCGGCTACTGGGACGGCTGCTGAATCATCGGTGAGTGGCCCGCGGGAAGATCGCTCCGACGAGGGGGGGCAGGGCGATATCGCGGATTCAGCGCATATCAGTGCGGCCGGCTCACGACCTGACGCGGGCGGCGCATCATTTGGCGGAAGTGCGAGCGAAGACGGGGCCGCCGCAGGGGCGGAAAGCGCCCTCGCTGCGACTGCGACCCCGGCCGGTTCCAACTTGACTGAAGGGTACGACCCGTGGCTCGTTTCACTCAGCAGCGTCCGCTACCCGGATAACGGTGCCCACATCGAGTCGCCGCGGCTGTTGTCACCGGACGGCGCCCGCGTCAATGTTCTGACATCCGGCCAACGCTATCGGCTTCAATACCGCGTCCGCTTCCTCGAGGACGCCGGTGATGTGCGCTTCGGGACCTTCATAAAATCGGTCACCGGCGTCGAATTGGGTGGTGCCCGCTATCCCGGCTACCATGAGCCCGGTCTGCAATTTCACGCCGCTGAGTCGGCGCTTGTCGAACTCGACTTCGATTGCCAACTCGGTCGCGGCACCTACTTTCTCAATTGCGGCGTGTCCGACTCGATCGACAAATCGCTCAATCGCATCATCGACGCCCTGGCCTTTCGTGTCGAGGAGTCCGCGCCCACTGTTTCGACCGGGACGGTCCGCTTTGCGTTCAGCGGGCAGTTACAACGCTTCGCCGCTGCCGCTTGCGACGACGGCGAACCAGGCGCCGCCTCGGCAGCCGGCGGTGATGTGCCGGATACCGGTCCCGCCGACGCCGTGACCAATGGTTGATGCGCCGATGCCGACCTCTGCGAGTCAGGGGACCTTGCCGGACGGCCCGCCAATGGGCGGCGGGATCGGCGGTGCCCTGCGGCGCCTCATCCTATGGTATCGCTTGCGCCGCCTGGACCGTCAAATCGTCGGGCGCCACGGCTATTGGCTCTTCATTCTCGGGGTCAACAACTCCGGCACTACACTGTTGTCCAATATTCTCGGGACCCACCCCGCAATTCGCTCGCTTGCGGTCGAAGGACAGCAGTTGACCGAGGCGCTGCCGCGCCCGGAGCGCCTGGGGGTCGTGCGAATCTGGACGCGTCGGATGGATGCCTTTCGCTGGATCGAGGCCGATGATCCGCGGCCGGCGTTAGCGGCCAAGCGCGATTGGCTCGCACATCTCGCGGGCCGTCCGGGCGGGCCAGGCATCCTGCTGGAGAAGAGTCCCCCCAATACCCTGCGCGCCCGCTGGCTGCAGGCGAACTTTCGCCCCAGTCGCTTTATTGCGATCGTCCGTGATCCGCTCGCGGTCTGTGAAGGGATGCGTCGCCGCGAAGGGCTTGCCCTCGACGACGCCGCCGAACATTGGCTGCTGGCCAATCGCGTCCTCCTGGAGGACCTCACGTGCCTGAATCACAAGCTGCTTGTGCGCTATGAGGATTTGACCGGCGACCCGGTTGCTGTTCTGGCAGTGATCCGGGCGTTTCTGGGATTGGACAGCGGATTCCCGCAGGATCAGCTCGATGCCGTCGGCGCACACAGCGCCGCGGGCGTCACCCAGGGCCTGGGCAATCTCAATGCCGAAAGCCATCGGCGCCTGACTGTGCAAGACGTGGCCGCCATCTCAAGGGTCACCGGGGACTTTGCCCGGAGGCTCGGATACAGCGATCGGGCCACTGACGTTTTGGGGGAGAATGGCCGGGATGATGATCAAGGTTCATGCGCACAACTGGTCGGCGGTGCCGCAAGGAGCACAACGTGACTGAGCAATTCCTGTTGGTAACCTTTTGCAACCAGACGGCCTCGCCGCGGCATTCCGGTGCCCTCCTGGCGCCGGATGCGGATGGCTGCTCATGGTTGGACGGCGTTCATCCCGAGACGTTGGAGCCGGAAAGCTATGGCATCGCGGGCGCGTGCCTGGTTGACGGTGACCTGATCCTGGCGACGCAGTCGGCCGCCCCATCGTTGATCCGCTATGACCCTATTACACGACGGGTTAAGGCGAGCCGGGACCTGACGCCTTGTCGCGACCTTCATTCGGTCGTCTACCACGCGGGAATGCTCTATGTCGTCAGCACCGGAACCAACGAGATCTATGAGGTCCCACTTGACGACGAGGGCTTCGGCGCACCCCGAGTCTATTGGCGTTACCCCGGCCAGGATTATGACCGCGATCTGGTTCATCTCAACGGTTTGACGGCCGGTGCGGATGGTCTGATCGCGTCCTGTTTCGGCCCGCGGCAGCCGGATGGCGCATGGGGCGGCGACGGGTCCGTCTTTCGCGTGGATCCCTATCAAATCATCCAGGATGGGCTGTCCCAACCCCACACCCCGTATTGTCTGGGTGACCGGCTGTTCCTGGCGGAGTCGCGGGGCCATAAAGTCTATATGCGACGCCGGGATGAGCACGGTGCCTGGGGTATGGAATGGTCGGTGGATGTCGGTGGTTACGCTCGCGGCCTCGTCTGTCGTGACGACCGGCTCTGGGTGGGCGTCAGCGCCGCCCGCAGGATTTCACGCAGCAAGGGGACCCGCAATCAAGGTCTCGACACCGACCAGGGTGCGGTGCTCGTCTGCATCGATCTCAATACCGCCGCCGTTACCGGCCGCCGGGCGCTGGGGGGGTTGGGGGACGAGATCTACGACCTCCTGATCCTCGAGACCGCAGGACCCCTCGGGAGCAACCTGGAGGCATTGACTCAGCGCATCGTCGGGATGCAAGAAACGGTCGACGGGGTCCGCGAGCAACACAGCGAAGCGTGCCGGCGCTTCGATTCACTCGTGCAAACGCTGCTGAACGAGCAAGCTGACCGGGTGCGGCTCACGCAAGACTTCGATGCCCTGGTGCAGGCCCTGTTGGCAGAGCAAGCCACCCGAATCCAATTCGGACAGGAGCGCGACGCGCAGCGCGCCGCCGCGCAGGCATTGCAACAAGCGCTTGCGCTAGAGGAGATCTACTCGGCGAAGCTCGCGCAACAGTTGCTCATCCTTGTCCAAAGCCGCCTGTGGCGGGCCGCCCAGTCCCTGCGCCGGATGGCCCGACGCATTCCCTATGTGCCGGATTTCAGCCGCCCGATCCTGCCGTCTGGCGCGCCTGTCGATGCGCCCGCGGACCCACCACAGGAAACCGGGTGAAGGTCTTGTTGCGCGTGGACCGGCACCTCGCCGCGCTGCGCGAGTGCCGGCCGTTTCCCGCTAGTCGGCGCCGGGTGCGCCAGTTCCATCGAGAATGGCTCGGTAAATCTTGATCGCCTCCTGCTCCAGCAGGACCCGATCAAGGCGCGCGGTGACGACCGCGATATTCTCGTGATACGCCTGATCGACCAATGCATCGTCCGTCAGGGCCCGGCGTATTCGGTCGGAAATCAGGTCCAGGTCGTCCGGCGGAACCACGAAACCGGTCCGGCCGTCGACGATCCACTCATCCGCGCAGGCGGTGTTGGTCTGAATCGGGAAACAGCCGTGGGCCAATGCCTCGAGCATCGAAGTACTGATGGCATCCGAGACGCTGATCCCGATATAGAGCCGCGCGCAACTGAATAACAGCAGCATCATGCTGTGGGTGGCATGAGGCATCACCGTGATGTCGACTGCAAGCCGCTCGCGGATCTCCGTCACGCGCTGATCGATACCGGCCGAGGGTGAGAAGACAATGACCCGGTAGTTCGCCAGCAGGTCGCCGCAGCGTTCCAGCGCCGCCAGGGCGTTGAGTGCCCGCCCGGCGAAATGCTGATAGCCCTTGATCATGATCAGGGGCCGCTGCGATGGGCGAATCAGATCGCGCAGGCGCGCGATTTCTTCCAGCGCGAAGCCCCCGGTGTTGGGAAAGACGGGCATCGCGGTACCCCGAAAACCGAGGTCGCGCGCCAGCCGGACGTCGCGTTGGCACTCACAGGAATAGAAATCCAGGTTCGCCAACAGCTTCTTGATGACCCGCAAGTGATCGGGAAACTGGCGAAAATAGAAGATGTCGCTTCCCCAGTTCGTGCCCAGCCACTTGGGGAAGGGGCCGCCGGCCATCAACTCCCTCGCTCGCAATACCAGGTAACCGCAGTGCTGGAACTCCAGCGAATGAATCAGGTCCGGCTTAAGCTCCTTGATCAGCCGCGCCAGCACCCGTGGGCCGTACAACGCCGGATGCTCAGCCCCGGCGGCGCCCAGGCTGAATCTCTTCCGTGCCAGCAGGTACTCAAGTCGCGCGGGCATGGCGAGCGGCAGTATACCCGGCTCTTCGGTCTGGAAGGCAGCGCGCGGATTCGTCACCAGATGCTTCAGCAATCGGCGCGGTGAGATCCGCCACACCGGACGGTGGATCGTGACCCCGGTCAGGGTGGAAATGGGTGCGAAGGGGTGGATAGGAAACAGATGTAATTCAAACCCGCTATTGCGCAACTGGCGTATCCACCGGGCGGTATGCGGGCTGTCATGCATGGCAACGAAGAGAATCCGGGGTGGTCGCATTACACTACCCGCTCCAGGACCGAACAAAACCGTCGACCAATCGCCTGCGTGCTGAAACCCTCCCGTACGGCCGGGTCGCCCCACCCCTGCGGCCACTCCTCGCGCGGCGCGTCGAGTAATCGTTCGAGGGCCGCCGCGATCTCCAGCGGCGCTCCCGGCGGGGCTATTGGGGCGCCGATCATCCGCAACAGGTCGGCCGACCCCCCTGGCGGAGCCAGACCGAGAATCGGGCGACCGGCCCCGATGTAATCGGACAGCTTACTCGGCACGAACAGGTTCTGGCGCGTGTCGGCCTCGATCAGCACTAGAATATCAGCGCTATGCATCTGCGCCAGCGATTCGACATATCCGACACCCGGGCGATGGACCAGCACGTCGGGTTTCAAGGCCATTGCCGCGGGGGTCGTCAGCATCTGCGGGGGAGTCGCGCCCACCAACTCCAGCGCCAGACGATCACGCCATGATGGGTTGCGCGCGAACAAGAGCAAGAGCGCCTGGAAGAGTGGCTCCGGGCTGCGTCGACCAAACAGGACACCGACATATCGCAGCACGATGCGGTCTGAGCGGGCGGGTCGCCGGAGCGGATAAAGACCGGGCGCGAAGGGATGGGGGATGACGGTCGATTTTTCGTTGTACATACGCCTCGATCCGGAGAACATCTGTGCTCGCGAGTATTCCGAAGAATGGACCACGAAATCCGCTGACTTTACGCAGGAACCTTCATGAATGTGATTCCACCAACGCCGTAGGCGCGACTGTTCGAGGGGGTTACGCGCCCACGGATCACTGAATTGCGCGATCCATTTGACCCGTGGCCGCTGCTTCTTGAGTGCTGCCATCACCGGATTTACCGAGTGAAATGGAGACCAGGTAATGACTGCATCGTATCTGCTGAGATCATGGCCAAGGAGGTAGCGATAGGCGCTGCGCCCGAGCACCCCCATCAAGTCCGGCAGTGCCGCGAAGCGTGCGTCGCGCGCCCAGCGTGAGCGAATGAGGGACTGATCGGGCGAGAGCCGGACCACCTGATTGAAATGCTGCGCAACGTAAGGCAGCAATGACGCGTCCTCACCCAGAAAAGGCGAAAACGAGTCGGCGCAGAGGACGTCGACGGCCACGCCGGCCTCCGTCAGGCCGGTCATCGCCTTTGCCACCACCGGTCCCATCTGGACTTGCATCGGCGGGAACGCGTAACTGAAAGCAAGAATGCGTGCCATCGGTTCTGGTACCTGGGTAATGAGCCGAGAACAAATTAAACACGATCGTTGTCTTTGTCGTATTCGTAATCGGAGAAGCGAGGCATTATTGGCGCGCGAGAGAATCCGGGGCGCTACGCTAACCTCCACAACGACAACGACAACGAACACGGCGCGATAAGACGCTCTCTAATGGACTTGTCGAACTGACCAGCGAGCCGCTCCTAGGGGATCTGTGAAAGGCTCCACAGGCCCAGCGATTTGTCGTTCCAGGACCCATCACCCTCAGTGCATTCCTCATTGATCAAATACAGTGGTGCGGGAAAACCGAACGGAGGGAGTGCCAGGTTCAGTGGCCGCCAATTACCGGTCCGTATGTCGATGTTCTCGCGCCGGTTGGTAAAGGTCGTCAGCATGACAAACCGGGAGCCGCTGGCCCTGAGATTGGAAATCGCCGCGGCGGCGTCCCGAAAGGAAAAATGAACGAGGAGGTCGCGACAGAAAATCAAGTCGACGGCCGGCGGAACCGCGGCTGCTATATCGAGCAATTGGAAACGCCGCCGCTGGGCACCGTACCGCGCCTGATTTGCCTCAACCAGTTCGGGGACAATATCACCGCCGAGATAGTCGACCTCAAGGTCGGCCTGCTGCATCCAATGAAAGTCGCCACAGGGAACGTCCAGCATCGTCTGGATCGAAAAGCGCTCGATAACGCGGGGAAGTTCCTCGCGAACCACCGCTGTCTGGGCCAAATCAGAGCCCCGACCGGAGCGGGAGTCGTCGCTGCCCCAATAATTCGACCGGTAAATAGAAGTAAAAATCTCCCCCATCCCTGCCGCTTTGGGCGCGGGGTGCGCTGCCTCCCGGGGAATTTGAAGAAACGTCTTCAGGCGATGCAGAAACATGTAAGAACCTCTCGGCCGAAAAGACCACCGCTCGGGAAACAAAAAAGACCTGTCCGCCCTTTTTGGGGAACACAAAATCCCGGTCAGTTTAAACACACGGGCCTGGAATCGCAATCTTGAACTGATCGTACCCTCAAGCTCGACCGCCCCTCATGAAAGTCCTCCGCCATTGCCCAGGCTTCTGTCAAGGGGCGATGCGGCGGTTCGGGGCGGGCGCTCTTGAGCGTATCCCGCGATGCCGGGGAGCGCGCTCCCCGCGGCTGCCGAAGAAATAATCGATTTGTGAGGGGCGGGCCGGTCGCAGTATCATTACGAGCGCGTGTGGGCTTACCGGCGAACCTTGGCGCTTGCCCCCGTCGCCGCGCCGGCTACCGTCCGGGCCGGTGATAATGGCCGGTCAACACGCACGCGGCAACGGTGCGATCTTTGGCAATTTCATCGTCTGGTCGCCGTGCCGACGCTGGCCGCTACAACAATGACCCACGCTGGGAGCCGTCTCTTGCTCCGCCAGGTTAGCAGACCCGCGCGGCTGATCTTCAGGTCTTGATCATCGTCCCGACCGCCCCGGGCCCGAGTCCGAGGCTTCAGCCTTGGATGCACAGGACCAAGGCTGAAGCCTTAGCCTCCAGACGGCGGCCGCTGGCTGGAGCGATGATCAAGGCCGATCTTTACCTGGGGTTGGCCTCGCGACTCGTGGTGTGTGTCGACAGAAAACTATTGCAAGGGTGTCTTGGTCATGAAGGTGTTGCAGGTCAATGGCTATGAGTCTCCGGGGCGGCGCTTCAATGGCCTTGCGCTGACGCCGTGGTTGGCCAAGTATGGTATCGAATCCCGCCACCTCATCTGGGACAAGGATACGCAGGACCCGGCCGTATTGACTTTTGAGGGGAAGTGGGCAAGACCCCTGACGCAGCGCCTGGCGAAGTTGGAGCAGCGCTACTCGTTGCAGTCCCTGCTCTATCCGAATGCGTGGCAGATGATGCGGATGCCGGCCTTCAAGGAAGCGGAGGTCTTGCACCTGCATATCATTCATTCGGGCTACCTGAGCCTGGCAGCGTTGCCGTGGATCACCAGGCGCAAGCCCACCGTCTGGACGCTTCATGACCCCTGGGCCATGACCGGGCATTGCATCTACCCGATGGACTGCACCCGGTGGAAGACGGGCTGCGGGTCCTGCCCGGACCTGACCTCGCAGTTCGAATTGGCGCGCGACCGGACCCGATTGCTGTTCAGGCTCAAGCGCCGTGCCTATCGCAAGGCGAGGTTCGACGTGATCGTTGCGTCGACCTGGATGCGAGACATGGTCGACGCCTCTCCGCTATTTGAGGGCGTTACCACCCATCTGGTGCCGTTCGGCATCGATCTGGATGTTTTCTCGCCCACCGCCGCGGCGCGACCGCGGGCCCGCTTCGGTATTCCCGAGGAGGCCTTGGTCATCTGCTTCCGCGCCATCGATAATCAGGTAAAAGGTCTGCCGTATATCCTCCACGCCCTTGACAAGCTGCGCAGCCGCCAGCCCGTCTATCTGTTGACCTTTAATACAAAGGGGCTGCTCGTGCAGTTTGCGGACCGGTTTTCCCTGGTGGAGCTTGGGTGGGTCAACGACGAAGAGCTGACCAGAGACGCGTATCTTGCATCAGACATCTTTCTGATGCCGTCCACCGCCGAGGCCTTTGGCGTGATGGCGATCGAGGCCATGGCCTGCGGCCGGCCGGTCATCTGCTTCGCCGGCACTTCGTTGCCTGCTGTCACCTTTGCCCCGGAGGTCGGTATCGTGGTGCCGATGCGCGACGGTGACGCGCTTGCCAATGCGTTGCAGCGCCTGGCGGATAGCCCGCGGGAGCGGCGGGAGCGGGGGGCGGCGGGTCGCCGGATCGCGCAGCAGCACTACGGCATCGCAACGCAGGCGCGCCACCTGGCGCAAATCTATCAGTCGGTGGCGCAGCAATGAAGATTCTACTCGTCACCGATATTCCGCCCTGTGCCAACTTTACCGCCGGATTGGTGTTGGACCGATTGGTCAGCTTTCTTCCGCCGGGGAGTCTGGCGCTCTGTGCAGTGGTAAACCCCGACCTGCAGCCGAAGCTGACGCCCGCCTTGGAATCGGTGCCGAAACTGCTGCTGGTGAAGCCTCGCGAAGCGTCTCGCCGCATCGCTGGGGGTATCGCCGGGGACGCGTCTGCGTACCTTTTTGAACGGCTTCAGGGGCTGCGGGTATGCCATCGCCTCGTTCCCCAAATAGCCGACTTCGCGAGACAACAGAAGGTCACTTCCATCTGGGTGGTGTTACAGGGTCAAACGATGGTTCGGGTCGCGGCGCAGTTGGCGGCGGACCTGGGATTGCCGCTCTATACACAGGTGTGGGACCCTTTCGGCTGGTGGCTGCGGGCCAATGGCATCGACGGCTTGACCGCGCGGCGTCTGTTGGCCCGGTTTGATAAGGCGATCCTGGCGAGCGAGGCCTGTGCCACGGCCTCGGCCGCAATGTCGGCGGCCTATACCGAGAAGTACGGCATCAGAAATTGCCCGGTGATCGCCGGATTGCCGCGCGAGCTGGCACTCGCACCGGCTACGCAACCGCATCCGGGCCCGGAGTTCATTATCGCAGTGGCCGGTCAGTTCTATGCGCGTACCGAGTGGGACTGTTTGATCTATGCCCTGGAGGCGGCGCGGTGGACGCTGGGTGGGCGCGCGATCAAGGTGCGTGTCATGGGGGGCGGTTTTCAAGCCTACACTCAATCTGCGGCGCACTTTGAATACCTTGGCTGGCGTACACAGGAAGAAACGATACGCCTGCTGTCAGAGGCGGATCTGCTTTATCTGCCATACTGGTTTTCGGAGGAGTTTCGCGAAGAGGCCAGCAACAGTTTTCCCTCGAAGCTGGTCACTTACTTCGCGGCTGGGAGACCGGTATTCTGTCACGCGCCCCCCTATTCGTCGCCGGCGACCTATTTGCGCTCACACCGCGCTGCGTTTCTTTGTGAATCACTGGATCCGCCGGCGGTGAGCCAGTTGTTGGAGCAGGTCATCGACGATGTCGAGGCGTACGCGAGCGTGGCGCGCAATGGTGCTGACTGTTTCACCCGGGATTTCACGCTTGAGCGTATGCGCGAGAGCTTCCTTGAATTCTTGGGTGGACGGGACTGGCAATCATGAGTTGCGGGGCGGTGCCCGGTTTGCCTTGGGATGCCGTCCCTTTTGCATCGCCGCGGCGCCGGGCCGCTGGGCGTCGCAATGCCCCGGCCATTCGCTGAACATCTACTCGGCAGGTGCGCCGCGCGCACCGCGACGCTTCGCAAGGCTCACGCCGTCTTGCTCCAACGCGGCCTCTTTAAGGTGCGCCGGGCGCCTCCCGCGCCAATGGTTCGGGCATTCAATCCCGCCTGCTGGCGCAGGGGTGCTCTAGGGCGCTTTCCGGAAGAGCCCGCAGCAGCCGAAGTTGCCGAAAAACTCGTAGCGATACTGTTTGGCAATGATGTCGTCGACGGCTGACCATACCCCGTATACGTGCGCCGGATCGGCATTCGCGGGGTCGTTGTAATCATGGAACAGGACAAAGCCGCCGGGCTTGAGCAGTGCGTCCACGCGCAGCGCTGCCAGCCGTGTCGCTTCATATCCGTGCCAGTGGTCGATGAAGATAAAGCCGAACTCGCGCCGCTGGGCGATCATGAGGTCCATGAATTGCGCCGCGTCGCCGACGTTGAAGTGGATGAACTGCCGACCCGGCTGACTGGTGAGGGTTGTTTGTGCCTCGCCGCTGGCGTCGCCGTCGATGTCAACGGTCTCGAGCGTTCTCGGCGGTCCGCCCCGATCATGGAGGGCGAGGGCGATGATCGACGTCGAAAGCCCCTTGTGGGTGCCCAGTTCAAGGACGTCACCGTCCGAGAAATAGGCGAGTTCGTAGATCTTCAGCGCGTCGGCGCGTTGCAGGTATCCGGCGATTCCGGTATCGATGCAAACCGCGATACCCATCCCACCGGTCGGGCAGGTGGAAAAATACTCGTGGCTCGGGTTGATGAAGTTGCCCGGAAGGTCGTGGGTGGGTGCGTAGGGGGAGATGCGCGAACCGAGTTCGGATAATGCCAGGTAACTTTCGGCGTTTGTTTTCATTGTTGGCTTTCCTCGACGTTGGGGTGTTGTCGCGTCCGGGAGCGGCCCTTTGTTCAGGATGCCGTGGCTTTGCGTGCGCCGGTCGCACGCGCGGTCGCGAGTAATCGGCCGGTCATGCAAGTCTCAGTCTTCAGCCCGAAGATCGGCGGCCAAGTTACAGGAAGCTGAGCGCGCGCGCGGGCAGGAAGGAGATAGGGTACGATCTTAGCGACTCGGCAGGCCATGGACAAGCCTGTTTGCGGGTTAGGTAAGGGAAAAGGCGGGGTCGACTACCCGACCGCAAAGAGCGGGCACCGCCTTTCGACAGATGGTCAGGCGATCGTCCCGCGACCCACGGCCAGGAGCACCACGCGGCACTGACAGGGTACGGCGGCAAGCCGCTCGAATCTCACCAGCTTGACAAGGATGCGGCGCTCGGGCAGTTTAGCGGTAGGGTGATGAGGTAAGAGGGTGGCGGCCTGTTGTCGATGCTACCGTTGCCGCGAGGTCGACCCCGCGACACGAATCATCGGGCGCCGGCCGAGCAGTTCGTCGATCATCCGGGTCCGGACTATCGAGCAGAGCATGAGGCCATCAGTGAGCAGCTACTTGAACGCCGGCGCCTCGGGGGTTCCCGCCACACAAGGCGGCGCTATTCGCAAGTCCTGGGCCGACCTCTGCAGAGTTTTCGCCATTTTCGGCGTGATCGTCATCCATGCCGGCGGCGCCATCTTGTATCAATACGGCAAGGTGCCTCTAACCGAGTGGATGTCGAGCAATGCGCTCGAGTCGCTGACGCGGTGCTCCGTACCGCTCTTTGTCATGTTGTCGGGCGCCCTGCTCCTGAAGGCCGATGCACGACCGTTCGGGATCCTCGACGTGGCCCGCCGCGTCAAGAAGTTGCTGATCCCCTTGTTGACCTGGAATGTGGCCTATCTTTGCTATGTCTCCCATTATACGGGGCAACCGATCGACTGGTTTAGCATGTTGGTTACGCCGCCCATGTATCATCTGTGGTTTGTCTACATGGTTATCGGGCTGTATCTCCTGCTCCCGGTATTTCAAGCCCTGTTCCAGTTGTTGCTGCAGCGCAGGGATCTGCGCCTGTACCTGCTGGGCTTCTGGTTCATTGTAACCTCGGTGCCGGTGTTTTTCCCCATACCCTTGCTGGCGCTGCTCCAGCAGAGCAGCTTCTTCGGCTACGGCGGCTATTTCCTCATGGGCGGGCTGCTTGCCTCACTCGCTCCGGCCAGGTTATCGACACGGGCTTGGGCCTGGATCTATCTGGCTGCCGTGGTTGCGACATTCATCGTGACGCTCTGGTCGTCAATCCGCGCCCACTCGCTCATTCAGACGGCGTATACCTATTTCAGCCCAAATGTCGTTGTTGCCTCGGTGGCCGCATTTATTCTATTCACCCGGGTACAGATCCCAGCCGCGTTGTCGCGGCCACTGATGTGGGTTAGTGAAAAGAGCTTCCTCGTTTTTTTCATGCACGTGGTAATCCTGCAACAAGTTGCCCAGTCGGAAACGGCAGGGGCTATCAGTCAGCATGTGCCGGCAGCCTTATCGATTCTCGCGGTGTCCTTCGCTACCTATCTGGTGTGTTTGGGGATTTCTGCGGCGATTAGGTTGGTGCCGGGCGCCGGTTCTGTGTTCGGCTAGGTGCCGCCGGATCATAACGCATGAACTGCCGGTAGATCGGGCACCAGTGGCCGTGTTGATGTCGGCAGCGGGTTGTGATCGCAGCCGTCTCAACAACAACAGCGAAGAGAGGCTCGCACGGGCGCAGCGGCTGGTGACGGCAAAGGCACCCCAGAGCCGGATGCACATGCGATGGTCAGGGCACCCCGGCAGACACAAGACGCTTCCCCGCGTCACTTTGAAGTGGGGCGCGGACGCGTTGTCGGTAAATGAAGAACGACAGCAGCAGCAGGACTCCCGCAGAGACAGCGATGGCCGCGTCCAAAGAGCGGGGACGATACCGCATTTCAACTTTGTGCTCGCCGGCGGGCAGCGCGATCCCGCGAAATGCCCCATTCACCCGGCCGGTATAGACGCCCTTGCCGTTGACGATAGTACGCCAATTCGGATGCCATGTATCTGCAACGACGACGATTGCCGGAGCGTCTAAAGAGACCTGGAATCGCACCTGCGCCCCGCGCAGCTTCGTGATCTGGACGTGCCCGCGCGCCCCGGGCGGCTGACCGCCGTCGCGGCCCGAGGCGACGCCGAGTTTCAGGGCTTCGTCAAGCAGGGCGGGATCCTCCACGAATGCCACGTCGCACGGCTTCTCCCCCATGTGACTTGGTACCCCCTTGAACGCTACCAGCCGTCCTACCGCGTAGACCCGCGGACACGCCTGCCGATTCTCATGGATGGCGCCAAAGCCGTCCTGGTAAACCACCGGATAGCATTGACGGCCCTGATCAGGAGGATGCCTACCTTCTTGGAGCTTCGGCGTCGCACCAGATAGAAAGCAGCGACCGATCATCCTGAGAGCCGTGTTCAGTCGCCGGCGTGGGCTGGACTCACGATCAAGGTCGCAGCGATGGAGAAGGAGGTCACGGTGCCCCTTCCAGGACGCCGGGACGTAAAGGTAATTCACTGCCATCAGATCGAGAATCTTATCATCGAGGTCCAATGGTTTGCCCGGCACCGACAAGGTTGCAAAAGTCTCCCACTCACGCCCCGGGCCGAGGACGAACGCCTGTTCAAAGAGCTGCTTGTACCAAGGCAGAATGCTCATCGTCATAGTTCCAACTTCCGGTATACGCAAAGCCGAGCCGTACTCCGGAGGGATGCCGCTGAAGCCGAAATTGGCCAGCCGTCCGGTCCCGATATGCCCCCGCAGGAACGTCAGCATCGCAGACGGCACCAGAATATCATCATTGCGCGTCGGACGCAGGTGGTTCATATAAAACGTCAATTCGACGAAAACCAGTGCGAATAGTGCTGCCTGCCACCAGCGTATCGGCGCGGATCGCATTGCCGAGCGGCGCGCGCGAAGGATCAGGTAAGCTGCCACGAGCGCGACGACAACGGCAAAAATCAAATACCAGATTTGGATCAGATACTGTCCTGCCTGAAATCCGTAGACGAAATATGCGATTACAAATGCGGTCACGATAAATCCATAGACAGCGCCCAGCGAGAGAATCCTGGTCTTCTGTTCGGCTACCGCATCGAATCCATATGCGACCAGCAACGGCCACACGATAGCTACTGGTGTCCAGAAATACTGAAGGCCGATGTTGCGGAGTCCGTATACGTGTGAGACGAGGTCGGATATCGGCCAGACGCCGTAAATCCTGCCGACTGAAACAAGAAACAGCACGGCCGCCGCCAGGTACACCCAACTCGCTCTGGACCACTTACCGGGAATCGCCAACGCGGCGATAACGAAGGGCACGATCCCGAGATGAAAGGCATAGTTGCCGATGGCAACGATATGCGCATCGCCGACAAACAGCCGATTGTCGATAGCGTTGTAGGATTCCCAAAAATGCTTGGGTGAGATTATGCCGATCAGGTTGCGAAAATTCGCGGGGTAGAAAAAAAACGTCTTGGCGTAGGCCCCCACTGAGTCCACGAGCAACTCACTCTCGACGATCGGGAAATACAATGGCGCCAGCACCAGCAAAGCGACTGGGAGACTCGCCGCCTGAAGCGCGATCAGTCGCAGCGCCTGGCCTTCCCAGCGGGCGCCGGGAACCCGGGCCGCCGCGATTGCGAATGCTCCGGAAAGGATATAGACCGCGAACACGGTCATCGCAGAGACCGGCAGGAAGGTAGTGGCGAGGATCAGGACGTTTCCCAGCACCGCAAGGGCGAAGCTCAGGGCGGACGGTCGCCGCACGAGAGAAATGAGAGACCAAAGAAGTATTGGGAACAGGATGTATGCATGAACGATGTTGGAGCCGAGATTTGAAACGCAGAAGCCATTCAAGAGAAAGACGAGCCCGGCCATCGCCGCCGCTCCCTCGGATAGGCCGAGAGCGAGCGCGACGGTCAGATAGAGGGCATAGATAGACAGACCGAAGAACAACAGTAAAGAGGTATCGGCCGTTCGCTGAGTGCCTCCCAGCGAACCCGCAACGACGGTGATCGGCGAAAACTTTTGGTCCACGAGAGTTTCCGGACCCAACGCGCCGGCAGCAGAATACGGATTCCAGTAAGGCGATTCGCGGCCGGACAGCACATGATACATGTAGCGGCGCATGGGGTCGCTCTGCCACAGGGCGCCGCCGCTATCATACAGCCCGTGATGCAGCGCCCGACCGGGGCGCTCCGGGTAGAGCGCGCTCGTTGGCGAGCCATAGAGACCCGCGAAATAGCCAGCCGAGCTGACCAAGGTGGCGTTAGAAAAGATGACGTCGGGAAACGTAATGAAAAGTAAGAGTACGGAGAAGACCATCGCCCGTAAATGCGTCAAGCGCACTCTTCGACTGCTGCTCACCGGCGTGGCAGAGGACGCAGAAGCGGGAGTGGGCATCGATTGTCTCCAGTGGACCAGGGCAGTATCACGCGAGGAGGTGACGGGAAGGCCGAAGACGCCGAGGGGGAGGTAGCCGCCCGCCATGACGGGCAGTGCTTCGCAACCAGAGATAGCAGACGAGAAAGATGGTGGACAAGGAAACGGCAAGCGCCGGGATCAAGGATTTGGGTCGATAGCGCATCTGCACCAGATGCTCGCCGGGCGCTACTGCAATGCCCCGGAAGCTGGCATTGATGAGCCCAGTGTAGACCGCCTTTCCGTCGACCGTTGTGCGCCAGTTAGGATGCCAGGCATCAGCCAGTACGATCACGGCCGGAGCCTCCAGGTTGACCTTGAAGTCGACAAAGGCGTTACCCTGAGCCATTGCCTCAATGCTCCCGCCGGGGCCCGTGACGGAGGGCGTCCCCGGGGCCTCCTCCGGAACCCCGAGTGCCTGCGCGGCGGCGATGAGCTGGGGGTCGTCGGTGAAGGCGCTTTGGCAGTTCGAGTCGGTGAACGTGGCGGGAACACCCGCGGAGCGGAACCAGGTCCGAGCGACGTAAAGACGAGGACACGCATCGCTGTTGAGATAGAGAGTTCCGTATCGGTCGCGATATACCGTGGGGTAGCCCCTGCTCAACAGCGTCGCGTGATAGTCCATCCAGCCGGCAGGAATGAACAGATATTTGACGGCCATCAGGTCGATAATCCGGTCGTTGAGGCCCGCGGGGCTGGCCGGAAAGTGCAGGGAGGCAAAGTTACCCCAGGTTCGTTCCCGTGGCAGTCCGAACGCGGCCTCGAACAGTTGTTTGTACCAGGGTAGGATACTCATGTTCATTGAGCCGACCTCCGGGATACCAAAGGCCGATCCCCATTCCGGGGGAATTCCCGCAAAGCCGAAGTTCGCCAGGCGGTGGTCTCCGATGTCCTGTTTCAGTATCTGCAGCATCGCGGGCGGCACCAGGGCGGAGTCGTTACGCACCGGGCGCAGGTGATTCATGTAGAATGTCAACTCAACAAAAATCAGGGCCAGCAGTGCTAGTTCCCAACGCCCTGCGTGGGTGCTGCCGGGGCCCGCCCGCCAGATAACATACCCGGCGCCCGCGGCGATGAGCAAGAATACGAAGACGTACCAGGCCTGCATCAGATAGCGTCCCTCATGCCACCCGCAAACCCGGTAGGCCGCAACCAAGGAACCAGCGATCAGAAGGTAAATAGGAAGCAGCACGAGAAGCCGCCGATCCGTCTCGCGCAGGGCATTGAATCCGAATGCGACGAGGAAGGGAAAGGCGATTGCGACCATTACCCACCAGTATTGGCAGCCGAGGTTCCTGACGCCGTAAACGTGGTCGATGACGATCGCGACGGGAGCGACGGCGAAAATTCTCCCCAGTGCGACGAAAAATAACAGGGCGACGGTTGCGAATACCGCGCTCTTGCGCCAGACCGCGCTTGCTGCGGCCAGGGCCGCAAGCATGATCGGAGTGATGCCCAGATGAAATGCGCCGTTACCCAAAGCCTGTGGATCGGTGAGCAATTCTGGATCGATCGCGGTATAGGATTCCCACCAGTGTTTCGGCGAAATGATGCCAATCAGGTTCAATGGACTGACCGGGAAGAACGTTCGGTTGGAATACATCTCGAGCGAATCCACCACCGAAAAGCTCTCGACGATGGGCCAATACAGGGGCGCCGCGATCAGGAAGGCGACAAGGAAACTCGCGAACAGCAGGGCAATAACGAGCGCTGCCGACAGGAAGCGGCGGAGGCCGGATATCGCATAGGCAATCGCTACAGCATAAACGGCGGCGAAGGTCAGGAAGGCAATCGGGAGGAAGGTGGTTGCCAGTACCAGTCCATTCGCCCCGGCCGCCGACAGAAAGCGGGTAGGCGACGGGCGGCGTACCAGCGCCATGAGTGCGGCGAGCAAGATGGGAAACAGCACATAGGCGTGTACCACGTTCGAGCCGAGGTTGGCGACATTGAAGCCGCCCAACAAGAAGACCAAGCCCGCTGCGACCGCGGCTGCCTCGGCTAAGCCCAGGTCGATTGCGACGATCAGGTAGAGAAAGTACAACGACAGCGTGAAGAACAGCAGCAGGGCCGCGTCGGCGGCGCGCTGGTCGCCTCCCAGCGCCGCTGCCGTCAATGTGATCGGCGAGAACTTTTGGTCGATCAGTGTCTCCGGACCTAGTGAGCCGGTCGCGGAGTTGGGATTCCAATAGGGTGACTCGCCGCTGAAGATCAGGTGGCCCATATATTGGCGCATGGGGTCGGCTTGCCAGACCGCGCCGCCGGAGTCGTTGAAGCCGTGATGGTAGCTGCGTCCGAAACGCTCCGGATAGAGGGCCTTCATCGGGGTGCCGTAGACGCCCGCAAAGTAGCCGGCGGAATTGACCAGAGTGGTCCCGGTAAAGATCACATCGGGGAAGGTCAGCAGCAGCAGCAGCACGGAAAACAGCCCGGCGCGGAACCGGACGTGTAGCTGACGCGGTCGGCCTGGTGCCGCGATTCGAGGGTCGGCAGTGAGGTTGCTCAGGACTCTCTCTCCGAAGATAGCGGGCAAGGTGCTCGTGGGTGGGCAGTGATTCCCGGTATGAAGAAGAGAACTCCTCCCACGGCGTTCACCGCGGCTGTAACCAGGCGCAGCGACAGAAAGGCGGTGGCGTACCCGATGGCCGGCGATGGGCGGCCAAGCAGCGACAGCACATAGTCAAACACCCCCTCGCCGATTCCGATGCCGCCGGGTGTGAGCGGTACGGTGTTGGCGACCTGGGCGGCGTTGGATGAAATCGCCAGGTCGACAAAAGGCAGTCCGGACACGAAGGGCATCAGGGCGCAGGTGAGAAGCAATGGGATGGTCAGGGAGATCCCGAGCACCGTCAGCACCAGCGCCAGGTTGGGGGGATCGAGGTGCGCTATTCCTGCCAGTGCTGCGCGTTGGGTGCTGCGCAACCGGCCCAGGACCCGCTGCGTGAAGCCGAACTTGAAGAGGCGCTTTCCGATCCATAGCGCGGCCCCCAGGGCGAGCAGTACCGCGACCGCGAGCAGCAGGAAATTGCTCGCGAGTTGGCGCAGTTGCGCGGAGTTGAGTAGCGCGTCGAAGCGAATAGCGATCAGGACCAGCCCGGTGAGCATGAAACCGAGGAGCCCGAAGACCCGGTCGAGCACTACCGACACTGCCGACCTGGCCCGGGCTTGCGGTGTATCGCGCACGACGTACAAGACCCGTAGCAGGTCTCCGGTGGCCGCGCCCGGGAGAAAGGTACTGGCGAAGGCGCCGATCCAGTAGATTTGCAGTGCCCGAGGGTAGCGGATTGGAACGCCAAGAACCGCCATCACCTGGCGCCAGCGATAAACGCCCAAGGCCATCGCAAGGAGTACGCAGCAGGCTGAGATGACCAGCGCCGCAGCGGAGGCGTGGTGGCTGAAGAGGGCGCTCGGGTCGATGGCTCCGGAGTGCACAAGCCACGTCATCAATAACGCTGCGAGTGCGAGCTTCGCCCCGATCAGCATCAGCTTGCGGTGCGGCGGATTAGTCAGGTACTTTCCCACTCGGTGTCTCCGGGCCGTCTCGCCCCACGGCGGGGGGCACCCCCGCCGGTGTTGCCCGGGAGAAGCCAACTCAACTTGTTGCGCTCGCGCGTGCGGGTTTAAAAGAAATTGGTTATCCGCGAGCGGATACAGTTGACGACGACGGCCGCTGGCGAGAAGTCCTCCTCGAGATCGTAGCGTGCTGTATAGGGTGCGGTTACCGCGGTTTCGACTGACTCGACAATATCCTCAGGCGCGAGTCCGGCGACGATGTGCGCGCCACCCTCGACCGTCTCCGGGCGCTCCGTCGTCATACGTAGACTGACGCACGGCACACGGTAGAACAAGGCCTCTTCCGGCGCGGTGCCTGAATCGGACAGGATACACCAGGAATGCATCAGTAAGTGGTTGAAATCGTAAAAGCCGAGCGGGGCGATGATCTTTACGCCCTTGGGTATGTCGATATCGCCGAGCTTACTCTTGGTTCGGGGATGCATCGGATAGAGAACGTCGCGGCCGAATTTCCGATGGATTTCCCCCAAGGCTTTGAAAATCGCCGCGAGATAGCGTGGCTGGTCGACATTCTCGCTGCGGTGGGCGGTCACCAGGACATATCCCTTCGCCCCCAACCCCAACTCGGTCAGAATCTTACTGTCATTGATCTGCGGAAGGAACGCGCGTATCACCTCGAAGCTGGGGTTGCCGGACACGAAGACCTTGGAGGGGTGGATGCCCTCGCGAATCAGATTCTCGCGGTGATAGCGATTGAACGGCAGCAGGATATCGCTCATGTGGTCGATGAGCATACGGTTTCGCTGTTCCGGCATGCGGGCATCCCAGGCCCGCAGGCCTGCTTCCATATGAAAGGTTTTGATGCCGCGGTGGGCCGCCGGCATAACCGCCAGCCCGCTATAGGTGTCGCCGAGGATCAGTAGTGCGTCGGGCTTGGTGCGAACAAACAGCTCATCGGTCTTGGCAATGACATCCGCCACCTCCTTTCCGTAGGAGGAGGTGTCGATCTCAAGATAGTGATCCGGCTTGCGAAGGTTGAGATCCCGAAAAAAAAAGTCTTTTAACTCGGGGGTAAAATTTTGGCCGGTATGGACCATGATGTGCTCAAAATTGAGATCATCCAGGCGCCGCAGCGTTGACCAAAGCTTGATCATTTCGGGCCTTGTCCCGAAAATACTCATGACTTTCATGGCATTCCCTCTTGGTAGTTTAAGCGATGGGTTCAGTCTATCGGCCGGGGCCGGCGATGGGGGGCGTTCGCTGTCCACGGCGCCTTCGCGATCGGGCATCCGCACGATGCCGACGGCAGCCCCGGTCTTGGTGTATAGAGTAGGTCGCCCAAAGGCGGGAGCACCGCGTCGATAACAGCGCGACGCGCCGTGCGGTGGCAGGGTCCGCCCGGCAGCCTATCCGTGGTGTCAGGGCGTCGGGCCGCCGGTCATCGGTTGATGGATGACACGGACATCGGGGAGCGGCACCAGCATGCGACCACCAGACTCGAAAAAGGAGCGATGCTTCTCCGCGATCTCGCTGTAGTAGCCCCAAGCGAAGACCAACAGGTAGTCGGGTGGATCATCGCGGATCGAGCTGCTGGGGCGGATCTCGAAGTGGGAGCCCGGCGTATAGTAGCCGTGCTTTGCGGATGCGTCGTCGACCAGGTACTCGATGTGCTCGTGCGTAATCCCGCAGTATTGGATTATGGTGTTCGCGCGGCCCGAGGCGCCATACCCGACAACCCGCCGGCCCTCTGCCCGCAAACGGGCGAGAAAATTCATCAAGGCCACTTTCCGTGAATAGACATCGGCGGCGAACCGCACGTAGGTCTCGTAGCGGTCGAACCCCTTGCGGCGTTCTTCGTTACGCAGTTGCTCGACCCGGCAGGAAGGGTCTTTGGCATGACGCCCGGCGGCTTTGCAAACATAATAGCGCATCGATCCGGCGTGAATCGAGATCGACTTCACATCGAATACGACCATGCCGAAGCGGGAGAAAAAATTCTCCAGGGCCAGCAGCGAGTAGTAGTACAGGTGTTCGTGGTAGATCATGTCGTACTGCAAGCCGTGAATGATCTTTCCGAGATAGTGGACCTCGAATACGAAAACGCCGTCGTCACCAAGCAGATGCTGGATTCCCGCGGCCACTCCCCCGATGTCGGCAATGTGCGCGAAGACATTATTGGCGACAATCAGGTCCGCCGGTCCGAACTCGCTCAAGATCGCGCAGGCCGTGGCCTCGGAAAAGAAATCGTTGATGATCCTGATCCGCGCGTCATCGACTTGCGCGACGACATTGGTAGCCGGGTCGACCCCAATGACATTGTGGACCTTTTGGTCGGCGATGGGTTTGAGAAGAATACCGTCGTTACAGCCGATTTCCACGACGGTCGCGACCGCCGGGTCGAGGAAGCGGGAGACGACCTCGGTGGCGTAATCGACGAAATGTTCGCGGAGGGTGCGGATCGCCGACGAGAAGTAGAAATACCGCTTGAACAACAGTTCGGGATCGACGATGTCGGTCAATTGTACCGCGAAGCAGTCGTGGCAGAAGGCCAGACGCATCGGAAAGCGCGGCTCCGTGGCGAAATCCTCCGGCTTGAGAAAGCCGCCGGCCAGCGCAACCTCACCGAAATCCTCGATAGGCGAGAGGTTCTTGCTTGCGCAGAACGCGCAACTTTGGCGGCTCTTCCAAGGCTGAACAGGTGGTTGCATGGCGATACCGGATCGGTTGCGGCGATTGAGAATAGGGCTGGGGGTCGAAGCCGGCGGGGCAGCGCTGAATCAAACGGAGTGCGAGAGGATTGGTTTGTGCATCACACCGGTACCTTGGGCGACGCTCAGCCGCGTGGCCGAACGACATGCTTCAGGTAGTCCCGGTACACCCCAAACGAGTAGGTGAATTTCGACTCCGATCCACTGCTGCCGCGGGCGGTCAGGACATACGGCACCTCGGCGAAAGAGGCTCCAAGGGCCCTCGCCGCAACGACTTCCTCGATCAGGACCGAGAACCCGGTATCGTGGGTGTGAAGCCTCTTCAGCAGTTCGGTCCGAATCGCGCGAAAGCCGTTGGTGAAATCCGTGAGCGGGATGCGGAGCACGAATCGGGCAAATCGGTTGCCGAACCAGGAAATGGCCTTGCGTCGGATGTCCACCCCCTCGACCCGGGAGTGTCGGGAGTAGCGGGTGGCCTTGATGAAGTCGATGGAGGCGCGCATGGCGGGAAAAAAATCGCGGATGAACTCGGGATTCTGCGTGCCGTCGGCGTCCATCACGAGTGCGTAGTCAAATCCGCGCTGGATCGCGGCGGCGAAACCTGTGCGGTTCGCGCCGCCATAGCCTTGATTGACCTCATGTCGCAGCGTCAGAAGCGATGGCGTGACAGCGGCCACGTCGCTGAGCTCGGCCGCGGTGTCGTCCGTACTTCCGTCATCGACGGCGATGATCCCATAGGACACGCGCAGCGCGCTGAGAAACAAATCGATCGCAACAACGCAGGCGCGCGCATTCGCCGCTTCATTGTACATCGGTAAGACGACACAGAAGCGTGGCAGTGGTTGGTCGGTCGTTGGATCTGTCATTGATCGAGCCTTGGCTGTTTTTCCGGACGATCGCGGGTCGGATCACCGCAAGCAAGCCCATGTCGCAGGATTCTATGCCGGATCGGAGCCGCTGGCAACACGGGGTGAGGCGAGCCGGGCGCGCCGAGTGGGTGTGCGGCGAGCGCCAGTGGGTGCTGCGCCCGGCGTCCGGGGGGGACACGTTCAGCGCTGTTCTGCCGGCTGCATTGGGCGGGGCGCGCGGGTCGACTTGGCGTCTGTGGGACCCTGCCGCGCGTCAGCCGGGGGATTGTCGAGGAGTTGCCGAGACCCGCCGGGGGCCGTGGCGCGCGCGTCGGCGCGGGGCGATCGGTCGACCTGCGGTGGCATCGCTCGGGTGCTTCCATCCGGGCAGTGGCGAGGCATGGCGGATGGCCCGGCGGCGCTTTGCCCGTCCGACAATCAGCGATCACGTCGACCCACATCCGCTTCGATCGCGCCCCGCGGCGGGCGAGGCGTTGAAGTTGTCGCGGTTGGGGTATAGCATCGCGGGGCCGAGTTGACCCGCGATCGTGATCGAAGTGGCTGACCCGATCCCCCGGGGTGGGGGTTTTGTCAAGTGATCCTTCGCTCGGCTAGACGCGCGAGCCCCTTGGAGTTTCCTCGGGCGCAGGCCCGACCAGACCGACCCCGGACCGGAGCCGTACCATCAATCTCCCGCCAACCATTCACCTGTCGGTACGCCGCAATCGTTCGGTTCGGGCGCACCAGCGGATTCGCCGCCGCCCCTCCGGGTTCGCGTGTTGGTCAGTCGCCGATTCCCACCAGCGCGGTCGTACCAAGCGCGCTTGCGGGAGACGGGCGCGGCTCGTCGTGCCGGGCCGCACGGCCTATCCTTTGCGCGCTGGATCATCTGGCGCCGCACCCTCACCACCCCGGCGGGGACCGCCGCCGCGGTGCGGCCGCGCTGAGGCGTTTGCAGTACCGTCGTTTTTGCTTATGATAACCCACCCGGCAGGCATGACGATTGATCCGCGCCGAGGACTACGCCGATGAATTTACTCCTGCTCGGTGCCACCGGAATGCTCGGGCACAAGCTCCTGCAGCAACTCTCCCAAGGACACGAGGTCTGGGGCACGGTACGCGGAGAACCGAGCGAGGCGCCGGAGATCCCGGGTGTGGCACGCAGCCGGCTGATCGGTGGTGTCACCGCCTCGGACCTGGGGTCCATCCGCCGGGCCATGGCGCGGGTCGACGCGGCGGCCGTGCTCAACTGCATCGGCATCGTCAAGCAGATCGATGCGGGCAAGGACCCGATCGCCTCCATCACCATCAATGCGTTGCTGCCCCATCAGCTCAGCCGGCTGTGCGCGCAGGCGGGCGCGCGCCTGATTCACTTCAGCACCGACTGCGTCTTCTCCGGCGGCGGCGGGGCCCATCGCGAGAGCGACCCGCCTGATCCCTCTGACCTGTATGGCCGTACCAAGCTGTTGGGGGAACTCGATGACCCCCACTGCTTTACGATCCGCTCGTCGATCGTGGGTCGGGAACTGCGGCGGGGGACCGGGCTCTTCGACTGGTTCCTGTCCCAGCGGGGCGGGCAGGTACGGGGCTATCGTCATGCCCTCTACACCGGTCTGACGACGCTGGCGATGGCGGACGTGGTGCGGCTGGTCCTGGAGTCCCACCCCGAACTATCCGGGGTCTGGCAGGTGTCTGCCGATCCCATCGACAAATGCAGCCTGTTGGAACTGGTCGAGCAAGTCTACGGACTCGGCATCCGCATCGAGCCGGACCTGGATTTTCATTGCGACCGGCGGCTCGACAGCAGCCGCTTCCGCACGGCCACCGGCTGGGCCCCGCCCACCTGGCAGGCCATGATCGAAGCCATGCACGCGGACCCGCTCCTGTGAGCGTACCCCTTTAGAGAACAAGTTCGAGGAAAAGAGAAATGGCGTTACTCGACGGCAAACGGATCCTGATCACCGGCGGTACCGGCTCGCTGGGCAAGGTGCTGCTGCGTCGGCTCCTGAGCGGCCGGCACGGCGACCCGACGCGGATCGTCGTCTTCTCCCGCGACGAGGCGAAGCAGCACGACATCCGGGTTTTTTATCAACACCGCCGGGCCGCCACGGATGAGGTCATCTACCGCAATTTTCGGGAGAAACTGGAGTTTCGCATCGGCGACGTGCGCGACTACGGCTCATTATGCGGGGCCTTGCGGGACATCGACATCGTCTTTGCGGCGGCGGCCTTGAAGCAGGTCCCGACCTGCGAGTATTTCCCCACCGAGGCGGTGCACACCAATGTCATAGGCCCGGAGAATCTGGTCCGCGCCATCCGTGACCTGCGCCTGCCGGTGGAATGCGTCATGGGTATTTCCACGGACAAGGCGGTGAAGCCCGTCAACGTTATGGGCATGACCAAGTCGCTCCAGGAGCGCATCTACGCCCAGGGCAACCTGGAGGTGCCTGAGACCCGTTTCGTGCTGTCGCGCTACGGCAATGTATTGGCCTCGCGCGGCTCGGTGATTCCACTTTTTCATGATCAGATTCGCAACGGCGGACCGCTGACCATTACCAGCCCGGAGATGACCCGCTTTCTCCTGAGTCTGGAGGAGGCGGTGGATCTCATACTGCGCGCCATCGCCACCGGTAAGCGCGGCGAGACCTATATCCCGCGGGTGCCCTCCGCGCGCATGACGGACGTGGCCGCGGCCCTGATCGGCGAGCGGCCGATCCAGACCGTGGTTACCGGGGTGCGCCCCGGTGAGAAACTGCATGAGATCCTGGTCTCCGAAGAGGAGGGTTGGCGGACCTTCGAGCGGGACGGGGACTATGTGGTAGCACCCATCCTGCCGGAGTTGCGCGACGAGTCCACTCCGGAACTGGCCCGCTGCCTGGCCCGCGAGTACAGCTCCGCCGATGATGTGATGACCCCCGAGCAGGTCGCCGACCTGTTGCGTCGTCGCGGTCTCATGCCCGACCAGGAGCTGCAGTTTGAAGACGAGGTCCTGGTGTGAAGGTCCTGACCGTCCTCGGGACCCGGCCGGAGATCATCCGGCTGTCCCGCATCGTCCCGAAGCTCGATGCCTTAGCCGAACACGTCCTGGTCGACACCGGGCAGAATTTCGACGATCGATTGAATGCCTTGTTTTTTCGCGAATTGGGCCTGCGGCGGCCGGACTATTCGCTGGGGGTGCGCGGCGCGGGCATCGGCGATCAGATCGGCCAGATCCTGGTGCGCTGCGAGGAGGTGTTTCGCCGGGAGCGGCCGGACCGCCTGTTGATTCTGGGCGACACCAACTCCAGCCTGTGCGCCATCGTCGCCAAGCGACTGGGCATCGCGGTCCTGCACATGGAGGCGGGCAACCGCTGCTACGATGATCGCGTCCCGGAGGAGACCAATCGGCGCCTGATCGACCACAGCAGCGACCTGCTGATGCCCTACACCGAGCGCAGTCGCCAGAACCTGCTGCGCGAGGGGATCGCCGGGGAGCGCATCTATGTCACCGGCAACCCGATCAAGGAGGTCATCGACGCGCACGCGGACCGGGTGGCGGCCGCGACGGCGCTGGCGGATCTGGGGGTGGAGCCGGGCCGCTTCTTCCTGGTGACGCTGCACCGGGCAGAGAACGTCGATGTCGAGGTGCGTCTGCACGGCCTCACGCAGGCCCTGTTCCGGTTGGCCCGGGACTCCGGCTTGCCGGTACTGGTCAGCACCCACCCGCGCACCCGCCTGCGCATCGATCAGTTCCAGATCGCGGCCGGTGATGCGGACGTGAGGTTCCTGGACCCCTTCGGCTTCTTCGACTTCATCGCCCTGGAGCAGCAGGCCGCCTGCGTGCTGAGCGACAGCGGTACGGTGCAGGAGGAGTGCGCCATCTTCGGCGTCCCCAATGTGACGCTGCGTGACGTGACCGAGCGCCCGGAGACCCTGGAGTGCGGCAGCAACATGCTCAGCGGGGCCGACCCGGACAGCGTGCTGGCGTGCGTCAGTGCCGTGCAGGCGCTCAAGCCCCGTTGGACCCCACCGCCGGAGTATCTGGCGGCGGCGGTCAGCGACACGGTGGTGCGCATCGCGCTCGGCTATCATCACTGGCTGGGCCGTCCGGCCTGACCCTCGTCGCGGTGCCGCGCCCCGTGAACCCGGGTCACCCGGCGGTGTCGGTCATCATCCCGGCCTACAACCGGGCGCACACCATCGGGCGCGCCCTGGACAGCGTGCTTGCGCAGACCTTCGTGGATTTCGAGATCCTGGTCGTCGATGACGGCTCCCGCGACGGCACGCCGGACCTCTGCGACGCCCGCCGCGAGCCGCGGTTGCGGACCCTGCGCCACGGGGAGAATCGCGGCGCGGCGGCGGCCCGTAACACCGGGGTGCGGGCCGCCCGCGGGGTCTGGTGCGCCTTCCTCGACTCGGACGACGCCTGGTTTCCCGCCAAGCTGGAGCGCCAAATCGAGTTCCTGCACGGGCGCAGCGCGCGCTGTCGGGCCTGCTGCACCGGCTATCGGCTCCTGGACGCTCGGGGTTCCCGAGACTATCTCCCCGCCCCGGTCGAGCGGCGCCGGTTGCTCCTGGGTTGTGATCTCAGCCCTGGTTCGACCCTGCTGGCGGAACGGGCGGTCCTGGCCGAGGTCGGCCCCTTCGACGAGGCCCTGCCGCGCTACGAGGACTGGGATTGGCTCTTGCGCTACGAGCGGGATCACGAGTTGGCCGTGCTGGCGCTCCCGCTCGCCGTCATCCATTTCTCGCCGCAGCGCTCCGCCGCCGGGATCGAGTCATCGGCCAGGGGCTTTCTGGCGCGCCACGGTGCGGAACTGCGTACCCTGGGCCGGCTGGGGCGCCAGGCGCGCGGGCTGCGCTGGCTGGAGGTGGCCCGCTATTACGCGCTCGAGCGGCGGCCCGCCCGCTTTGCGCTCAACCTGGCGCGGGCCTACGGCAATTATCCCTTCTACGGTCCCGGCAGCCTGTTGCTCTTGCTGGATGCCTGGTTTGGCACCCGCCTGGAGGCGCGCGCACTGGCTCTCCGCGACCGGCTACGGCGGGTCACCGGGCGGCGCCGTCGCGCCTGAGCCCGTTGGGTCAGCCGCAACCAGACGCGCGACCTGGCGCCGCGCCGACTGCGTCCGCGCCGTGACGTTCCACCCAGGCAGCGTAGTGCGGCCCCGGGAGCGCGGCTGGACTCGCGCCGCCGCGCCAGCGGCGGTTGAGCGCGATCAGGGGCCGGGTCGCCGGCAGCCCCAGGGCGAACAGGATGAGGCGCCAGGTGCGCCGCCGCTCGGGCAGGTCCGGCGGGTCCCAGCGCGGCTTGGCGCGCAGCGATCGCCACATGTGCCGGCGCCCGGGGATCGCCGGGTGGTGCAGGGCCAGGGCGGCGGCGGCAAAGTGGGCGGCGCTCAGGGCTTCCGCCCGCATGGCGCGCAGTGCGGGCGGCAGGTCCGCGCGGGCGAAAAGGTCCTCGATCATGGCGACCTTGTCGGCGGCCAAGGCGGCGCTGAGCCCCGCCTGAGAGGTCCCGGCATCATGCAGCCGCCAGGTGGCGAGGACCAGCGGGAGCCGTGCGAAGGGCCGGTGCAGCCCCAGGCGCAGCCATTGTTGGAAGTCCCCGGAATAGCGAAAGCGCGGGTCGCGCGGGGGCGCGCCGTCCAGCGCGCTGCGCCGGAACAGGCAGCCGGGTCCGATATCGCACAGGTGGCGCTTGAGCAGCCGCGCGTAGTCATAGTCCGGCAGATGCACGACCTCCAGCACCCGTCCGTCCCCGTCGATCTTGAGCCATTCCGGATAGACCCCCGCCAACTGCGGGTGCTGGACCAACTGGTCGACGGCGCAGCGCACCAGGCCCGGGAGCAGGGGGTCGTCCGCATTGACGATCGCAAGCAAGTCGCCGCGGGCCTCGGCGACCCCGCGGTTGACGGCCCGCTGTTCGCCCGCGTTGGCCTGGCGCACCACCCGCACCCGCGGGTCGAGACGGTGCAGGCGCGCGGCCGTGTCGTCGGCCGAGCCGTCATCGACGACGATGTACTCCAGGTTAGGGTAATCTTGCGCCAGCACGCTCGCCGCCGTCTCCTCGATGTAGCGGCCGGCGTTGTAGGCCGGTGTGACGATCGATACCAGGGGGTTTTGTGTCATTGGGCTCGGGAGTGAAGCGCGCAGGTAACCGGGGCAGGGATGGTGCGCCCGCGGGCGGCGCCTGCCCCGTCGGGGGCGCTGCCATGCTAATAGGCGTGCCGCCGCCCCGCAACCGGGAGGGCTGCGACCGCGCCGCCGCGGGAGCCGGCGGACCAGGCGGGGGGTGCCGGCCGTGAGGTCCCCTGCCATCGCCATCTTCCTGCCCTCCCTGGCCGGCGGCGGCGCCGAGCGCATGATGCTGAACCTGGCGCAGGGACTGGTCGCGGCCGGGATTGAACTGGACCTGGTGGTCGGAAGCGCGGCGGGACCCTATCGGGACCTGGTGCCGGCCAACTGTGACCTGGTCGACCTGGGGGCCGGACGGGTGTTGACGGCCCTGCCGGGGCTGGTGCGCTATCTGCGCCGCCGCCGCCCGACGGTCCTGCTCGCGGCCATGGACCACGCCAACCTGATCGCGCTCTGGGCGCGCAGCCTGGCGCGGGTGCCCACGCGGGTCGCGGTCAGCGTGCGCAGCACCCTATCCCAGGAGGCGCGGCACGCACCTTCCCTCGCCGGCCGCGTCCTGCCGCGCCTGGCGCGGGTCTTTTATCCCCAGGCGTGCGCGGTGATCGCCGTCTCCCAGGGGGTCGCCGATGACCTGACCCGCCTGATCGGCGCGGGGCGGGCGCGGGTCCTGGTCATCCCCAATCCGGTCGTCACCCCCGAACTGGCCGCCCAGGCGGCCGAGCGGCCGGACCACCCCTGGTTTCAACCGGGGCTGCCACCCGCGCCGGGGGCGGGGCTGGAACCGGCTAAGGCCCCGGTGATCCTCGCCGCCGGACGCCTGACCCCGCAGAAGGACTTCCCGACCCTGATCCGCGCCTTCGCCGCGCTGGCCGAGCGGCACGACCTGCGCCTGATGATCCTGGGCGAGGGGCCGCAGCGCCCGGCCCTGGAGTCCCTGATCCGCGACCTGGGGCTCGGTGAGCGGGTGGCCCTGCCCGGGTTTCGGGCCAACCCCTTCGCCTACATGGCCCGCGCCCGGCTGTTCGTACTCTCCTCCGCCTGGGAGGGGCTGCCCGGGGTGCTGATCCAGGCCATGGCCTGCGGCACCCCGGTCGTCAGTACGGACTGTCCGAGCGGGCCGCGGGAGGTGCTGGAGGGGGGTCGCCTGGGTCCACTGGTCGCGGTGGGTGACGCGGCGGCCCTGGCGGCGGCCATCACGCGAACCCTGGACTGGCCGCCCGCCGCTGCACTGCTGCGGGCGCGGGCGGCCGATTATGGGGTCGCGCCGGTGACCCGCCGCTACCTGGAGGTCTTGGGTCTTGGCGACGGCAGCGGGGGCGGCTCATGAGGGTGGCGCATGTCATCACCGGGCTGGAGTTGGGCGGGGCCGAGATGATGCTCTGCAAGCTGCTGGCGACCCTGGATCGGACCGCCTTCGAGCCCCTGGTGGTCTCGCTGGTCGCCCCGGGGCCCATGGGGGCGCGCATCGCCGGGCTGGGCATCCGGGTGGAGACGCTGCAGATGCGGCGCGGTCTGCCCTCCCCGGGGGGGCTGCTGCGCCTGGTTAGGCTCTTGCGCGGGTTCAGGCCCGACCTGATCCAGACCTGGATGTACCACGCGGACCTGCTCGGGGCCCTGGTCAGGCCGCTGGTCGGACGCGGCCCCCGCCGCCCCTCGCTGGTCTGGAACATCCGCCAGAGCGACCTGGACCCGCGTCAGAGCCGCCGCACCACCCGGCTGGTGACGCGCTTCAATGGGCTGCTCTCCCACCTGGCCCCGGAGCGCATCATCTGCTGCTCGCAGCGCGCCCGGGAGGTTCATCGTGCCCTCGGTTACCGCGAGGCGCCCCTCATCGTCATCCCCAACGGGTTCGACCTGGAGCGCTTTCGTCCGGACCCCGCGGCGCGCACCGGGCTACGCAGCGCGTTGGGCATCCCGGCAGCGGCCCCGCTCCTGGGCCTGGTCGCGCGCTTTGACCCCCAAAAGGACCTGCCGACCTTTCTGCGGACGGCCGCCCTGGTGCGCTGCGCCCGGCCCGAGTGCCGCTTCCTGCTGTGTGGTCAGGGCATGGATGGCGGCAACCAGGCGCTCGGGGGCTGGATCGCCGCGGCCGGGCTCGAGGGGGCGATCAGCCTGCTGGGTCCCCGGTCGGACACCCCGCGGGTGTTCGCCGCCCTGGACCTCCTGGTCTCCTCCTCGGCCTACGGGGAGGGCTTCCCGAACGTGCTCGGCGAGGCCATGGCCTGCGGCGTACCCTGTGCGGTCACGGATGTGGGAGACTCGCGCCTGATCGTGGGCGACACCGGGGCGAGTGTGGCGCCCCGGGACCCGGCGGCCCTGGCGGGGGCCATACTGCGCCTCCTGGACGAGGGTCCGCAGTCCCTGGTCCGCCGGGGTGCGGCCGCCCGTGCCCGCATCGCGGCGGACTATGCGTTGGCGTCCATCGCGGCCCGCTATGCGGACCTTTACCAATCACTGCGGCGGGGAACTGACTGATGTGCGGTTTTTGCGGGGTCATAGAACCCGGCGCGGCGGCGGAGCCCGCACTGCGCCAAGCGCTCGAGCGGATGAACCAGACCCTGCTCCACCGCGGGCCGGACGACGGGGGGCTCTGGCTGGATGCCGCGGCCGGGGTCGGCCTGGGGCACCGCCGCCTCGCCATCCTCGACCTCTCGCCCCTGGGACACCAGCCCATGGTCTCGCCCGACGGGCGCTACGTCCTCGCCTACAACGGCGAGATCTACAACTATCAGGCCCTGCGCCGGGCGATCGGCGACGACTATCCCTGGCGCGGGCATTCGGACACCGAGGTCCTGCTCGCCTGGCTATCCCTGCGCGGGCCGGCGGCCACCCTGACCGAATGCAACGGCATGTTCGCCTTCGCGCTCTGGGACCGGCAGGCGCGCCGGTTGACCCTGGCGCGCGACCGTCTGGGCGAGAAGCCGCTCTATTATGGCTACAACCGCGGGCGCTTCCTGTTCGGCTCCGAGCTCAAGGCGATCACCGCCCACCCCGGCTGGCAGGGCGAACTCAACCGGGACGCGCTCGCCGCCTATCTGCGCCTGGGCTATGTCCCGGCGCCCCATTGCATCTACCGGGATCTCCGCAAGCTCGCCCCCGGGACCTATGCCACCCTGACCCCGGGCCAGGAAGAGCTGACCCTGCACACCTACTGGAGCGCCCGGGCCGCGGCCGAGCAGGGCCTGGCCGCGCCCTTCCAGGGCACCGAGGACGAGGCCCTGGGCGCCCTGGAGCGGCTACTCATGAACGCGGTGGGGCTGCGGATGCGCGCTGATGTACCGCTGGGGGCCTTCCTGTCCGGGGGCATCGACTCCAGCACCGTGGTCGCCCTGATGCAGGCCCAGTCGCAACGACCGGTGCGTACCTTCACCATCGGCTTCCATGAGGCAGGCTTCAACGAGGCCGAAGACGCCGGGCGGGTCGCCGCGCACCTGGGCACCGACCATACGGAGCTCTATGTCACGGCCCAGGATGGCCTGGCGACCATCCCGAGCCTGGCGCGCCTCTGGGACGAACCCTTCGCCGATCCCTCGCAGATCCCGACCCTGCTGGTCAGTGAGATGGCCCGGCGGTCGGTGACCGTGTGCCTCTCCGGGGATGGCGGGGACGAACTCTTCGGCGGCTATTCGCGGTACCTGTGGACGCGCGACACCTGGCGGCGGATCGGCTGGGTGCCGCTGGCCCTGCGCCGGGCCGCCGCCGCCGCCGTGACCGGGATCGGCACCGGGACCTGGGATCGGCTGCTCGCCCCCGTCGCCCGCTTCCTGCCCGGCCCGCTCGCCATCGCCAACCCCGGGGACCGGGTGCACAAGGCGATCGACATCCTGACGGGTGACTCACCGGAGTCCCTGTATCTGCGCATGGTCTCCCACTGGAAGGACCCGGCCGCCCTGGTGATCGGTGCCACTGAGCCATCGAGCGTCCTCACCGACCCCGCCCGGCGCGCCCGCACCCCGTCCATCACCGAGTCCATGATGTATATGGATTCCGTCCTCTACCTGCCGGACGACATCCTGGTGAAGCTCGACCGCGCCAGCATGGGGGTCAGCCTGGAGTCGCGCGTGCCGCTCCTGGACCACCGGGTCTACGAGTTTGCCTGGTCACTGCCGCTCGCCTGGAAGGTCCGCGGGCGCCGCGGCAAGCTGCCGCTGCGCCGCATCCTGGCGCGGCACGTCCCGGCCGCCCTGTTCGAGCGCCCCAAGATGGGCTTCGGGGTGCCCCTGGCAGCGTGGCTGCGCGGGCCGCTGCGCGACTGGGCGCAGGACCTGCTGGCCGCCGAGCGGTTGACGCGCGACGGCATCCTGCGCCCGGCGCCGATCCGCGCCCGCTGGGCGGAACACCTGGCGGGCCGTCGCGACTGGTCCTATTACCTGTGGGATCTGCTGATGTTCCAGGCCTGGCTGGACCTGGCGCGCGCCGGCGGGGC
>Ga0247841_10001889_pt1 | contig 43967 bp, 34 predicted proteins | sample LaCruzMarch2015__2_FD_192410 | JGI IMG/M metagenome (GOLD analysis project Ga0247841, IMG submission 192410) | Freshwater microbial communities from meromictic Lake La Cruz, Castile-La Mancha, Spain - LaCruzMarch2015_18m | ecosystem: Environmental > Aquatic > Freshwater > Lake | place: Spain...
ATCATGACGATCAAAGAGAAGTACGCACCGCTGGATATCATGATCAGCAATGCCGCGATGGTGCCGCGACAGAGCCGCAGGACCCCGCAGGGGCTCGAAGAGATGTTCATGGTGAATTATCTTTCTAAATTTATTATGATCACCGGATTAATAAAAGCAGATTGTCTCAGGAAAAACGGAGATAAACAACCGAGGATCGTCTTTGTTTCGTCCGAAAGCCATCGCAATCCACCTTCATTCGACTGGGAATCATTCGGGATTTATAAATCTTACGGAATGAAGAAAACGGTAGAATATTACGGTTACTATAAATTACTGCTGACGACCTTTTCTTGCGAACTTTCACGCCGGCTGAATAAAAATAGCCATGAGGCTGTTTCCGTCTTTGCCCTTTGTCCCGGCCCTGTAAATTCGGGCATTGCCAGGGAGGCGCCTGCCATCTTTCAACCTTTAATGAAGCTGATCTTCGCTATGTTTTTTAAATCTCCCCGAAAAGCTGCCGAACCGGTAGTTTATCTTGCTATTTCCAAAGACCTGGAAGGAAAGTCCTATGATTATCTTTTCAAAATGTCAAGGAAGGAGGTTGATGAAAAAACGTCAGATCAAGAGAATGGGCAAAGACTTTGGAATTTATCGCAGAATCTTTTACAAACGCTGTCAGGTCCTCCTTCGTCGGACGCTGACAGGTTATCCAATAATCAAACCTGACAGAGTCCACAGGACCTGTCAGTGCTTGTACATGTCATCGATCTTTCCACCGCTCAACAACAATCCTGACCTCCTCTCCCGCAACGCCCCGGTAAGTCCGGTCATCGATGTCTTTTCCGTTCGCATCACATTCGACGCTTCGCCAGTCACCGCGGGTGATCTTGAATTCCAGCTCATCAATGCCGGCGCGGGGAACTTCCAGGTAGTACTTCCCATCGGGACTTTCAGTGAACATCCAGTAACGACTTCCCGGGTCCCAATCGTTGAAATTAGCTGCTAAATACAGTACAGCATTTTCAGGAGTATTTTCAGGGAGAGAGTCAACGACAAGGGTAATGCTTGGACAACCGGGTTTTGGGAGGTCGTTCCAGCTTAAAATCGCATCTTGTTTAACCAGTTCTTTTCCATAAAATGCAATGCGATTGGAAATTTCGAAACCGCAGAGGTCTTTTTCAACGGTGCTCCAGTCGCCCCTGGTATACTTATATTCAATTTCACCGATGCCTCTGGGGAGTTTTACCTCTAAGACCGAATCGGTGTTCAGGGTCATGATATATTTAGGGTCGCCGGGATCCCAATTGTTGAAGTTCCCTGAGATGTAAATGGCCTCAGAAGGCGGCGTATTGCCGGGCAGACTGGCGATCTGAACGGTCATATCGTAACAGCCTGAAAGCAAAATCACCACAAGGAGAGATAAGATCAGTTTCGATATATATTTGCCTGCAAAGATCATTTAAAGTGTTAAATGTTGAGTGTTAAGGTTTAAGTGCGGGATTCATATTAATTTAAAATTCAAAATTCAAAATTCAAAATTTCATTTATCAAGCCATTTCAGAAACTCAGGCACTGTCACCCGGCTGACCAGTAGCTTTTCTCCCATCGGAGGATCAAGTTCAACGATCAGGCGACTGTTGAAATATTTGCTCACTTTTTTTACGGCTGAAATCCGGGCTATACAACCCCGTGTCAAACGGAAGAAATCTTTCGGATCGAGTTCAGCTTCAAGCTGGTTTAAAGTGAAATCCACGATTGACCGGTCCTTGTTTTTCAGTTTAGCAAAAACCACATCATCCTCGGCGTAAAAATAGGCTATTTCCTCTATTTCGACCGACCTGATCTGGTCGCCGGATTTTAACAGAATCCTGGTTTTGTATTCCCGGTTCATGATCCGGAGGAGGTTTTCGATCTGTATGTTTTCAAGCCAGGGTTTAGCCGGGCTTAGCACATTACGAAGGTCATCAAGCTTCCGGAGCGCGCTTTCCAAGGCTTCCGGGCGGATCGGTTTCAGCAGGTAATCGATGCTGTTCACCTGGAATGCTTTTATCGCGTATTGATCATAAGCCGTTGTAAAGATAACTGGTGAAGAAACATTAACCTGCCTGAAAATGTCGAAGCTCAGTCCGTCAGCCAGTTGGATATCGAGAAAGACCAGATCGGGCTGGGGGTGAGTTTTCAGCCATTTTACGCTGTCTTCAACGGTATCGATCTGGTCGAGCAGGACGAATTCCCTGCCTGTCGCACTCAGCAAGCGAATCAGTTCCATTCGCGCAAAAGGTTCATCTTCAATGATCAATATCTTCATTCGATCAGATTAATGGAATAATTACTTTGAACAGATGATCTTCCCGGATAATTTCAACTTTCCGTTCGGTCAGAAATGCGTACCTGGAGGTAATGTTTTTCAGTCCGACACCGGTTCCGGGCTGTTCTTCCTTTGGTTGCAGATTATTTGTGATGATAAGATCTTCTTCTCCTGAAAAAATATTAATTTTTAAGGGAAGTTTACGGGAAGCCACATTATGTTTAACTGCATTTTCAATGAGTAATTGCATGGTCATCGGCGCAATCTTCCGGTTGAGGGATCGTTCGCTGACATCAAAATGAAAATCGATCATTCCCTGGAAACGCAAAGCCTGAAGAAACGAGAATGAATGGATGAATTCCATCTCTTCCCGCAATGATACCAGCTCCTTGTTCCGATTGTCAAGCACATACCGGTAAACATCCGAAAGCCTGCGTATAAATTCAGCCGCTTTTGCCGCATCATCATGAACCAGGGAAGAAAGCGTATTCAGGCTGTTGAATAAAAAGTGCGGGTTAAGTTGCAGCTTGAGCATCTCAAACTGGTACTCTGCATTTTCTTTCCGGAATCGTTCCACTTCAGCTAATGACTTCCGGTATCTTTCATTCAGGAAAAAACCAAGCTCAGACAAATGAAAGAAAAAGATCAGGGTAACGACCAGCAAAAGAATCATCACTTCATCAGAGAAAATGATCAGCTTATTATGAAAAACCAGGTAATTGACAGAAAGACGGACTACAGAAACCCAGAAAAAGGCAATCATAATGCTTGTAAGCATTTGGATCAGAAGCCTTTTTCCAGGTCCGCGGTCCCAGGAGTGATTTTTATCCAGCAATTTTCCTGACCGAAAGACCATCTCATGAATAAGTATCCCTAAAATGGCGGCATAAAGGTAATTCAGCGGGCTCAGGAACATTTCGAAATATCGGTAACGAAGATTCAGGAGGATCTCAACCAGCAACCAGGTCAGCAGTCCAAAGATTACTCCTGAGAGTAACCGGAAATACCATTTTTTATATGAATGTGAAATCATGGGAAAAATCCGGGTTGCACGATTATCCTGGTCTATATCACTGTTCAACCAAAAGTAGGCAAATTTTCAACATGTGAAAGAACGAAGCACCTTTTCAGCAGGAGGCTTAATTAAGTGTGATAAGTTTTCTTAATTCTTCCTTTTTATTTCTTTCAACGACACAGGTATAGGTACCTGATCCGCAGTTTGACATATCGCATTTAATACTCAACTCCTTATTTTTTTTAATGGTGCGTTGAAAAATCTTGACCATTTCATCGTTGTAAATTTTCAGCACAACTTTTTCTGCAGCAGGATTGGCCACGCGAAAATTAATTATGTTAGCGCCTGGTTGCACTATACAAACTTTGAAGATCTGTTCAGCAGATGGAACAGAATTGATGGTGTCAAATAATGTCCGGGCATTAGCGGCGGTCATCAGGATCATCAGGGCGGCGGTTAAGATAGCTGTTTTCATGGTAATTAAGTTTTAATGTTAATTAAGGTTAAATGTTAATTGATGAAACAAAGATATCCCGCCACAAAAGGGAAAGAAATGAAAAGATGGTGAAGTGAAGGATTTGATGGGTGAAGTTAAGTTTTGGACCTGTGAGCTGACAGCCCAATACCACCCAACGGCTCCAATAACCTGGCAATGTTTTCTTCCGGATTATCTCCGGAAATTGTCATAATATCCGGTATTTCACCCTCAAGAGGTGGCACAAACTGCATCGACCGGTTCATTAGTAATTCAGATCCGGCAAGTTGATATTTATATTTTATCCATTTCAGGTTCATATTATCAGGGGGTATATCAAAAGTCTGAGCTACCTCTATTTTATAGTAGTCCGACGACTGAAGCCGTCGGTTCCAATTTTGTAACATCAATAGAACCAACGGCTTTAGTCGTTGGAGCACGAACTAATATCAGGTCGCAATCCGACAGGATAGACTTTTGATACAGCCTCTTATTTTCCAATCCGTAAACCCATAACCGCCAAAAGTAAAAACCTGATGTATTAATCTTAAGTGATAATCTATATTTATACCGAGTCGGAACAGAGCCTGTACCGATTTTTCGGTATTTGCGAATTTATTGCCACTGTTCCTCTCGGCATAATTGAAACTAAAAGAGGCTGTATCAAAAATCAAATTTCACGCAAAGAACGCAAAGAAATGGCGCAAAGAGCGCAAATTAAAATACTGTAAATTAAACCTTTGCGATTTTTGTGTTTTAGCTTTGCGACCTTTGCGTGGACTATAAAGCTAGTTTTGATACACCCTCTTAAGTTTCAGTAAAGCTTTCTTTGAAAAAAGAAGGGAGTGATCCTTAAACCGGAGATTAATACAAGACTGACATGAAATCAACTGTAAACCGATCTGTTATCGTCCTGATGATGATCTGTCTGTACTCTGCCCTGGAGGCACAGAAACCTCACCTATTTGGTAATGTGAAGAACGAGGTAACCTTTTCCAGCATTTCTGATGCGAATATAAGTTTTACCGGGACAAAACTTGGATGCAGCACCAATCTTAAAGGAGAGTTCTCTGTTATCATCGATACCCTTCCTGTATACATGATAGTCAGTCACCTGGGCTATGAAACACAGCGGATCTGGCTCGAGAATGCATCCGGCGGTATAAATATACTTATGAAGCCGGTAGCGAGTTTGTTGCAGGAAATTGAAATTAGATCACAAAGTGGACCTGAACCCTTTTTTAAAGATGATCAATATGCCGTATTGGATTATGAAGTCGACAACACATTGGTTTTTTTATTAATATACAGGTTCCGCCTTGCTAAATCGGAGCTAATTTGTAAAGCGGATAATGGTGATACTATCGCACGCTCCGGAATCTTATCATTCAGACCTGTTGGCTTATTTTCCGACTGCCTGGGATACCTCCATGTGTTGAGCGCTGATTCAGCTTACCAGGTTTACCTTAGAAAGGACACCCTTATATTTCCTTATAAGGCAGATATGCAAAAGTTTAAATCAACGATGTCAGATTGTGTAGCATCCACGGAAGATTGGCTGATATTTAGAAAAGAGAGCAAGAACCATCAGACTGTAGACTTTTACCGTATCAACAGGAAAACTAAAGTTAAAAAATATTTAACTTCGGTAAGTGATGATGCCAAATTAAAGATGCTTCGACATAATCCATTTGACAATTATTTACTTCTTATGGATACCTTGCCAAACTCTTCTGCGGAAATTGCCGAATGGGTTTGGGTTAATAAAATCCTTTACAAACCAAATGTATCCGTATTGCATAAGTTCGGAGACACAATTGCTATATTCAATACTACTATTGGCACCCTTGAACTATACGATCTTAACGGCTTCCCTATTTCGGAAACAATAATGCCGGTCCAGCAGAAAGGCGATGAAAAGTGGACCAAAGAAATCTATATTGATGCCATCGCTCATATACCTTATACATCTTTTATTAAAAACGGGAGATTCATGCTTTACCGGATCAATCTCAATACCGGTGAATTAAAACGTGTGCTCGCCACGAGCCACATTTTCCCGCAAAAAATCAGAATTCAAAACAACTTTATTTTTTACCTATATAATATTCCAGGTGCTGGCGATAACAAGCATCTTTTCAGGCAAATAATCGATGATTGACATAAAAGAGACTGTTTCAAAAGTTGGAATGACTTCTTTTTTTGTTTGCTCCGACGGGTAAATCCGTCGGTTAATATTTTGTAACTTATTCGGAACCAACGGATTTACCCGTTGGAGCATGAATAAACAAATATCATTTTATAGCAGAGATGCCTTTTGATACTGCCTCATTATAAATAATTATTAATTTTTTAGTTGACAAACTAAATAATTAGTTATATATTTGTGCTGTTTTTGAGTCCAATAAAAATGAGAGTAAAATGAAAGAACTAAAAAATACCGGAAGGGAACTTACGCGGGCTGAGGAGCAGATCATGCACATTTTATGGGAGAAAGGCACCGGGCTTGTGCATGACATTCTCAAAGAATTCCCAGATCCGAAACCAGCCTATAATACCGTGTCGACGATTATCAGGATCCTGGAACAGAAAGGTTTTATCGGTCATAAAGCATACGGCCGCACCTATGAGTATTTTCCCCTTATCGAGAAAAAAGATTATACAAAAACCTTTTTCCGGAGTTTCATTGCCAATTATTTCGGAAACTCCTATAAATCTCTTGCCAGTTTTTTTACAGAAGAAGAAAAATTAAGTATTGAGGAGTTGGAAGATATCCGACAATTGATGGAAGAAGAGATCCGGAAGCAAAAAAACGAAAGCCATGATTAATATTATTACATACCTGGTCCAGTCAACGGCAATATTGACAGTTCTTTATTCTGTTTACTGGCTCTTTTTAAGAAAAGATACGTTCTTTCAGGTTAACCGGTTTTACCTGCTGTCATCGCTATTACTTTCCTTAATTGTTCCGATGCTGGATATCCGGTTATTTGCCGGTGGTCCTGCTGCAACGGTAATTATCATGCTGGATCCTGTATTGATCACCTCTGAAAAAATAGAAAAGATAACATCCAGCCATATTTCCTGGTTCGAAATGGCGGGTGTTATCTACTTCACCGGCGTTATTATTTTTTCTCTTCGATTGATGATCCAGCTAATCCAACTGGCCATTATTGTCAAACGGAATAAAATCACCCGCCAGGAAGGAGCTAATATTGTATTTGTCGACCGGGGATACTCGCCATTTTCATTTTTCAGCCTCATTTTTATAAGGAGGGAATATTATGTTGATGGCAAACTGACCCCGGTTCTCACTCATGAAAAGATCCACATTCAGCAACATCATACCCTGGACCTTCTTCTCATCGAAGCCGCGATCATCTTACAGTGGTTCAACCCATTTGCGTGGTTCCTGGGCAGGTCGATGAAGAGCATTCATGAATTCCTGGCTGATGAAGGGGTTTTGAAGAAGGGATTTCTCAAGAATGAATACCAGACCCTGATCCTAAACGAGGCCATGGGACTTCAAGTCAATAACCTAACTAATAATTTTAATGTTTCACTAATCAAAAACCGTATTACTATGATGACAAAAGCACGTTCAGCATCATGGACCTTGATAAAGGTCGTGGTTGCAATTCCGGCATTTTTTGCAGTTCTGTTCCTTTTTACTGCAGGTTCTGCCAACAAATTATCCGCCCAGAATACACAGCAGAATGCGAAACCGACAGAACAGAAAAAAACTGTTGACCAGGAAAAACTTTATACAGCAGAAACTGTATTTACGGTCGTAGAAACCATGCCTTCATTTCCCGGAGGACAGGAAGCGTTATACAAGTACCTGCGAGAGAATATTAAATACCCTGAAGAAGCCAAATCAAAAGGAGTCCAGGGAACCGTTTTTATCACATATATTGTTGAGATCGATGGTTCGGTGACAAATGTAAAAGTATTAAGAGGGATTGGCAGCGGGTGTGATGAAGAGAGTGTGAGAGTTGTTTCAGCCATGCCTAAATGGTCTCCCGGTAAACAAAGGGGAGTTCCGGTAAGGGTGCAGTTCAATTTACCTGTAAAATATAAACTGGATGATAAAGGAGTAAAGAAAGACGGAGAAGAGAAATAATAGTGCTGCAAGTTTTTACTTGACAACCATCACTATCCCTTCAAAAACTTTTTTAGCGCCCCTGAAGTTTGTTCCAAAAATCCGGAAAACGTAAGTGTCGGATGTAACGATATTACCATCCATATCTTTCCCGTCCCAAACACACTCCGGCGAGCTGATCTGCGATTCATAGACCAGCTGTCCCCAACGGCTGTATATAATGATCCGGAAAACATCAATGACATCACCGGTTGTTCCGCCAACTGAAAAGCAGTCATTAATGCCGTCACCGTTAGGAGAAAAGGCATTGGGCACAAATACCTTGATATCTTCAACGATTCCGATCTCGAGGGTATCACGATCCCAGCAACCATTCCCGGTCTCAGTGTACATAACCACCATATAGTTACCAGGTGCTCCATAGGTATGCCGGGGGCTTGGAACGGAATCGGTTGCTCCGTCACCGAAGTCCCACTCGATCAGTTTATACGGGATATTGACAAGGTCGGTAAACCGGATGGTGGGATTATCGATCGTCGCCGCCTGAGGATCGGCACTAAAATCGGCAACCGGAACTTCAAAGACTTCGACCAGGTTATTTACAGTAAGTGTATTGACGCAACCGGTAGAGTTGGTAATGGTAAGGGTTACATCATACTTCCCCGGGTTTTCGAAGATATGAGATGGGTTCGCTTGCGTGTCGGTGTTTCCATCCCCGAATTCCCAGAGATAGGTTGGATTTTCCAGGTTAGATGACCCATTGGAAAATGACACATTAACAGGCTGGCAGCCGAAAGAGTTTGAAGCAGTAAATACGGCAAGCGGATCAGGGTGAACTGTAAACTGGAGGAAGAAAGTTTCTTCACATCCCGGTTCGGTTATAGTAAGCTGTATATTTTTTTGTCCTGGTGTGCTCCATATCACGTTTGGCTGCGTTAAAGAACTGGAAGACGGCGTACCATCAGCCAGGGTCCAGTAATAATTGGCTTCAGGCAAGGGCTGTATGACGGGTTGAAAGTCAATCGATACCGATTTATCCGTACAGGAAGAGCCGGGATTGGCAACGATGGAGCCGGCAATCGGCGGTCTCACATTAACCACAACAGTCATAGAATCCAGGCATCCGTTATTGTCCGTGATCCGACACTGGTAGGTAGTCGTTTCCTGGGGTGTGACCACAGGTGATGAACTGGTTTGCTGACCGTTTAACGAAAGATCATTAGGAGTGGCCGTCCAGAAATAGTTAACAATGCTGACCGGTCCGCTTGTGGCACTCAGTTGAGTCTGGTAATCAACGCAAACGGATGATAATTCCGTAAAAGCCTGGATCCCGGAATAGGGATAGACGGTAACCGGGAAAGTCAGGGTATTAGAACAACTGTAACTATTAAAAGCAGTCACACTGACCTGGTGCACACCTGCGTCCTTAAGGGAAAGAGTAATTGTTTGACCTGATGCTGAATGGTTTATCCCATCATCAGACCAATTCCAAATCCACCCGTCAAAGGCATTAAGTTCCTGCAGAGAAAAATCCACATTGGGACAAACCCTGAAGTCATTCGCGTTATCAAGCTCCACAGCGCAGATCAGTTGAGATACTTCAAAGGTAAAGCTGGTATCGTCCTGTTTTCCGCAATCATTAATTACAGAAACCCAGACTGTATGAAAACCTGCTGTCGCGGGTGTAAAATTGAGCACCTGAGAATCACCGCCAATTTCGTTACCCGGGGCAATGCTGCCGTTATACCATTGGTACGACTGTGCTCCGCTGCATAAAAGCTGGATAGTTTCACCCAGGCAGATCAGTGGTATTCCGGTTATTTCCAGCAGCGGATCCGGGTGAACATTAAATTGGAAAAAGAAAGTTTTTTCACAACCCGGTTCGGAAATAGTAAGCTGTATATTTTTCAGGCCCAGGGTATTCCAGATCACCGTTGGCTGGGGCGCTGTACTGGTAGGCGGAATACCACCGTCCAGGGTCCAGAAATAAGTGGCCTCCGGTAAAGGTTCGATAATGGGCTGGAAGTTAAGTTGTACGGGTACTTCGGTACAGTTTGAGTCGGGGTTGGAAAAAATATTGCCTGCAATCTGGGGTCTTACATCAACCTCAACGGTTGCAGAATCGAGGCATCCGTTATTATCCGTGATACGGCATTGATAAGTAGTGGTTATCTGTGGGGTCACCTCGGGTGAGGCAAGGATTTCCTGGCCGGCCAGGGAAGCATCGGGCGGATTAGCTGTCCAGAAATAGTTCACAATGTTAATTCCAGGCGCATTCGTACTTGCGCTGAGGTGTGTCGAATAATCAATGCAAACGGATTGTAATTCAGAAAAAGCCAGGGGTTCAGCATAGTTAAAAACTGTAACCGGAAAAGTCAGTGTATGATAACACCCATTGATATTATAAGCGGTGATACTAACCTGGTGCACACCGGCATCCTTCAGGGCAAGTGTGATTGATTGTCCTAATGCGGTATGGTCTGTACCGTCGTCAAACCATTCCCATTCCCACCCGTCGTAAGCATTGAGTTCCTGCAGGGAAAAATCTACGTTGGGACAAACATTGAAATCATTCGCATTATCCAGCTTTACGGCGCAAATCAATTGAGAAACTTCAAAGGTAAAGCAGGTATCAACTGCAATATTGCAATCATTAATTATGGAAACACAAATAGTATGAAAACCAGCTGAGGTGGGTGTATAATTAAGAGTCTGCGAGCTACCTAAAACAGGGCCTCCCAAACTTCCGTAATGCCACTCGTATGACAGCGCCCCGCTGCAGGTCAGCTGGATGGTATCGCCCAGGCAGATCAGCGGTACGCCGGTTATTTCCACAACCGCGTAAAAAGTAGCCAGCACGTCATCAGAGGCTGTGTTACCGCAAAAATCAGTCACGACACATGTAAATACAATGCTGGTAGGAGCATATATGCCGTATTCCGCCCAGGTTACGGTATAAACGGAATTGTAGCCTACCGGGTTTCCCTGGAAATACCATATTGTAGTATAATCATTCCCGACATTGGTGCTTTGAACCTGGATATCTGCATCTCCGCCCTGGCATAACTGAAAATCGGAACTGGCCTGCACTTCAAGCAGACTGTAAATGACGACTGTATCCTTGCCTGCAATATATCCGGGTTTCCCGGTGCATCGGTCGGAAATGGTGCAATAAACATAATCGGGGTTAGCTGAAATCGGTGTTGTAAATTGTTCCCCGATGTCAAATTGGCCGACTACCGGATGGGACCACAAGTAATTATAAGGCGGGATCCCCCCCTGAACGATATCAGTAATAGAAACCGTTACATCATTACCGCAGAAGTAAATACTTGAAGGCAAAGGCCCATAAGTTTTGGTCGCATTGGCATAAGGGTTATAATCCCGTGTTTGTGCTTTGATGAGGCCGGAATAGCCCATATTACCTGTACCCCATCCACCGGTATCCGCTATTGGCACATCGCAGGGATCCATCTGGTAGCGGATAAACCATTTCTCGATCCCGTTCGTCCCTTCATTCATGTTATCATCAACGGCGTAGATCTTGAATTTGTATTCCATAACTGAATCGGGGATCATGATCAGAGAGTCCTGTATTAGCGGCGGTTCAATAATATATTCAGAGAGCACGGCATTATCAATTCGTATGCGGATAAATGAGGTGTCCTGCGGCATAACATTGAATTTAACGGTAATCTCCATATTCGAGCATCCGCCTTCCACAAGACTGGAATCACCTGCAAATTCAGGATTATCCATTGCCCCTTCTACTGTCCATGCCAGTCCATAACCGCTCATCAGGCTATAAGCCTTAAGAAATACCACAGAATTCATCTGGTGAGAAAGGTTGTACCCTCCCGCAACAACACCATTAGGGAAATCTGCTACAGCTATTTTAATCCAATAATTCCGGCAAGGCAGAATCTCTTCGCCAGAAAAACTGAATGGGCGAATGTCATAGGGTATTGTATAACCATCGAAGATGAAACTCTTGTCAGGATTATAATTTGGATTATAGTTACCGGGGTAAGGAAATGTGTGGTTAAGGTATTTGACGGAAATAGGAATGTAATTGTTGGGAGGCGGATTATTCACTACTCTCACAGAAGCGATATTATCAGGGCCCATATTACTAGGACTCTTTTTAACCAGGATAGCCATAAAATCGCTTGCTGTTGAGTCAGTAAAGTCAATATCGAGGACTGGTGGTGGTGGTGGCTCATTTGGATCATATTGCCATAAATATTCCTCGGAAGCAAAAACATACTTTAAATGGATAGAATTATAATAAGGCTTGAACTTGAAAGTAATGACAGAAGGATCAACGGCTGTATCGGGCTTCATATCTCCAACAATTATTCCAACCATATAATCCATATCCGAATCTTTCAATCCACCCCCCATTCCCCCTGTTCCATAAGGCCCAAGGCTATCATGAGAAGGAATAGCTTGTGCGCCGGTTTTATTAAATCCGTTATCCACAGTAGTAGTGGTCTTTACATATCCGTTGGAGAGGATAAGACCATCAGAAATTCCGACATCAACACCTTGCCTGAAAAGGCCTACTCCTTTGGGACTGCCAATATATTCAATATTTGAGATCACTCCACCACCACCAAACAAGGTATCATTAATGTATTTAATGATGTCGCCCAGGAATCCGGTATCCGCAACCGGAGCGTTCACATCCATGTATCTATAAATATCCAGACTCTGGGTACTCTGGGGATAAATCAGTGAAGGCAGCAAAACAGCAATAACCGTTATAATTAGCTTTCTGGCCATTCTGACAGGGTTATATGCTTTTAGATTTCTCAGTTTCATCTTTTTAGCTTGTTTAGGAGAAAAGCAAAGAACCAGTAAAGATATAGAATCTTTCAGGAAATAGCCAGAATTTTATTTAAACTCGACAAGAAAAACCGGTACCTGCCAGGCCGGTTCGATCTTTTTAACCAGGGTATATTTCGCCTTTTTTATATGTTCCCATTGGGCCAGGTATAAGGCGCCAGGAAATTTTTCAGAGTTCACCGATACAATTTCTCCCCTGGCCGTCGACAGGTAATAAGTGAAAATCTCGTTGTTGTAACGGTACTGGAAATATGGATCAGGCTTATAAGCCGGGTTCCAGTACACGTACAACGGCCGCCCCGCTGTTTCTTCAGCCAATTCGAAAGCCAGTTTCCTGGTTGCAACGACCGGGTGTGTCTTTTCCCAGGAAGGAATGATCGAGAAGTCAAAAGCAATACGGATCACCAGCAGGGCAATTGCCAGCCATAACATACGGTTCAGTGCTTGTCTCCAATAAAAAAAACTGATGGTTGAAAGCGCCAGGAATAAAAGTACCGATACCCAGGTAATATAAGGAAGTTCGCGGGTGGCAGGATGGAACATAAATACAATTCCGGCTAAGCCTATAACCCCGATAAATCCTCCAAAAAAATAATCGACAACAAGATAAATCCTGGCTTGGCTTTTCCGGTATTCAAAATAAAGTGCGAATACGATCGTCATCAATAATGGCACGAGCATCAGGATATACCGGGCATAGGCTTCTGGTGATGTCCAGTAAGGAATGATGTTAAACATGAATACCAGCAGCAAATACCAGAGTAATTTATTTTGCCTGATCATCTTCAGGCTCCCTCTCCTGAAAAACAGGATGAGCATGACCGACCATGGAAGAAAATGGTAGATGCTCTCAAAAGGATAGGTTAACAGGTGGAGCAATGTATTCCAAATTCCAAAACGGGCTACTGTACGGCGGCTGACTTCACCGGTAAGAACCTCAAAAACCTGGCCGGGCTCTACGGCATTTCTTGTAAAATATAACAGGTAATAACCACCAATAACCAATACCAATAAACCGATACCTAAAAAATGACGCCAGTTGAATAACATTTTAAATTGTTTCCCCTGGATAAAGAGAACCAACAGGGTAACCGCCACAAAAAACAGGCTGGGCAGGCCTTTCAGGAGATAGGCGACTGCCGTGATGGCATAAGCGGTCAGAAACAGGGCCAGGTATTTCTTCTTTATAAAAAAATACCATGACAGCATAAAGAAAGTATAAATCAGCCATGAGAAGGTAACATCGATCAGTCCGTGCAGCGATTCATAAAAAATGATCCGCCCGTATGTGATAAAAGCCAGGGTATTAACCAGTGCAATGCGGTTGCCGAATTCCTTCCGTGTGAAGAGAAAAATGGTGGCACTGAAGAAGATAATTGAGAGGATCACGGGCAGGCGGATCACGGTTTCAGACCAACTTCCGGTAAGCTGGAAAAAAAAGGCCAGGATCCAGTTGAATAAAGGGGGTTTCATGAGATAAGGCTCGCCGCCGATGGTCGGGGTGATAAAATCCCCGTTTTTGATCATTTCAAAAGCAACAATTGCACGGATAGCCTCATCCCTGATCAACTGGACCATATTCAGGTTGATCAGGTATGCCGGGAAAAATAAAACAACTGCCAGTACCAGGAAAAATAGCAGGGGCTTATTTGATTGATTGTCGATCATTAATTTTGATATTTTGCAAACGCTGCCAGGTGCTACGCACGCTGGCAGGTTTGAATGGTACTTATCTTCATACCTGACGACGTCCGATGAAAGAGGATCCGTCAGCGTTTATTTTATCTCCAGTATGCTCCTTCCATATTCCTTATACCAGGAAATAAATTTTTTCAGGCCATCTTCAATGCTTGTTTGTGGCTTATACCCGATGTATTTCTCAAGCAAATCAGTATTGGCGTAAGTAGAAAGTACATCACCCGGTTGCATGGGCATCATGAGTTTAATTGCCTTTTTGCCTAAATATTCTTCAATGATCTCAATGAATCTGAGGAGATTAACGGGCTGCGAATGACCGATGTTGAAAAGCCTGTAAGGGACGTCCCCATCCGGAATAACTTTCGTCACGCCAATCAGTCCATCGACGATATCATCGATATAGGTAAAATCTCTTTCGAGGCGGCCATGGTTGAAAACTTCGACAGGCTTACCCTCATCAATAGCCCTGGCAAATTTGAAATAAGCCATATCAGGTCTTCCCCAGGGGCCATAAACCGTGAAAAACCTCAGGCCGGTTACCGGCAGGCCGAATGCTGAACTGTATGTATGGGCCATCAGCTCGTTGGATTTCTTGGTGGCTGCATACAGGCTGATCGGGTGGTCCACGAAATCGCTTTCTTCAGAGGGCTGCTTCGGGTTATTGCCGTATACACTGGAACTGCTGGCATACACAAGGTGTTCCACTTTTTGTTTGCGACAGCCCTCGAGAACATTCATGAAGGCCTCGATATTGCTATCGATATATACATAAGGATCTACAAAGCTATGCCGGGCACCGGGCTGGGCCGCCAGGTTGATAACCAAATCATAATTACGGCGGGAGAATAGCTCTGCCGCTTTCTGCCGGTCTTTCAGGTCAAGTTTAACAAAGGAATACCCGGGTAGAAGTCTGCTGTTTACCAGTTTTAATTCTGAAATAAGGCCTGGTTCAATCCCGCTTTCCTCCAACCTGGCAAGCTTAAGCTTAGGGTCGTAATAATCGTTCAGGTTATCTACACCTGTGACATCATATCCCTTACCAACCAACTTATTAACGGTATGAAATCCTATAAATCCGGCTGCTCCGGTAAGAAGTACTTTTTTCATGGATAGGTTTGCCAGATTACCATATTGCAGTCCCTGACGGGACAAAATTAAAGTTTTTTCGTTTCAAACGCTGGCAGGTTACTTTCGTTTCAAACACTGCCAGGTAACTTTCGTTTCAAACACTAGGAGCTTCGCACACTGGCAGGTTTGAAAAACAATTTCCTTTAAAACCTGACAGCGTCCGACGAAGGAGGACCTGTCAGTGTTTTAAACCGGGACCTGTCAGTGTTTTAGATCAGGACCCGCCAGCGTTTTATTTATCAAAAATAACGTTAAGATAAATATCTTTGCACCATCTCTCACCTAATAACGAAAACATGCCCAAATTGTCCCTGGTCATATCGGTTTATAACGAAGAAGGGAATGTTGTTCCCCTGGCGGAAAAGATCGCTGATTCACTGAAAGGCCTGGACTATGAAGTAATTTTTGTTGATGATGGCTCGAAAGACCAGACTGTCCGGAATATTCTTACAATAAAAGATCCTCATCTGGTTCTTATTCGGTTCAAGAAGAATTATGGCCAGAGTTCGGCGCTGTCAGCTGGAATCGATTACGCTTCAGGTAATTATATCATTACCCTCGATGGTGATTTACAGAATGATCCTGCCGATATCCCGATGATGGTTAAAGTGGCTGAAGAGGGCGACTGGGACCTGGTGGCAGGTAACAGGAAAAACAGGAAAGACGGATTTTTCATTCGTAAAATCCCTTCAAAAATTGCCAATCATATTATCCGTAAAACGACAGGTGTTAAAATGAAAGACCTTGGCTGTGCTTTAAAGGTTTTCAAGAGCGATATAGCCAAAAACATCAGCCTCTACGGTGAGATGCACCGTTTCATAGCAGTAATGGCGGCACTGGAAGGGGCAACCATTACCCAGGTCGATGTTAACCATTTTCCCCGGATACATGGACAATCGAAATACGGTCTTTCCCGGACCTTCAAAGTAATCAGCGATTTGATCCTTTTGCTGTTCATAAAAAGATACCTGCAAAAACCCATGCATTTTTTCGGAAAGTGGGGTTTGCTGATCCTCATCCCGGGAGTTCTCATCAATATTTATCTGCTCATTCTTAAAATCATGGGACATGATATCTGGGGAAGGCCATTGCTTATTCTCGGCATCATGCTTGTTGTGGCTGGTTTTCAGATGATCACAAGCGGCATCATTGCGGAACTGGTCATGCGCACCTATTACGAATCTCAGCAAAAAAAGCCGTACCGCATCAGTAATATTTTCAAGGGTGGGAAGCAAGCTTAAACGACTGCTTAAAACATTGCTGAAGTTTGCCGTCACAGCAGCAGCACTGTATTTTGTCATCCGGAAAATAGAAGTTGCAGATATCCTGGAGCTTTATCGCCAATCCAACCTGTTTTATATACTTATTGCACTTGTTTTTTTCGCCCTGTCAAAACTAATTTCAGCCATCCGGCTGAACGTGTACTTTTCGGCGATCGGTTTGACACTCGGTGAGAAGACGAATATCAGGCTTTACCTGCTGGGCATGTTTTACAATCTGTTTCTTCCCGGCGGTATAGGTGGAGACGGGTACAAAGTCTATCTGCTTCAGAAGAATTACCAGACAGGAACTAAAAAAATACTGGGCGCTGTCATCTCCGACCGAATTTCAGGAATGATTGCCCTGATTGTACTGGCTCTCATTGGAATTTCTTTTCTAAATCCTGATTCATTAAGCATTCAACCTTCAACCTTCAATTTTCAACCTTCAATTTTCAATTTTCAACCTTCAATTTTCAACCTTCAACCTTCAATTTTCAACCTTTCATTCCTGCTCATTCCCTTTGTATTAATCGCATATTACTTCTTCATCAGATACATCTATCCTTATTTTTTGAAGATAAACCTGATCACTTATCTGTATGCTTTTGCGGTCCAGTTACTGCAGGTAGCCTGTGCCTGGTTTTTATTGCTGGCGCTGGGTGAAACGGAAAACCACCTGGCCTATATTGTTATTTTCCTTGTTTCATCGGCAGTAGCAGTACTGCCCATATCCATCGGTGGGGTAGGAGTGAGGGAACTGACCTTTCTTTATGGTTCGCAACTATTGAATGTTGATATAAATATTGCCGTAGGGATCAGTTTTCTGTTCTACCTTATCACTGCGACGGTATCGCTTTGCGGGTTATACTTTGTCTTTCGACCTGTTAAGCTTCGGGAAGACGAATAGTTCCAGTGTTCCAGGGTTCCAAAGTTCAAGACTGAATTCTCAAAATGGAACTCTGGAACAATGGAACATTGGAACTATTTTGACAGCTTCACCAGCATCACCCCATGATACGGCACTTCTGCGGTATAAACACTGGAGAACTGTCCTATATCCTTGTGCCGCCAAAGGTCACGCACTTTATATACACCGCTGATGCCAAGATCTGACCAGTTCACGGTGAGGGTTCTTTTTGGCATCCCGCCTTCCCAATTAAAAGCATCGACAGGCGATTCGAGGCCTGTAAAGAACAAACCGACAGCGAATGAGCTGTCAGCCAGTGGTTTCGCCCAAACTTCGCACCCTTTGTCCTGAAAAACCCGGGTGGCCTGCCGACCAAGTTCATCCTGGTTAATGGCCAGGACTTCATCGTTGGTCAGTAAGTTGAGGGTGAAATCGTCAAGCTGGCTGAGGTCGCATCCGATCAGTAAGGGCGCTGAAAGCAGGCACCAGAGGCTTATGTGTGTATATTGTTCGTCAGGGGTCAGACGGCTTGGATGCAGGTTTGGCCCCCATCCCACCTGTCCGACCACAAGCATGTCAGGATCGTTCCAGTTACCGGGCTTTGCAAACGGTGAGCATTTGTTCTGGTCAAAACCGATCCCGGCCATGCTTTCCCATGTATCAGTAATATCGCCCGTAGTGCGCCAGAGATTGCCTCCTGCCTGTCCGCCCCACTCCCATACATTTCCCATTCCATACTGGCAAAGGCTGAAAACGATATCACGACTTGTACCTTCTAGAAAATCCTTCATCAGTAAGTAAGGTTTTTGTAATTCATTCAGGCTGTCGTTAAGTGCAATCTTACCATAAGAGCACCAGTCATATTTTAAGTAGTCGATGCCCCAGCCTGCCCAGGTCGCAACATCTTGTTTTTCATGCTGGTAACTTCCCAGGAACCCTCCGCAGGTCTGTGGCCCCGGGGAAGAATAAATGCCCAGTTTTAATCCCTGGTTGTGTACATAATCGGAAAGCGCATTCATATCCGGGAACTTTTCATTGGTGAGTAAATCCCCCTTTGCTGTTCTCTCCTGGGCTTCCCATCCATCGTCGATGTTGATGTAAGTCCAGCCATGATCAGCCAGCCCGGAGCTGATAAATGCGTCGGCAGCAGCACGCACTTTCGGATCATCCACGCTCAGTCCCCAGCAATTCCAGCTATTCCATCCCATCGGTGGGGTCAGAGCCAGCCCCTGTCCGGAGATGATCCGGAAATCTTTCCGGCCTTCTCCTATCGCATTCTTCACCACAATCCTGACTCTATATTCACCGCTATCGGGTGTCATCCCTGTTATTATACCTTTTGTGCCATCCAATTGCAGACTTGCAGGCAGGTTTCTGACTGAAAAAGTAAGCGGTTTATCGCCCGTGACCGGAATTTTATAAAGAAATGGCCGGCCGGGTGTGGCTCCATACACTGACGGACCGTTGATCTGCGGGCTTCCGGATACCGGAGGTGTCAGGATATACGGCTCCGCCATTGGCTGATCTAAGGCGGTGGGTATTTCTTTCCGGTACTCGATAAAAGCGTCGAGCCAGTCGGAGTGGTCATAATAGTTATAATCTCCGCCGTCGGAAACAAAAAGGGCCAATTTTTGGATACCGTTTAAACTGACATCGACCTTACGGGCCGGAACACCTTTTTTCATGATGCCGCTTCTCCATAAAACCTGCTGATCGCCGAGAACGAAAAATTCCACCGATGCCTTGTCGCCAGATTCATCATCAATACCTGTGGCGGCGCAAAATCTTGCGCCGCTACCATGCAGATCGATCATCATTTTACTTACGGCATGTGTACCGACACCCTTATCATACAACTTACCCGCCACGGAGAGCAGGTTACTGTCGACGCTCAGGTTGACCCGGGAAGTGCCCCATCCTGCTTCCATTTTGGAAATATCCATTTCATGCAGCCAGATTTGTTTAGGGGGGACTAATTTGCAGGAAAAGCAGGCAACCGCCAGTACCAATATTGAAATTAGACGTATCATAGGTTTGGAGATTAATTGCAGGTAAAGATAAGAAAAGGGAATGAGAATACAGAATACAGAATACAGAATACAGAATACAGAAGACAGAATACAGAATACAGAAGACAGAATTTAGAATAAAAATTTATACTGAAATTAAAGAGGCTGTATCAAAAGTCAAATTTCACGCAAAGAACGCAAAGAAATGGCGCAAAGAGCGCAAATTAAAATACTGTAAATTAAACCTTTGCGATTTTTTCGTTTTTGCTTTGCGACCTTTGCGTGGACTAAAAAGCCAGTTTTAATACAGCCTCTTTTAGTTTCAGTTATGCCTAGAGAAACAGCGGCTATAAATTCACAAATACCGAAAAATCGGTACAGGCTCTGTTCCGACTCGGTATAACTCAATAACTCAGAATTCAGTTAGTTTTTAGCGATAATGAGTTTTTTGTGCTGAATTTTCGTTCCATTGCTAAACATCATCATATAAAATCCATCAGGCAAAAAAGAAACATCCAGGCTGTTATTCCCGGAAGGGAATAGTCCTTTAAAAACCTCAGCGCCATTCATTCCTGTTATGAGTAAATTCCAGTATGAGGAGCCGGGATCATCTAACCGGAAGCTGATCTCAGAGGAGGCAGGATTGGGATAAACTTCAATTTCTTTAAAAGACGGCACCATCTCTTTTTGATCAACAGTCATATCAGACTGCAGGATACATCCCAGGTTCACCTTTGTGATTTCGGCCAGGTATGGGAAATCACAGAATTCAATTAAATCATCTTGCGTGTGATAATTGGGATTGATATAATGCTCTATGAAGTAAATGCCGTGATATCCGGAATCGAGGAAAGGCTGTATATCACCTCCGACGTTAATAGCCGGTACCCAGGAATTATAATTTAGCGTAGTATAATTTTCAATGATTTCTATTGCCAGGCTGGTAATATGGGGTGACAACGAATGATTGAACAGGTCCAGGGTCCATGAACCGTCGTTCCAGGCAATCATATCGTTATTGATGGCCATGGCGATATTCCTGCCGGCGGCAAAAATGAGCGGATCGAAATCCTGGGTAGCGTCGTCGTAATGAGCGAGCAGCACAGTTTCATTATCCGGGAATTCTGTTCCTTCAATCCTGGCTTCCACATTATATTGCCAGGTAGTCGTATCATATAACAGGGGCGGATAGTTAATGTTTACAGTGCAGCCACGATCAAAGAGTCATTATCCTTTACATCAGCATGGCTTTGCGAATTAATCCGGAAAAAATGCAACATACAAAATGGAACATGAATTTCCCCGCTTCCCCGCCTCCTTGCTTTTATTTCCTATCTTTGCCTTTTCATGTAACCCCCAATCGCCATGATCACCAGCAAACAAGCCGAAAAAATACAAAAGCTCATCAAGCCTTATTGTATCACTGACGGTAAAAACTTCAGGTTAAAGGATATCGACCCGGATGATACGGGTGATTTTGGGAAAAATGAAAAAGACCGGCTCAAAGTAGCACTTGAGGAAGGCATTGCCCAATTGAGGGAACTTCAGGAAAAGCTATACGCGGATAACAAATGGGGTGTACTGCTGATCTTTCAGGCCATGGATGCGGCAGGTAAAGACGGCGCCATCAAACACGTTTTCTCCGGCGTAAATCCGCAGGGATGCCAGGTCAACTCTTTTAAAGCACCTTCAAGTGAAGAGCTGGACCATGATTTTATGTGGCGTTGCTTGAAAAACCTGCCGGAACGCGGCCGGTTCGGAATTTTCAACCGTTCATATTATGAAGAAGTGCTGGTGGTGAGAGTCCACCCGGAATACCTCAGTGCCCAGCGCCTGCCCATGACAGAAAATAACATCTGGAAAAAGCGTTTCCAGGATATTGCCCAGTTTGAAAAATATCTTCAACATAATGGCATCTTAGTAAGGAAGTTCTTCCTTCACGTTTCGAAGAAGGAACAGAAAAAACGTTTCCTGGAGAGGCTTGACAACCCTGACAAAAACTGGAAATATTCACAGGCTGACGTAAAAGAACGGCAGCACTGGGATGAATATATGGCGGCTTATGAAGATATGATCCGGAATACAGCGTCGGAAAATGCGCCCTGGTTTGTTGTCCCGGCCGATAACAAATGGTACACGCGCGCCGTTGTGGGTGCCGCCGTGATCGATGCCCTTCTTTCACTTGACCTTAAGTTTCCCAAGGTCGATGCCGGCCGCCTTGTTGAACTGAAAGCTGCCCGTGAAGCACTGATGAACGAATAAGTTTATTCTTCCTTTGCGCTCTTATTAATAATCTTTGTTTTTCTTTGCGTGAAATATATTTTTCTATGAGTAGAACCCTCTTCTTCATCCTCATCATAATTATCCCAGGAATAATTTTTGCCGAAAAGCCTTCAAAGAACTACCATCCGCCATCTTCACCATCCCCCGGAATTCCGGAAATGATCCGGTCGAAGCTGGAACAACTCTCATTTGATCCAGATACCAGGATCGGCAATGAAAAATTCCACAATATTGAATATGTATCCAATCTTTACGGGAAAAACGACTTTCAACCATTCTGGACGGAACCGGAATATGTGGAAGATGCCATTAAAGGTATAAGCAGTTCTTATGAAGACGGGCTCCTGCCGCTGGATTACCACCTCGAGGCTATCCTTGTCCTAAAGCAGCAGTTGACCCTGGATCCCGGAAACAAAGATGAAGAGGCAGTAAAATTGGCCGAGCTGGATTTATTGCTGACCGATGGGGTAATTTTTTATGCGGATCATTTGCTTTATGGAAAAATAGACCCTGTGGCCCTCATTCCAACCTGGAACTTTGAATTTGCCCCGATTCCCGGCCTCAATCCGGCGGCATTTACCCAATACATCACCAGCCGCGGAATTTCCGCTTTTCTTCACGACCTGAGACCGGATATCGTTGTATATGATACGCTACTGGCCATTCTTGCACAATATCGTGACATAGCAGGAAAAGGCGGCTGGCAGCCTATCCTTGCCGGAGGAAAGATCGAACCGGGTGACAGGAATGCCCGGATCCCCGCCATCCGCGAGCGATTGCTTATTACCGGAGATCTCAGTGAAACTGATTCGGTAACCTCTGATCTGTACGATAAAATCCTTGAGAAAGACATCAGGGCATTCCAGGCCAGTCATGCACTTGAAAGCGATGGGATAATCGGCCTCGGGACATTCCGCGAACTGAATATATCCGTCACGAAAAGGATCGGGGCGATCAGGATCAATCTCGACAGGGTCAGGTGGGTGGCACAAAACCTGCCTGAAAGCTATATCATCGTAAATATTGCCGCCTTCTGGCTGGTGATGGTCAAAGACAATCAAATCATTCACTCCACCCCCGTAGTGGTGGGTAAACCACTTAATAAAACCCCTATATTCAGGGACAAGTTGAGGTATATCGAGTTTAATCCAACCTGGACCTTGCCGACATCTATTATCAGAAATGAAATCATTCCGAAGCTTAAAAAAGATTCGACATACCTCGAAAAGAACCACATGGTTCTGCTGGACACCAAAGGGAATCTTATCCCCACCTCGGACCTCTATTTGAAAAATCTTTCTGCTTCGCACTTTCCTTATATTGTCAGGCAGGAACCCGGCCCATGGAATGCACTGGGTGAAATGAAGTTCATGTTTCCCAACAAGTATGATGTATATCTTCACGACACCCCTTCCAGGAGTCTTTTCAGCAGATCAACCAGGGCTTACAGCCACGGATGCATCCGGGTGGCTAAACCTGAAGATCTAGCCGAAAAGCTTCTGTCGGGCACGGAATATGACAGGAAAAAAATCGACCAGGTCGTCGAAACGCATAAAACCACCAGGGTAAACCTGCCGGAACCGCTGGATATTCTCCTGATGTACTGGACCTGCGGGCTTGACAGAAACAAGAGGCTGTTTTTTGTCCCTGATATCTATGACCGTGACCAGGCTGTGCTCAGGGACCTGGATAAAGTGATGCGTTAATCGCAGCAGTATGAGGTCAGGCTCTCATAATTCTTATCATTGGTGTGGATATAAAGGCAACTGCCGTCTTTGATCAGGTCGATGATCTTTTTGTTTAATTCAAGAGGCAGGGCAGGGCAGCCAAAACTTCTTCCGATATAGCCAACATCGTTAACATAATGCTGTGCCACATATTCTGCCCCATGGATCACAATGTTCCGCGCACGGGCCTGGTCGTTAAGGCCTGGTTCCATCCCGTCAAGGCGCAAAGAATAGCCATGGCGGCCAGAATAAGCTTCAGCCGTAAGAAAAAAACCGGGACTACTCTGCAGCGAATTTGGCCGGTTGGAGAACTTAGTACAGATGAGCTCACCTGAATTCTTACCATGAGCCACCAGGGTATAGTGGAGCAGTTTACGGTTCACCAGGTCAATTACATAAAAACGCCTGTCGCAGGAAGGTTTTGAATAATCAATGATTGTAAGAATTTCTTTCCTTGACGCGTCAATTTCTGTGATGCCTTTGAAAGCGCGGCGGAAAATAGTGTAATCCAGCTTTCCTTCCAGTCCGGCATCACAGTATATGTCCTTGCAGAATTCTTCTGCCAGGACATGAAAATCTTCCGTAAAATTCCCGGTAATGACGGGGGCGGGAAGATCTCCGGGGTTGGTGAAAACAAGGAGAAAAATAAGACTAACGGTTGCGAGGTTGAACATTAAATTTTGGTAAAATGAATGATATGATGTGACAAAGATACGATTTACAATTATCTGTCATTCATCCTGAAAAAACTCTCATAAGCCTCCGAAATCGCTTTCGTCATCGCCCCCGGCTTTCCATTCCCGATAACCCGCTCCTCAATCTCCACCACCGGTGCGACATGCTTGGATGTCCCTGTAATAAAGACCTCATCGCTTTCCCAAAGTTCCTCCAGCTTCACTTCCCGCTCTTCAACAGGCATCAGGTCATGGCCAACCCGGAGGACGTTCTTCCTGGTAATGCCTTTCAAAACGCCAGCGGATGGCGTGATCAATGTTCCGTTTTTAATTAAGAAGATATTGGCCCGGGTGGTTTCCGATATCAGTCCGTTGTGATGGTAGAGTACCTCAATAGCCCCTGTTTTCTTAAGTTTAGGTAACAATGCGATAGAAGGAAGATAAAAGGTTGTTTTCACTTCCGGAATATGACGCTGGTAATCAAGAAGGATCAGTTTCATCCCCTCGCCGAAGTCGCCCGGATGATGAAAAACCGGCAGGTTCAGGATCATGAAGTTCGGGCTTGATGGAGTATAAAGATCTTCCGAATAACCACCCGTGAGCAGCAATTTGATCCCCGATGTGCCGAATTTGTTATGCTGAAGCAAATGCCAGATATTCTCCTTCAGCCTATCCCGCTCCAGCGGCATCTCCATATTCAACATCTTCGCAGATCCATAAAACCGGTCGAGGTAATCCTCCAGGAACGGAATCTGACCATCCATCTCGATAAAATAATCAAAAATGGAATATCCACGCTGAATTCCTATATCGGAAATATGAATTTTCGCATCTGAGTATTGCAGAAAATGATTGTTAAAATAGCAAAGCTTATTCAAGTTCATTTGACTTTTTTAATAGAACACGGATGACATGGACCCCGAGGTATCGGGGCAAGTTGCAACGGATTTACGCGGATTTTTTCATTTCGCAGTTTGTGGTTCCCAGTTCCTAATTATAAAATATTCCCGCACTTAAATCTTAAACCTCAAACCTCAACACTCTTCACATGCTTCCTCATCACAATAAATACCGGCACTGCAGCCAATTCCACAACAATCATGATCACCACCAGCAAAGTTACTGAATAATCATATAGAAAACCTGCCGCGGCGCTTCCGATGAAGATCGCAATGCCATAAAGCATGTTGAAAATTCCGTATCCCGTTCCCCGCTTGCGGATGGAAGTTATATCGGCAATGCCTGCTTTCATAATGGTCTCGTGCGTTCCCATAACCACTCCCCAGAGGATGACCCCGGTGATGATCATCCCGAGATGAAATGATAAAGTGAGGACGGGAAGCGTGGCTGTAAAAACAGGCAGTATGATCAGCATAAGCAATCCTGCATGTTCATTTTCGAAGCGTATCTTCAGCCTGTCGTACATTTTACCGATGAACAGTCCAATCACAGCATCGATCGCCATGGCGAGAGCGTATAAAAGAGGGATCTGCGCATCGGTGACAATCGCGTTCGCCTTCAGGTGATAGCCGATAATGGCGAAGTTCAGAAAGCCCAGGGTGGTGACGAAAGTGAAGATGCAATAGAGCCAGAAGGTGCGCGTGATACGATCGGGCTGCGGTTTTTTCACGACATCTTTCTCCAGTTCTTCCGGGTTTTTGACCATAAAAAAGGCTGCAAACAATACCATCATCAGTACCACAAACGGGAACCACATCAGGCTATAGCCATGCTGGTAGTCGATGATCGATTTATCACCCGGGCCGATGCTGATGAAGAAGAAGGTAAAGATGAGCGGTCCGATCGTAGCGCCGATCTGGTCCATAAATTCCACGATGGCAAAGCCAAACCCGGTGCCGACCTGCTTGGTGGCCTGCGAAAGGATCGTATCCTTGGCCGGGCTGCGTATCCCTTTCCCGATGCGTTCCAGGACCATGAAAATGGCTGCAAACTGCCAGACACCGGTCAGTGCGAGCATCGGGATCACCATCAGGAAACTGTAACCGAAAATCGTGAAGAACCAATGAGCACGGGTCTTGTCAGAGAAATAACCGCTCAGGAGCCTGATCATATAACCCAGCAACTCGCCGATCCCGGCTACCATGCCGACAAGAGCCGCACTGGCGCCGAGTGTTTTCAGGTAAGGCCCGTTCACACCCCTGGCGCCTTCGTAGATGATGTCGCCCAGCAGGCTGATCAGGCCAAAGAGCAGGATGAGGCGGATGGCGGTTTTTTTGTAAGACTTCATCTAGCGATGGTCTCTGTATTAAAATTGGCACACCCTCAATAAGGGAGGGGGCCGGAAATCTTATTTTACAGCAATGCAGGAAATTTCAATGTGCGCCCCGACCGGAAGTGCAACCACTTGAACGGTTTCCCGTGCTGGTTCTTTCTCTTTAAAATACTCGCTGTAAATGTTGTTGATGAGTTTGTAATACTTAAGATCGGTGGTGAAAACGGTAGCTTTTACCACATTATCATAAGTCATTCCTGCTTCTTTCAAAACAGCTTCCAGGTTTGTCATAACCCTTCTGATTTCCGTCTCCATGTTTAGCGTATCCATTTTCCCGGTCTCGGGATCGATGGCAATATTACCGGAAATGTACAGCGTATTACCTGTCAGAATTGCCTGGCTGTATGGTCCGACAACTTTTGGGGCGTCAGGTGAAAGAATGACCTTCTTTTCGGTTGCCTGGGAATACCCTGTAGAAATGATCAAAATCAAAATCAAAATGTTACTTATCCTTATCATTTTTATAAAGTTTGATGGTAATTATTTTTTCTTAGCAGCCAACTCTCCGATTGCCATGACTAATTTATCGAGATCACGTTCCAGCGTATAAACATTAGGCGTAACCCTCACCCCTGAAATATTTTCCCAGACTATGCTGACGGTGTGTATTTTATGGTTACTGAAAAGATAAGTATCGATTTCTCCCGGTTCATAACCATCGATTGAAAATAAGCCGATGACGCACGAGTATTCCGGTTTAAAGGAGGTATGAAGATGAACGCCCGGGATATCCTTCACGCGTTCCATCCAATAGTTTTTCAGGTAACGAAGGCGGTTTTCTTTGCGTTTTGAGCCGATAGCCAGGTGAAAATCCAGGGCACTTCCAATGGCCATTTCACTTGCGAAAGAACGGGTACCCATCCGTTCAAACTTAACGATCTCGCTGGCCAGGGGTTTGTCGTCAGGATAAATTGGATATATTCCGGGGATCTTGTCTTTTTTCACATAGAGCAGTCCGGATCCGAAGGGAGCACCCATCCATTTATGGAGACTGGTGGCAAAGTAATCACAGTCGAGGTCGGGAATCTTGAAATCAAGCAGTGCAAAGGTATGGGCGCCGTCCACGAGCACATCGATACCCCTTTGATGGGCTGCCGCAGCGATCTTTTTCACCGGTACGATCTGCCCGATCCAGTTAATGATATGGGTTATGTTGACCAATTTGGTTTTACCTGTGAATGCATCAATATAGGCCTGGGCGATTGCATCCTCATCTTCCATCGGCAGTTCCAGGTTGATCCATTTCAGGACTATGCCATCGCGTTGTTCGAGCATTTTCCATAAATTGATCACGTTAGGATAATCCTGTTTGGTCAGTACCACTTCATCTCCTTTTTGCAGGTTCAGGCCATAGATGATATTATCCATGGCCTCGGTGGTATTGCGGTTGATGGCAATTTCGCCGGGAGAGCAGCCGGCAAGTGCGGCAAGGTCGGCCCGGAGCGCTTCACGGCCCTGGTCGAGTATCCGCCACATGTAGTATGACGGTGCTTCGTTGCAAAACCTGTTATAGCGCTCAAAAGTATCCTGTACTATTTTGGGTGATGGACTGACACCTCCGTTGTTGAGATTGATGATATTCGGCGAAACCGTGTAGGATTGCTGCACCCATGACCAGAAATCATCTTCAGGGGTACCGGGAGGTGGAAAATTCATAAGATCAAGATTTTCAAACCCTTCTCCGAAGGTAAGTGCAGGAAAGAGTGTTGTTCCCAAAGAAGCGGCACCCAGCGTAGCGCCGAATTGCCTGACAAACGAGCGGCGGTTGATTGCCATGACGGTACGTATTTACATTCAAACTTACGAAATAAAATAGCAATTCAGATCAATAGTCGAAATAAACCTGACAGTGTCGCAGACCTGTCAGCGTTTAAACTATACGGTTAAAATTCTCAGGTTCCGCAACAAACGCAACCCTTTGCAGGTTTCTCTCCCGATATGGTAATGCTGAAAATCCCTGTGCCTGAGTCCCTGAATGCTTTGATTTCAGTTTCATTCAAAAAAGGCTTCAGAACTTCATCAGGAAGGAATATCTCTTTCTCCTTATGGATCGTAGTATTAATGAAACCCATTTTAGCGATCAGCTCCATGTACTTATCCCGCTGCAATGCGCCTGATACGCATCCTGCATACATCTCGGCGGCATTTTGAATTGCTTCCGGCAAATTGCCGATTATTACCACATCAGATATGCAGAAATGCCCGCCCACTTTCAAAATGCGGCAGATCTCCGAAATGGCCATATCCTTGTCGGGCACCAGGTTCAGAACGCAGTTACTGATCACTACATCGGCTTTTTTAGAGGTGACAGGCATATTTTCGATGTCGCCATAGCGGAACTGAACGTTTTTATAGCCCAGTTTTTCTGCATTTGCACGTGCCAGTTCGATCATTTCCCTGGTCATATCTATGCCGATGACTTTGCCTTCCTCGCCGACCAGCGCCCGGGCCACAAAACAGTCGTTTCCCGCGCCGGAACCCAGGTCGATGACGATATCGCCCTTGCGGATATGTACGAAATCTGTCGGGATTCCGCATCCGAGGCCCAGGTCAGCGACAGGGGAATAACCTTCCTTGCCGTAATAATTTTCGCTGAAGATGGTGAAAGAGTCATCACAGCCACATCCGCAACCTGCTTTTTTTACAGGCTCGCTGCTATCTTTCGCGATCTGACCGTACTTTTCCTGAACGAGCTTCTTTTTGTTTTCCATAATAGATAATTACAGGTTCATGTTTTTGGCCCAAATGTAATTGATTCCTTTGCGAAACTTTGCGTCTTCTTTGCGAAACTCTGCGTTACAACTAATGACAAGTTTCGCAGAGTTACACAGAGTTCACGCAGAGTTACGCAGAGAATTTTATCTCAAACCTCATATTTTATTGGTTTTCAAATTATTTGATTTCCTGATAAAAATTATAAAACCCTGCTTTAATCTCGTCCCTCACTCGCATGTAAACTGCAAGAACTTCCTCTTCACTTCCAACTGCATCTGCCGGATCGTCGAAACCAATGTGCAAACGCTGTTTCACTTTCCCCGTAAAAGCCGGGCACGACTCGTTGGCTCCGCCGCAAACAGTAATCACATAATCCCACTCCCGGTCAATATACTGATCCACTTTTTCGGGAATATGATGGCTGATGTCGATGCCCAGTTCCTTCATCACTTTCACGGCATTGGGATTCACCCTTGGTGCAGGGTGAGTTCCGGCTGAGAAAACCTCAAGACCGGGATCAAACGATTTCAGGAAACCTTCTGCCATCTGGCTCCGGCAACTGTTTCCGGTGCAAATAACCAGTATTTTTTTACCCATGCCCTATGCCTTATCAGACTCCCCGTCTGTAAACCACTGCAACCACCGTCCCGTCATCGCCACCCATATTGATCGACATGCCATACGGCTTTTCTGGTGTAATTGCGATCTGTGCGGCTCCGGCTCTTCCTGTCAGCTGCTCCCATAAGGTCACAGCCATGTGAACGCCGGTGCCTCCTGTCGGATGTCCCCAGCCGATCAGTCCGCCGGTGGTATTCATCGGGATCTTGCCGTTGCGTGCGGTGTTGCCGTCGGCCACGAACTGGGCGCCTTTGCCCTTTTCTGCAAAGCCCAGCGCTTCGGTTGCAAGGACACCTGCTATGGAGAAACAGTCGTGCGTTTCGATAGTCCCGAGATCATTGATAGTTATTCCGGCATCCTCAAGTGCACTCATGGCGGCTGCTTTGATGCAGGTCATTTCGGTAAGGTCCGGCGGATCCTCAGTAATGTTGCGTACTTTGTGCCCCCAGGAAATGATTTCCACAGCTTCACTCTTCAGAATGCCACATCTTTTCAGCCCTTCTTCGCTAAAGACGGTTATAGCTGAAGCGCCATCGGATACCTTTGAACAGTCGAGTACATTAAGGTTGTCGACAAAGTTGGCTCCGTTGGGTTTCATCTTGTTGTACAGGGCTTCGAGGTCTTCAACTTTGTTTTCATATTCCTGTGCGGTCGGGCAAAGCCTGGCATTTTCAATGGCATTGTGGAACCATCTGCCCATACCTTTCCTGGCGTATTCCATGCCGTATTTTTCATAATAAGCACCTGCACGGTCGCTGAACTGACCCGGAAAAAAGTAAGCATGCCCATTCTTTCGTTTCTGGAACCATCCTGCTCCGGCTAAAATATCGGCGCCATAGATGGCTTTTACCGTATTCTGTACCTCGATACCAACCGTTAGTGAAACATCAGCCGTTCCGGCCAGGACATTCTTGATGCTGGTCACCAGGGCCAGGCCGCCGGAAGCACATGCTCCTTCGACACGGATAGCGGGTTTGAACTGCAATTCCGGGTCCGCCATCGGGAAAAATCCACCAAGATGCGCCTGCTTGTTGAAGCGTGCTGCCATGAAATTACCCACTACACATTCATCGACATTTTTAGCGCCGCCTATTTGCTTAAGCGTACCCTGAGCCGCTTCGCTGAAATAATGCTCAATCCCGGGGCGGACTTTCTTTGGATTGAACTCACTTCTGCCGGTGCCCATGGAAGTGGTGTTGTACCCGGCGGCCATGTAAATTTTTTTGTGAGGTTTGCTCATATATGTTATTGGTTACTGGTTATTGGTTACTGGTTATTGGTTACTGGTATATTTCTGACTGATGACTGATGACTGACGACTGACGACTGATGACTGATGACTTGCTAAAAGAAAGAATTCACCGGCCCGTAAGCATGGAAGAAACCGGTCAGCAGCACGGTGTTTACATCTGAATCACTGAAGGCAACCTTGTCGGCCACCAGCTTTTTCCCGATGGTATGTGAACGCCGGCCATATTCAATTGCCAGCTTCGCCCCGAGGGAATTCATTGATTTCATCTCGTCAAAGATTTTCCCGAAAGTGCCATCCTTGTCTTTCACTTTCACAGCCGCTTTCCATGGAATCAATGAAGAAGGTGCAGCGCCCAGCAGACTATCGCATTTATCCTTTAAATCAGCCATATTCACATACGCTTTCGTTGCAGGATCAAAAATCGCTACAGGTTTGCCTTTCTCATATTTCAGGAAACCGTCTTTTTGCGATCCGTCGGAATATTGCCCGCCTTTCATTCCAAGAGCGATCATTTTATCCAGTAAGTCGCTGTGCAGGTCTTCATCCGGCAGGAACGGGTTCATCACGTTCATAATAAAGGATACTACATCAATGCCGACATAGTCGATCAGTTGGAAAATACCCATAGGGCGGATGAGAAAGTCCTGGGTGACTTTGTTGACCATATAAACTGCCTCGGTAAATGACCTGTCTTTCGCCAGTTTTTCAACGGTGTGCATCCCATGTAGCGCATCACGCATGAAATGGCCGTTACCGATAAATCCGGCAAAGTCATTTGAAGGCACCACTACTTTTCCGAGCTTGCGGGCATATTCTTTTGAAAATTCAACCATTTCCTGGTTTGTATTTTCGGTGATGATCAGTTCAACGAGCTTTTGCACGGCCGGGGGATTGTAAAAATGAAAGCCCAGGATCCTTCCGCCCAGGTCAGCCTCTTCATCAATAAGATGAATAGGGACTGAAGAAGTATTGGTGAAGAACCATGGTTTTCCCGGATTATTCCGGTCGATCCCGGAGAGAAGTTTCACCTTCAAAGCCCGGTTTTCACTCACAGCTTCAAAGATAAGATCTGACTCATAAGCCGCTTCCAGTCGTGTGGTCGGGCGCACGATATTCATTACATCGAAAACATACTGGTTGATTACCTCTTCGTTCTCTATGAGATCGGGCCTGTCGGCATAAGCCTTGCGAATGGCGATGGTTTTCTTCTCCGCGATCTTCTGCACCTGGCTGCGCAAATATAGCATAAGGCCTGACAGTCCTTCTTTGGACACGTCCATTGCATTCAGCACGAAAGCTTTTCCTTTGTTTTCAGGTTTCAGGCTAAGGTCGGCCATTTCAACAGCCGTTAGCAGCAGTATGCCGCTTCCCATTTTTCCCGCCGCCCCCAGGACGGTGACGTTTTGTAGTTTATCGGAATAGTCCATATAAATTTGATTTATAAGCTTTATATTTACCCTCCCCCTAACCCCCTCCCTGATATCAGGGAGGGGGAACAAGGGGGTGGGTTACTAGAAGTTCGCTTTCCTCTTCTCCAAAAACGCCCTCATTCCTTCTTCTCCTTCGGCTTTAAACTGGGTGCCAAAGAATTCAGCTTCGAGATTGCAGCCGTCATCGAAATGCATCATCCTGCCCATGCGGGCCACGTATTTAACTTTTTTAACAGCCTGCGGGCCTTTCGAAGCAATGATCTTAGCGATCCGCATAGTTTCTTCCATCAGTTGTTCCGGTTCCACCACTTTTTGCACTAACCCGATGCGAAGCGCTTCATCTGCAACGATCATCTCCCCGCTCATCAAAAGGAATAATGCGTCGCCCAGGCCGGTCAATCTCGATAAACGCTGTGTACCGGCGTATCCGGGGATCATACCCAGGTTCACTTCGGGTTGTCCGAACTTCGCTTTATTGCTGGCTATCCGGAAATCACATCCCATGGCCAGCTCAAGGCCGCCGCCCAGTGCAAAACCATTAATTGCCGCGATGACCGGGATTTCCATCTTCTCAAGGCTTCGGAAAGTATTTTGTCCTGTTTTGGAAAAAGCAATTCCCTGTTCCGGTGTCATATCCACCATCTCGGAAATATCAGCCCCGGCCGCAAAGGCTTTTCCCTCGCCGGTAATGATCATCACCCTGATTTCAGGCATACCTGAAACCTGTTTGATCATCGCATTCATTTCCTGGAAAAAGCGGGTATTCAGGGCATTCAATGCCTGGGGACGGCTGATAGTAACTGTAGCTATTCCCTCGTTGACGGTCAATTGCAAAATTTCGTAGTCCATAGGAAGAAATCGATTTGAAAAGAATCCCAAATTTAATAAAATATCTGAATTCCGAAATCTAAAATCTTTCTGATCAGTTTGCTTATGATAAAGTCAAATTTGATGAACAAAGTAAAAATGATGATCAGGTTCTATACTATTAAGTCTATTTTTGTAAACATGATATCTTCTTATCTTCCTTTTATGACTATTGAGTTTAAGAAGGAATGTTCGGAACTGCTTAAAAGTGAGTTAATAAAGTTAGATCTAGTAGGAGATAATAGTAAAATTGATATAGACAAATTTCTTGCATTTATCATTGGATGAGAAAATTAAATATCTAAGCCAGAACACATTAAATAGATGTTTGGTTGTTTGTGGAGACAGCAGAGATGTAATGAAAAATATCGTTGCATCTGCTGATTTAATTGTTACATCCCCTCCTTATGCTGATGCAAGAAAAAAGCATTATGATAGTATTTCACCGGATCAATTTCCTGATTGGCTTTTATCATTCCATGACGTTTTCTGGAATTCATTAAAGCCTGAAGGCAGCCTTGTAATTAATATTAAAGATAAGGTTGTCAATGGAGTAAGACATAGGTATGTCTGGAAAACGATTGATAAACTAATGGAAAAAGGATGGTTTTGCATTGATGATTATATCTGGCATAAACCTAATCCAATGCCTGGTTACTGGCCTACAAGACTAAGAGATGGATGGGAATATTGTTTTCACCTAGCTAAGAAAAAGAATCCATATATCGATCAAAAAGCTGTTGAAGTCCCGGTTGGTGATTGGGTTTCGAAAAGATTAAATAAATTAGGAGAAAACGATTCATCAAGACATAATTCTATTAATGAAAGCGGGTTTGGAAGAGATATATCAAAATGGGTAGGAAAAGAGAAAGTTCTTCCCACAAATGTCCTTTCAATTCCATTAATCGGCAAGAATAAAGGACATCCGGCAGTATTTCCTGTTGAACTGCCATCATTTTTTATTAAGTTACTGAGTAAAGAAAATAGCCTGATCATTGACCCATTTGGCGGAAGCGGGACAACCGGAATTTCTGCACTGTTAAATAACAGGAATTGCTTAATAGTTGATAATAATCAAGAGTACTGCCAAACTGCGGAAAGGCGAATTCACAATGAAGCAGGTACATTATACCATGAAGTCAAACTTTATGTAGAACCTGTCGGTAGCGAGTCAGTTGTTGAAGAGTTTATTGGTCCATATTAAATTCTGACAATCATTTCTAATAAACTTAACAATTCTTAACAACAACGTATCGAGTATTTTATATACATTTGTTTTTTTTGGATGAAATTCATGAAAACCGGTTTACAAAAAACAGCAGTTATTTTAATTGCAACCTTGTTGATCTTGACAACAGGCGGCTTTTCCATTTACCACCATGTATGCTCCTGTTTAGGGAACACATCCACATCTATATTCTATAAAGCCACCTGTGAACATGAAAATTCCAGGGAAAAATCATCCTGTTGCAGAATGGAGAAAACACCTTCCTGCTGCGTTGAAAAGCATGAAAAAGATACGAAGCCTGTTTGTCATAAAGACAACTGCTGCCAGAATTCCAGCCGGTTCCTCAAGATCGGCGATTCGTTCCATGCAGCATTGGAAAATATCTCTTTAAAACCTTTTGCTATTGTTACTGCCTTTACGTTTTTCGATATCCCGGCGGAGGATCATGCCATATTATCCATAACGTTTTTTAATGCCGATCTGCCGCCGCCTGATTCAGGAAGACAGATTCTGGTGGCTCATCACCAACTCAAATTAGCTCCCTCAATAGTTTAATTTATCTATTCCTTTGCGAAACTCTGCGGTTCCTCTGCGGAACTCTGTGTAACTTCTTTATTATCGCAGAGTTCCGCAGAGAATGTGCAGAGTTCCGCGGAGATTATTCTTATCATACACAAATTAAACTGCACATTAATGAAAGTCAAAATAAACATAGTTTTCGTCTTCCTGATTTTCTTCGGGATACCTGCTTTTTCCCAGAAAATCCAGGGTTACATTTACGAGCTTGACGAACATCAACATAAATTGCCTTTGCCCGGCGCAAACGTTTTCTGGTCAGGAACATCTTCAGGCACGGCAACCGATCCCGACGGCTACTTCGAATTAAACCGCCCCGGCGAAAAGAATCCTGTTCTGGTTGTAAGTTATATCGGCTATCGCAATGATACGATCATCCTTACACCTGATCAGCGAAAAATAGAAATTATACTTAGCGAGAATACTACACTGAACGAAGTGGAGATTGCTGAAAGAGCGCCGGGGGCGCATATTTCCCGAACCGACCTGATCGCAACACAGCAGATAACGCTGGGAGAACTCAAAAAAGCGGCATGCTGCAACCTGTCGGAGAGTTTCGAGACAAATGCTTCTGTCGATGTCAATTACAGCGATGCCATCACCGGGGCGAAGCAAATTAAACTGCTTGGACTGGCCGGCAAATACAGCCAGTTGCAAACGGAAAACATCCCCAACCTGCAGGGATTAGCGACTTCATACGGGTTATCCTATGTCCCGGGATCATGGATGGAGTCTATCCAGGTTTCCAAAGGCACTTCATCAGTGAAGAATGGCTATGAATCGATTACCGGGCAGATTAATGTGGAATATAAGAAACCTGACAACAAAGAGAAACTGTTTCTTAACTTTTTCGCTAACCAGGCCGGCCGGCTCGAAGGCAACATCAACAGCTCCATCCGGGTCAGCCCCAAATGGAATACTGCTGTTTTCGGTCATGTTTCCAACCAATCGGCCCGCTTTGACCATAACAACGACTCATTCCTCGACGATCCGATTTTCACACAGGTAAACTTTTTTAACAGGTGGAATTACCGTTCGGACAAAATGGAAGGTATGTTCGGGGCAAAGTTCCTTACGGAAGACAGAAAAGGCGGACAGGTGGATTATTATTCTTCCAATGAATCTGCAGCTAATGATTTTTACGGTACAAGAATTAAAACCAATCGCCTGGAAATATTTAGCAAGACGGGTTTCTTCCTGAACCGCCCGGAGAGCAGCATTGGCTGGATCAACTCATATATCTTCCACGACATGAATTCCTTCTTCGGGACTAATACTTATGATGGTTTACAGCATCATTTTTACAGTAACCTGATGCTTCAGACCTACCTGGGGAATACGGCGCACACAATCACCACTGGCTTCAGCTATAAGTTCGATCATTTTAATGAAACGCTGAATGATTCCGCCTTTGCCAGGATGGAGCATGTCCCGGGGGCTTTTTTTGAATATACCTGGACCATACCGGAAAAATTCACGCTTCTGGCAGGGATACGGGGAGATTATGACAACCTCTACGGCTCTTTCATAACCCCGAGACTCCATCTCAGGTATGCTTTTTCAGAGCACACCATCCTGAGGGTTTCAGCAGGTCGTGGATCAAGAACTGCCAACGTGGTGGCCGAGAATCTTTCCCTGCTGACTACCGCCCGCCGTTTTGTTTTCATGGAAAAACTCAGGATGGAACAGGCCTGGAATTATGGTTTAAACCTTACTCAGTATATTGATATTATGGGAAAAGAATTGTCAGTCAATGCCGAGGTTTACCGGACTGATTTCACCAACCAGGTGATCATCGACAAGGAACAGGATATCAACAGTATAATGGTTTATAACCTGGAAGGAAAATCTTATGCAAATACATTCCAGATCGAGTTGAAGTATGAGCTTATTCCCAGGATGGATATTACCGCCGCTTTTCGCTACAATGATGTAAAAATGACCATCAACAGTGAGTTGATGCGCGAACCGCTGGTGAATAAGTACAAAGGGCTTTTCTCCGTTTCCTACGCCACCAACCTGAAAAAATGGCAATTCGATGTAACAGCCCAGTTTAACGGTTCAGCCCGAATTCCTTCGACAGAAATTCTTCCGGAAGACTTTCGTATGCCAGGTAATTCGCCGGTATACACAATCCTTAACGCGCAGGTCACCAAATTCTTCAAGCGGTGGGAAATATATCTGGGAGGAGAGAACCTGACCAACTACACCCAGCACAATCCCATTATTGCTGCCGACGATCCTTTCGGACCCTATTTCGATGCGTCAAATATCTGGGGGCCGATAAGCGGCATAAAGATCTATGCAGGGGTGAGGTTTTTGTTGAAATATGACAAACTATAAGAGGTTTAAGGTTTAAGTGTTAAGGTTTAAGTTGGGGTATTTTTAATAAAGTCCCGAACTTAAAACTTAAACCTAAACACTTAAACCTTTAACTTTAGGTATTCCCGGGATAAAATCTTTAAGGTAGAAAGGTTCAAAGTACACCACATTTTCGAATTCCGAACGGGCGAATCTTTCTTCTGCAAGGCTTACCATATAGGCAGCAGACAGCTGGAAATCATCGACAAAATGGGCATTGGGATGATTTCCCAGTAACGATTTGCATTTATCAGCACCATCTCCGAAAAACCAGATCTGATGCTGATCCAATTCGGTTGCAAAAGAGGATTCAAGGATAATTTCAGCCCGGATATCCCTGAAAAGATTAAGATCCGGCTCGTAAAGCGCATTATAAACTTCCATCCGGCGCGCATCGATCATAGGGCAGAGGAGAGTCGGCAGGGCTGGAGTCCCGAAATTTCGGGACTCCAGCCCTTTTTTCGCACCCGCGGCCATAGATTGCAGGGTACCGATCGCTATCAGCGGTTTGTCGAGCGCAAAACATATTCCCTTGGCCGTTGATACCCCGATCCTCAGTCCGGTGTAAGAGCCGGGGCCCATGCTCACCGCAACGGCATCAAGCGCGGTAAAAGGCATCCCGGCGCTTTTCATGATCTCCTCAATAAAAACTGTGACAGTAGCCGAATGGCTGTTTTTTTCACGGCTTTCCCGGATTTGAGTGATGGCGCCATTAACTGACAAAGCCACGGAACAAACCTGCGTGGCGGTTTCAATATGAAGTATGCTGGCCACCCGGAAAACTAGCTGAATTTATGATGAGGCTGATATTGTTTTTGCTATTGAAATTGACATGGTTTACTTTTCCTCTTCAGTGTAAAGATCTTTCTTTTCGACGACTTTTATCGCGTCATCGTTTTTCAGCCTTTTAGAAATAGCACGGTAAGGGCCGGTGATCACTTCCTGCCCTTCTTCTAAACCGCTTGTTATCTCGATATAGGTATTATCCTGAACGCCGGTCTTCACCTCCAGCATTAAGGCTTTACCATCTTTATTCAGGAAAATGTATTCTTTCACTTCGTCTTTGGTGGAAGCCACTTCGATATTGGCATCTTCTTCCTTGACCATACCTGACGTATCGGCACGGGTTGTAACAGCTTGTATAGGAACGGAAAGCACACTGTAAACGGTTTCCGTCTGGATGTCCACCGTAGCCGACATGCCCGGCCTGAAAGGAGACCTTATCATGCTCGCCGTATCGACCATTTCATGATAGGACTCCGGAAGGATGCGGATTTTTACGTTGAAATTGGTGATCTGGTCGGCACTTACCCCAACAGTATTGGCAGAAGTGGAAATTTCGGTCACAATTCCTTTGAATTTCTTATCCAGGTAAGCATCCACTTCAATCAGGCAGGTATCCAGCAAGGCTACGCGAACGATGTCGTTCTCATTTACCTCCACGTTAACTTCCATGCTCTCCAGGTTTGCAATACGCATAATTTCCGTACCTGCGGAAAACTGCGATGCACCGGTCACGCGTTCTCCTTTCTCCACACTTAGTTTAGAAACTGTTCCATTACTCGGTGAGGTTATCGTGGTTTTGAATAAATTTTCCTTTGATTCTTTCAATGAGGCAACAGCACTCTCGACGCCATATTGAGCACCCTTCAGGCTCTGCAAGGCCGCGTCTTTTCCGGCTTTGGCCACTTCATAGGCCGATTTGGCCGCATCAAATTCAGCATCCGAGACCACTTTTTGCTCCCAGAGGGTTTTACTCCGGTTGTAGCTAAGCTCAGCGTTCCGAAACTGCGCTTCTACCTGTGCAACCTGGGCCTGAGCATTGGCCTCGGCGGCTTTCTGGGAATTGAGCATAGCCTCCATCCGGTCGAAATTGGCGCGGTAAATCTCCGGGTCGATCTTGGCCAGCAGGTCGCCGGTCTTCACCTGATCACCTTCTTTAACATAAAGTTCGATCACTTCTCCGGAAATATAAGGGCTGATCTTAATGTCCTTCTCAGGCTGGATCTTTCCGTTTGCAGATACTACTTCAATAATATTTCTTTTTTCGGCTTTTTCAGCTGTAACTTTGATCCCGCTTCGTTCATCGCCTTTATTCAGGGCAAGGACTACCAGCACGATGACAACCACTGCCCCAAGGGCAACCAGGATAATGTTTCTTCTGCTTTTAAAAAATTTCATGATGATTAATTTTTCGATCTGATCTTGAAGGTTCAAATGTAGGTTTTTTTTTGAAGATTCTTTGGGGTTGACCGGGTATTATTTCCGAATTTCCGGATTAATGTTTAGAAAAGTTTCATTCTTTAGGCTTATCACCACAATAGGGCACAATAGGGCACAATAGAAAGACACAATAGAATAGGAAATTTTTATTTCTTAAAATAGATATTAATCTTAAGATTATGACTCAAAATTATTTAAATGGATTGACTTCCACAATTATCGGTACAGCAATTGAAGTTCATAAAGAATTGGGACCAGGCTTACTTGAAGGGCTTTATGAAAAATGCATGATCCATTTATTAAAAGAAAAGGGTCTTGTTGTATGCTCACAGCAAAAAGTCCCTTTGATTTTCAAAGGTCTCTACCTTGATTGTGACCTGAGATTTGATTTGATGGTTGAAGATGCCATAATAGTAGAAATTAAAGCAATCGATTGCCTTTTGCCAATCCATGGAGCTCAGTTACTGACATATCTTAAGCTTCTTGAAAAACCAAAAGGGATTCTTATTAATTTCAACTGTATGAATATTTTTAAGGAAGGTCAAAAAACTATCGTGACGGAGCTATATGCCAAACTACCAAAGGGCTACTGACTTCTAATGTGTTTTTCTATTGTGCCCTATTGTGCCTATTGTGGTGAATAAAAAGTCAATTTTACTACTTTTATGCCATGAAAACTATAAAAACCTTTCCTCAAAGCATAATTATGCAGTCAAAAATTATCATTTTACTGCTAACTGTAATCGCTTTAATCAGCACCGGTTTGTCTCAGGCTCAGCAAACCAGTCCTGCCGACAGCCTCGATGCGGTTCATTACGAGATCCATATCAACAACATTGATTTTCAGGCGAATTCGATTTCTGCATCCACCACTGTGCTACTGACGCCGCTCTCCGGTCAGGTTCCGGTTATTAATCTTGAACTGATCGATCTTACAGCGACGGCGGTCTGGCTTGATGGTGCCCCGGTTGCGGATTTCACGCAGTCCGACAGTTTGCTGAGCATCCCGCAGGCTTCACCCCTGCAGCCCGGCGATACTGTATCGGTTAAAGTTGACTACAATGGGATCCCCTTTCACGAAAGCTGGGGCGGCTTTCATTTTTCAGGTGAATATGCTTTCAACCTTGGCGTGGGAATCAGCATGATCCCTCATAACCTTGGAAAAAGCTGGTACCCCTGTGTCGATAATTTTACCGACCGGGCGACATACGATGTTTTCTGCACCCTGCCGGAGGGTAAGATCGCTGTTGGCGGAGGTTTACTCGTGGAGGAGATCGATAACGGTAACGGGACAATCACTTACCACTGGAACCTGGCACAGACCGTACCCACCTATCTCTCGTCGCTTGCTGTCGGGAATTATAAAGCTGTCAGCGACACCTTTTACGGCATAAATGGCCAGGTGCCCATCGACATTTATGTCAGGCCGCAGGATACCAACAAAGTAGCCGGTACTTATATTAACCTTAAGGAGATCCTCGCCATCTTTGAGGATTGCATGGGTCCCTATTCCTGGGATCGTGTCGGTTATACCGGTACCGCCCTGGGCGCTATGGAACATGTCGCCAATATTTTTGTCCCGCATAGTACCATCACAGGTAACACCAGCTACGAATCGCTCATGGCGCATGAACTCACCCACATGTGGATGGGCGACAAAGTAACCTGCTCTTCGGCGCAGGAGATGTGGATCAACGAAGGCTGGGCGACGTTTTTCGGCATGTATTACGCCCTGGCACTTTACGGTGACGAAGGAGCCTTTAAACAGGAGATGCGTGCCAAACACAGCAGTGTTTTACAATACTGCCATACCTCATCCGGGGATGGTTCCTATTTCCCCCTTAACCGGATACCCCAGGAATACACCTACGGCATGTCGGCATACGACCGTGGATCCACTGTGGTCCAGGCATTGCGCTTTTATCTTGGGGACAGCCTTTTCTTCCAAACCCTCAAAGCTTTTATTGATGAATTTGCCTTTCAACCCGCTTCATCTTATGATATGCAGGATTTCATGACAGGATATACCGGGATCGACATGAGTGGATTTTTCAACAACTTTGTCCTGAATTCGGGAACGCCCCATTATTCCATCGACTCTTTCAACGTCGTTTCGGGAAGTAAAAGTGATTACGATGTCACCGTTTATGTAAAACAAAAGCGTCATGGGCCGGCGTTTACGGGCGACGATAATATCATGGAGGTGATGTTTATGGATGATAACCGGAATCGTTATACAGATACCATCCATTTCGACGGGCAGAGCGGTGTTTCTATGATAACCCTTCCATTCCCGCCTGCCATTGTTCTGGCTGACCCTGAGGAAAAGATGTGCGATGCCACGACAGATAATTGCAAGACCATTACAACAACAGGAAGTTATCTATTCGAAAAGACTTACTTCACCATGGAGGTCGAAAACATAGGTGATTCGGTATTCGCACAGGCAATACATAACTGGGCTCCGCCCGACAGCCTCAAGGAGCCGGTTGCGGGATTGCGCCTGTCTGATTACCGTTACTGGCGGATCGATGGCATTTTCCCGGAAGGTTTCCAGGCTTCGGGAAAATTCTTTTTTTCCACCAATAGTTTTCTTGACAACACCCTGATCACTTCTTCTTCGGATACGGTCATCATACTGTATAGAAGAGGGGCGATGGAAGACTGGCAGGAAATTGAATTCGAGAAGGTCGGACCCTGGAATATAGGGAATATCTATGTGCATAACCTGCAACCCGGTGAATATACTTTGGCGGTAAAACAATCGGCCCTGAGCAGTTCAGAGATCTATCCGGGGGAAAAGAACATTCTTGATATCTACCCGAATCCTTCAACCGGCGATTTTACTATTGTCAGCGGCAGTGAAACCGGCGGAGAGATCAGGATCTACAGCGATACAGGTATATTGGTAAATGATTTCACGGTTCCGGGCGGCAGGGAGCAGATCACCTGGTCGCCGGAGGGGCTGGCTACAGGGAGTTACATGGTTGCCTTTTTCTGTAATGACCTTCCCGAACCGACGATCAGAAAGGTCTTTTATTTGCCGTGAAGTTTACTTATTCTAATTAGAAGATCAGGAAAACCCATCACTACTTATTATTCCTGCCAGGGTAAATTCCCTTTGCCAATAGAAGCCACATCGGACCGGCAATGGTAAGTGCACCTCCGGCAAGTTGATATCCTAATGGAAAACGCCCGAAGATGAGATATGCTCCCAAAAGGACAAAAAGTGCCGTGGTACTTTGAATGATGGCAGACCTGGACGCTTCAATGTACTTCAGCGCGCTGTACTGGCCAATCGAGGTGAGGAAAGGGCCAAAGAATGAACCAATGGCAATATTGAGCAGCGCTTTGCCCGGTATGGCCAGACCCTGTCCCAATATCACCAGCATGATGAAAGCGAAAATCAGTAAAAAAACAGCACGGTTGATGGCCAGTATCGTTGGGGTAAGAACATGTATATTGTTTTTCGCCAGGATGGTCCTGACACCGTAAAAAATCGTGGAAACCAGCATCAGGCCGGAGGTACCGGTAAGATAAGAGGCGAAAGTCGCATCTTTGTGGTAACTGATTACCAGCGCCCCGGAGAAGGTCAGCACAACACCTGTCAGTTCCATTCGGGTGAATCGCTCACCCAAAAGAAATACGCCCATCAGGGTGACGAAGATGTATTCCATGTTGCGCAAAAAAGAAGGAATGGCCGGATTTACTGAAGTGTGGATGGCTGCATAAAACGTTCCTGTTGCGACAAGTTCTATCAACCCAATCAGCAGAAGTGTCTTAAACGAATGGCGTGTGATGGGATGAACATGCCGGTGCCCGGGCGAACGCAGGGTATACAAAACGTTCCAGACAATGGCCATTCCAAACCAGTACACCCCGAACTGCGGCAGACTTACCTGGTTAAGGGCGGCTTTGCTGAAAATGTAAACAGTTGAGCCGGCAACAGTGGCGAGTAAGGCATAGGAATATCCCTTGAACCGGGG
>Ga0247841_10001890_pt1 | contig 43952 bp, 45 predicted proteins | sample LaCruzMarch2015__2_FD_192410 | JGI IMG/M metagenome (GOLD analysis project Ga0247841, IMG submission 192410) | Freshwater microbial communities from meromictic Lake La Cruz, Castile-La Mancha, Spain - LaCruzMarch2015_18m | ecosystem: Environmental > Aquatic > Freshwater > Lake | place: Spain...
AAACAAAGGAATGGGAAATTGAAGTTGATAAAGCGGATATTGCCCAACAAATTCTGGAAAAATTAGGTTTCCAACCAGAAGTTGATGTTAAAAAAGAACGAGTTAAATACAGTTTTGAAAATTCCGAAATTTTACTGGACAAAGTCGAAGACTTGGGTGCTTTCATTGAAATTGAAGCGCCAAATTTACAAATCTTAAATAAAATTGCCGGGGAGTTAGAACTCAAAGAAGAAAATCTAGTGTCTGGCTTGGGTTATCCCGACCTAATCAAAGAACAAAATGAGAGAACCATTAAATAGCACGTCGCTATATCAAAAAAATAAAGAAATTTATAAAAATTTTTTCTCGCAATATCCGCTGGTTATTTCTTCACCTGGCGGAGTGATTTTAGCTGGTGCTTTCTCGCATCAATTTGGCGGCATTGGCATTCATCAGAGAATCCCGCTCAGAAATTTAATTGGAATCAGAAAAACCAATAAATCCAATGAGATTGAGGTCGAATTTCATTCTACCTATGATACTTTTGAAAAAGCTTTTCTGCCACAGAAGATTGATCACGATATTAAAGGAAAAATTGATTATTTAAAAAATAAACTTAAAGAGAATAATATCCGATTTGGTCTAAAAATTGGTTTACTCAATGAAATACCTCGCCGTTGCGGTCTCAATAACCCGGGCGTAAATGCTGCTAATTTAGCCATGGTTTTTTTATATCTAACCGGCAAAGTAAATCAGAAAATTTTAAACGATTTCGAAAACAACTGCCTTGATCAAGAAAATAAGGATTTAATTATTCAAACGGTCAAGGAATTTCATCAGGTCTTTATCGGACCAAATAATTCTGGTTTTGGCGCTTTAAGTTGTTTTTTCAACACATCTTTTCCCATTGTTTATCAAACAAAAAACGATATTGTCATTCGCGCCCTAAATGAAATTTTTCCAAATAGCAGCAAAAGTTCGCCATTTGATATTACGATAATTGGCACTTCCGACCGAAGCGAAATTGACTTTACGCTTTCAAAATATGATCACATCTCCGAAAGCGTAGCCGTAGATCAAAATTATTTGGACAAAATTCGGGCGGCAGATTTTCAAATTGAAGATAAAAAAACCGAAAAATTTTGCGTTCTAGATAGTTACAGACAAGCGATTAATGCATCGAGCATCTCTTGTCTCAGCTCACTCGGCGAGTCTTTTGAAAATGCGAATACGGAAAAATTAAATGCTTGTCTGGAATCATTTAATAATGCTTTTAATTCTTTAAATCTTGTCGGCAGCAATTTTAAACGGAAAAATAAAGTTGCTGATTTTATTAAATATTATTTTGATAAAAATTTGCCAGACACACCATATGCCCTAACCACTAGTATTGCCAATAATTTAATTTTACTGACCATCAGGGAACATATGAAACCGCATCTGCGCAATTTAAAAAAATTCTTAGATGAATCATTAGACTTTGAAATTAGCTGGCCTTATGTTTCCTGGATCGATGAGAATGACGACAAAGGATTAAAAATCGAACAATCATATTTGGAAAATATTTATTGCGACAAATTGCCACAAAATTCGCTGATTCTTAAAGAGTTGGATAAATTAGAGGACACGATTGACACAAATTCTATCAATTCCAAAGAAGAAGTTATAGGTCAATTCGACTTATTACTCGATGGAGACGATAAGAAAATTTATATTGGCAAGAAAAAAATTGATTCCAAAAGCTTGCCAACTTCAGCCAGAACTATTGAACTCCTTGATTTGCTTTTTTCTTCAGAAGAAATGTCGCTTAAAAACAATAAATTACCAGATATTTCCTATTTTGCCGACAGAAATGAATTACAAAGCAAAATTATTTCCCCTCTTAAAATCTTAATCGAAAGCGAACTAAGCGTAATTTTAAACTTAAAAATTAGCGGAACGATTACTGATTTCTCAGTCAGTCTTTTCCCTTCCAACATTAAAATCGGACTCATTAAGAGAACTTAAGATTTTGATTCCAACTTGAGTACACGACGATTAAGTTGATCTGTTTTCATTGAAAGGTCATCTTGACGTCGAAGCGAAGCATCAACTTTGGCTTCAATTCGCTCTTCGGTCAACATAGTATCTCGAACATTTTCTTGCAAAATAATAATTTCCTCTGAATTCTTGGCTGTCATTTCCATGGTCGCGCTCATCTGTTCTCCGATTTTTTGAAGTTGAGGCATGACTTTTTCATCAAGTACTTGGCTAAAAATCTTGGCTATTTTTTCATCAGATTCGTTCAGTTTTGCCATAAATGCCTCCTTACTTTTATTATTGAGAGTTCTATTCTAACACAGCGATTAATAATCGTGTCAATTTTTTAGTAATTAGTAATTAAAATTTAGTCATTCCGCCTGCGATAGATTAAATATCTTCAGCGGCTTTCATTGGTTTAGCTAAAGGTTTGAGTTGTTCTTTGGTTTGCGGCATGGCCGCTTCCATTTTCAAAAGCTCATCTTTGGCTTTAATATCCGGCAAGGTAAAAGTAAAAGTCGAACCCTTCCCCTGACCCTCAGAATCAGCCCAAATTCGTCCATGGTGTAATTCCACCAGCGCCCGCGAAATATAGAGTCCCAGGCCAGTACCTTGGCTCTCAGCCGTAGAGAAGTCGCCCACCCGATGAAACTTCGTAAATAATCGGGGCAATTCCGCTTTCGGAATCCCAATCCCCTGATCCATAACTTTGATCTCTAATTGTTCAGCGCCAACAAAATCTCGCAAGTGTGGGTCCACTACCGATTTAATGCCTTCCTGGTCATCCAATGGTCTGGAGCGCATTTCGGCTTCAAGTTGACCCCACGAGTCTTGCAGCGTTTTAGTTGGCACGCGTTCAATGGAAACGGTAATAGTCCCGGGGTCTTTGGAATATTTGATCGAGTTACCAATCAAGTTAACTAAAACTTCTTTAATCTTGTCTGGATCGCCAAAAGTCTGCCAATGGTCAGGATTGGCAAAAACCACTTTTTGTTTGTGCTCGTCGGCTTTAAACTTAATTTCTTCAATCACCTGAGTAACCATATCGTTTAGATTAACATTCGCCTTTTGAACCAAGAGACGGCCTTCTTCAATACGTGAGATATTGAGCATATCGGCAACCAACCTGGCTAAACGTTTGGCCGAACGGTAAACCCGATCTAAAAATTGATTGGCCTTTGGATCTTCAATTTTGACAATCTTTTCATCCAAAATCATGCTCAAGTAACCCTCAATGGCGGATACAGGAGTTAAAAGTTCGTGCGAAGCCAAAGAGACAAACTCAGTTTTCATTTTATCGAGTTCTTGCAAGTGTGAATTCGCCTGCCCCAACTGCATGGTCAGAGTTTGAAGCTGCTCTTTTTTCTTGATTTCTTCCTGAACGGATTTAATTAAGAGATAGCCACCATAGGCGACTAGTATCAGAATAATACTGCTAGTTATACCTTGAGCCGTAGTTTCAGAAAGAATAACCTGCAATAAAAGGGCAAAAACTACAATTGCAGCAGCCAATTCCGTTAAAATAACACGAACATCAAATAAATGGTGCTTCAAAATAGAGTAAGAGCACAAAGTAATAAAAGCTATTACGCCAACGAAACCAAATCTAGAAATTAGAGACGAACTAATAATGTTTGGCAAAATTAAATTACTAATTAGAACTGATATAGTCAAAATAAAAAAACCTATTAAGAGATAGAGAGTTTGAGTTTTTTCAATCCCAGTCGATTTTTTAAAATTCTGAAGAATTATTAAGCAGCTTCCAAGCAAAACAAAAGCCAAAACAATCCCATAAAGCAAAATCAATGGCGTAAATGAAATTTTGCTACCAGAATCAAAAACTACAGAATTTATTAAAATTGAGTCAAAAAATGGCACGATAGACAGGATTAAAACAATAATGAAGACTGTTACTCGTTCAGAGAGATTACGCCAATTTTGACGAGGTAAAACTTGGCAAAATAAGTAGAAGAAATAAGCAGCCACAGGGGCGAAAAAGAAATCTAATTGGACCATTCTTTTTGATAATAAAGACAAGAAAGACACATCTTCCAAAAAATTGAAGGTCATCCATAATACTAGAAACATAACCATTAAAAAGAAATATCTGTTTATTTCTTTCACACGGTCTTGCATCAGAATAAAGAAACCAATAAGAAAAGTTATAAGTATAGAGATAAGTGGGAGCGCAAATACAATTTTTTCCATAAAAGAACCCTTCTTATTATAGTATATTAGAAATCATATTATTTAAAAAGGCCTAAAAACTTTTTTATAGTTTTTAGGCCTGTTATTTTAAGTCGTACGGTTGTCGCTAAACCTTGCGATTGAGCTGAAGAACAAACCTAACGGTTTGAAATGTTTTGTTACGCTATAAAATGGATTTTTCCATTCGAGCAGAACTCCAAAATTCATGCTTTCAGGATCGGGCATATAATTTGGCAAGACCTTTATAATCTTTAGGCCAGACTTTAAATATAATTGTAGCTCCGGATCTAAAGGTTTGCCTGACCTTGGATGCGTGGCATACACATATTGTTCAGCGGCCATTTTATCTGCATATTTATAATAACGTGGAATTCGGCCTCCCAACACGATCCTCTTAAGAGACATCTTGATCGCCAACTTGCCTTCGGCATAAAGCAATCGTTCGCTTACTCCCCAGGGTGCAAGCTTGGGATGGACACTTAAATCCACACCATACATCGTGTCACCACCAGCAGAGTGTACCCTCTTAATATAGCCACTATCAGTCATTTCGTCCCATGTTGACACCGATTCAATAAACTGCGAACTGACGATCTCGGTTATCACAAACCCTACAAGAGACTCTCCTATGAAAGCACCTAACGCTCCTTCTGAGAAAGTTTCAATTTGAGATTGTAGGTGTTCTGGCTTGAATACATATTCATCGGAACAGTGCGGTTGCCAGGCAGCTTTTTCAACTTCCATGGCTTGGGGTATATCTGAAAATTTGAGCCGTCTAGTCACTACTTGTGTCGTCATTTTACCCTCCTATCAGGTTTCGGACGAACAGGTAAGCAAGCTTCAGGAGATTAATACCTAATCCGTAGATTAAACACCAAATTACACCTGAAATGACCGAATAGATAACATCGACCACGTATGCAGCCCTGCGCTCGACACCAGCTTGGTGTAGCATCAACGCGGAAGTGGTCGGGCTAACGACAATTGCCACGATCAAGGTCGCAAGACCGATGATTCCCTTGGCAATTTTGGAAGCCCATTGGACAATCGGCCGATCTTCCTGCTCCTTCTGCCTTTCAAACCAATTAGCTACGAATGGCGAAAGGTTTGAAGCGTAGCAAAGATTGGTGCAAGAAACGGCAAAAAACGAGAGGAGAGTGACTGTGCCAACGATCGCTATTCCAAATGGGAAGATAGCGACCATGGCAATAATCCAACCCTCTTCGATAAAAAACACGGCGACATTTAATGTCGCCAGGCCGAATCTGGCCAGAATTATCTGCATGGCACTGCCCCCCCTTTTTTTCAGTTGTTAAGATTCGGAAATATGTTTTCAGAAAAAATTCAATTTACTTTCCCCAAGATTCACTTTTATAAACGGCCGCAACAAGAGCACAAACAGGTTTATCCTCACAACGCACGCCAACAACCTGATAATGAATTGCTCCAAATTCATCTTTCCGGTATTGAACCATATCAGTTAAACTGGAATTAATCATTCTAATCACTTCAGCTTGTTGCGAACCATGATGCTCGACGAATAACCCTCGGCCATCTTTGGCTTGCACCCATCCGATTCCCGCCCAGGCCTCTCTGCCCTTTTCACTTTCCCGTTTTTCGGCATAAACCAAGTACAAACGGTCGCCAAAACCTTCCTTCCCATTGTTGTCAAAAGATTGGATTTTGATATCTGACTTCGGGGGAATAACTGATGATAATCTGATTAAATTAAAATTGGCAATACCGGAGTTAAACAACGCTTGGTCAAACGCGGATAATTGCGTGCTCCCTTCGCCTGTGCCACTTGAAATAATAATATCCATCTGAAAAACCTCTCCCAATTTATTCCTTAAATTATGCCATAATCTTACACCCAAATCAGCTTAAAGTCAATCATTTTTAGTCATTTTTTATATTTTTTATTTGGTTTGTATTATACTTTTTTATTGACTTTTTTTATTATTTTTGGTATAATTAATATGTGAAAATACCACAATATTTATTAACTTATATTGGATTTTGTTTAAAAAAGCCGAACAGACGGTTCAGCTATTTAAAGTGTCAAAAAGCCCTAAAAAGAATAGGTATTACGACTACAGTTCCCAACTTGTACAAAGAGCTCTCTTTAGCAAAGCAGGACGAACTAGTCAAATTACATAACTTCTACAGGAAAGAAGAGCCAGTTTTAACATCAGCTGGTTACCTGGAAATTAAAACCCGTTTACCATTTAAAAGGTTCGGCGATTGGGACCAAAAATGGCGAATTGTGTCGATTAGCACCTCGACAAAGGAACGTTTCGAGCGGTTGCAACTCATTAATCTGCTCAAAAAATTCGGTTTTGGTAAATTGGGCCGCAACTTGTTTATTTCCCCCTACTCTCTTAAAACCCCTATCACCCGTTTAGCCACCAACTTGGGTATTCAAAAATACGTTGCTTTCGGTGAAATTGATGTTTTGCGGGACGAAAAACAAGAAATTGGGGCCGCTTGGGATTTGGACGAAATCAATGAAAAATATAGAACATTTTTAAAAAAGCTTCGCCAAAGTCCAAAAGATGATCTTTGGCCGCTGCGCGCTAAAATCTTGGAACATGAATTCGTAAATATTTATGAGGTAGATCCACACTTGCCAACAGAATTTTTGCCATCTAATTGGTTAGGTAAAAAAGCCTACACAAAGTTTAAAGAACTCGCCAACTCGTATTAAAAAAACCGGAGCAACTCGCTCCGGTGTTCTTGTGATTGTTGATCGTTCTACCAACTCTTACCGAACCAGAAGTACCAGGTCCGGCATCGACCGAGATAATCTTCGGCCGAACGGTAAGTGTCTGGGGCATAAGACATCCCCAATGTCGTGCCGCCTTTCGCGTAAGTTAACCCATAGCCCCAGGTCCGGTCATTCAGACTGACGTTGACCGAGAAATCTGGATTGAGGTACTGCTTCAACCCATAGGTGGCCAAATCGATATTGGCGTCCAGGCCATTCCCTTCAAGACTACCCTTTTGCCAGGCAGCCGACAGAATTGTCCCCTCGATCGGTTGATAACCTACGCCGAGCGTTGTCAAATTTTCTTTGTAATCTTCTACGCTGGCCGGTCTACTGGAAAGCGCCGGAATCGTCATCCGATTGCTCGCGTTACCGCGAGACGAGACCAGGCCAAAACTCAATGCTTTGCTCGGAGCAAAAACAGCGCCATATCTCAGTTGAGACGTAGTCTTCGCCTCGAATGTCGCCAACAAATCTCCGTCAGCGAAAATATTGGTGACAATCCGTTCATATGGCACCCAAGCCACACCAACAGCCAGTTGGTCGGTGAGACTCAGACCAGCCGCGGCCTCGTAAGTTTCACCTTTGAACTCCACCTGATAATCGGGACCGGCGAATTTTGTCGGGGCAGGGTCGGACTCGATCGAATATCGCGCCAAACGCAGACCGAGTTTCTTGGCGCGAAAGGCGCAGAGTTGCCAGGTGTTCACCACTTCGGGGCCGGCTTTGAAATCGAGCGAGCCATAGTCGAGCTCGACATAGCTCTTCTCATCGAAAAGCTCGAGCGCCAGCGGCACAGCCGCCGGATTGTAACTGACCTCCGATGGCAGTGCGACTTCGAGCACGGCCAAACCGTCGATGCCAAAAAGGCTTTTGGCGAGCATACCTGTTTCAGGACCCATTTGGGCCCAAGTCGTCATGCCGAGTATGCCGAGCAGAACGACCAGGACAAACAACCGTTTCATCAGAAACCTCCTTCAGTTTCGCGGGGAAAGTCCTGACCAATTTACCACAAAATTGGGCTAAAGTCAAGACTAGAGTAGTTTCAATTGTTGATTTATCGCAGAAACAAGAGTATATTATTATGCTGCACCTGAATAATTTGTGCGTCGAAGGAGGATAATATGCTGAAGCAATCCGCTTTTCTTCAGATAATTCCAAACGGCAACGTTTTTATTGCTTATCATGCATTATTCGGCCAACCGCTATTTTTAAATCAAGAAGCTTATGACTTTCTCCGAACTTTCTCCAACTGGAGAGAAGATAATTTTGCTACAATCGAAGAGAAAAAAACCGCATCAGAATTCCTGGACCTGTATTTTATTGTTTCCGAGGAAACTGATGAATTGGCGTTACTCGAAAGTAAATGCCAGGAATATTCTCGAGTAGTAGCCAGTGGCTCACAAGTCAGGTATTTATCTCTCATTATGGCCGAAACATGTAATTTCGGTTGTAACTATTGCTTTGCCGAAGCTTTCAACGAGGCTAGAATGGAAGAATCTTGCCAGCCTTTAATGGGAGCGGGAATTGCCAATTGCGCCATTGATCAGTTTATGGCCCTGGCAAATAGCCACAACCAGCCAGATGTGTATATTAATTTTGGTGGCGGTGAACCATTATTAAATTTTCGAACGATCGTCAAAGCCGTAGAATATATCGAATCAAAATACACTAAAATACCGGTCAAATTCGGGATTAACACAAATGCTTCTCTTATCACAGACGAAATTGCCCTTTTTCTGAAACTCCATAACTTTGAAATTGCCACTAGCTTAGATGGTCCACAAAAATGGAACGATAAAGTTAGAACCTATCGAGGAAGCAAAAAAGAAACTTACGGGGCGATTCAAAGAGGATTCGCGCAGCTAAAGAGGGCTGGAAATATAGTAGATGGCTTTTCTGTGACGATAACTCCCCAAAATCTGCCAGGAATAAATAAACGCTTCATCAAGTGGCTAGCGAATCAAGGTTACACCGATATCCGGCTTGATCTTGACGCTATCCACTGCTATAGTGAAATAAATCCGGAAAAGGTTGCTCTAAAGTTGATCGCGCTCAAGCGCTATGGTCGAGAGTTGGGAATGTATATTTCCGGATTCTGGGAAAGAAGTCTGGAAAATATGTACCCGCCCATATTGGAGTCGCATACTTCTTTTTGCGGCGGTAAACGCGGCAACAGCATGTGCGTTGCTCCTAACGGGAACATCTATCTCTGCGGCTACAGCGGCCAAAAAGTCGGATCCGTCATCAATGATCCCCTGCCAAATAAAACATACACCGACTTGGTGTGCGCCCAATTCGCAGGATTACATCGCCAATGCAACGGCTGCCCAATTGAGGGCCAATGCATTGGCGGCTGCCTGATTGCCGAGGAAATCTCTTCGGCTGAAAAATCTTCGATAATGGACTTTAACTGCCGCCTCTATCGCGCAGCCACCGTCCAACTATTGAAGGATCAATCCGTCATCATCGATGACTGAAAGGAGATGACTATGAAGACGCGCAAGATGCCGCCCGTCGTGCATCAGATGACCTGCAAGAAGTCGAGCAACTGCCACTAGTAAGGCTGGTGGTGATGATCGACTTCTGACCGATCGCCTCTCGAACCTGGTTTCGGGAGGCACTTTTTTTATTTTCAGAATAAAGATATAATTATGCGTAATGAAAGTTAATTTAAGGAAAATCACAATTGATGATCAAAAACATTTCGCTAAATGGTGGCGAAACCAAGAACTCATTGCTCTGACGAGTGGAAATTTTGATTTATTGGCGGATGAAGAAATAATGGAATCTGTTATCAGCATGAGCAAAAACGATTTGCATTGGATGATCGAAGCCGATAATCAGGCCGTTGGTCATATTAATCTCGAAAAAATGGATCGAAATAAGGCTGAATTGCAGATCGTTATTGGGGAAAAAGAATTTTGGGGTAAAAATGTTGCCAAAGACGCCGCTGAACAACTTTTTGGTATTGCTAAGAAACTTGATTACGAGACAATTTATTTAGAAGTCCGCCCAACGAATAGCCGAGCAATTGGTTTTTATAAAAAATTGGGCTTTAAAGAACTTGGACTAAAAAAATATTCCGACAATCCCAATTTGCCAGAAGTTATTATGATGGAAAAAAATTTGTAAATTAGTTTTAGCTTGACCAAACCAGTCATTTGTACTAAAATCAACTATATCAAAAGGGGGTGATTTTTTATGTTGACTTCAAAGCGAATTGTTTGGCAATTCCTAAGGATACTACGTCAGTCAATCACGAAAGAAGAAAAACAAATTCAGTTTGGGTCAAGAATTAAAAATTATTTACGAAACAAGATTTTTACTTTAATTTCTTGGCCAGAAATGAATTTGATGTATCATGGTCATTCGATTTGCAATGATCACGTAGGTTCAGATCACGAACCAATCTATGCGACTTCCGAATTATTGGTTAAAAACTTACCGCGAAACAATGCGGAATTGTGTCAGCAAATGGTCAATAATTATGATCATTATCAGTACCTTTTAAATTTCACTAATACTTTTTTTCTGCTTAATCCGGGCATCGCCGAACGTAAAGTTCTGGCGCTATCGTTAACCACTAGAGATAGCGGCCTAGCAATTAGTTTTGAGGGGCAATTTGCCTATATGGACAGTAGACCTCAGTTTCAAACCACTATCAATGGTCATTATCTGAGGGAAGAATCAGGCATGTTGTTTTATGAGCAAAGGCATCTTATTGCCGATTCTATCAAAAGAGTATTTACAATAGACTATTCAAAAGTCAGAAATAGTATTGAGATACTGGATAAATTCATTTGAGTTTCTTTACCGCCGACAGGCGGTTTTTTTATTCCTTACCTACGTTTACCAGCCAATCTACTTCTGTTATACTGGATTCATGTACAAGTATCTCGTTTATTATCAAGTCGGCTTTAAAAACCTGGCAACCTATAAGGCTGATTTTATAATTCATATTATTGCCAATATGGTTTTTTTCTTTATTTACTTTGCGCTCTGGAAAAGTATTTATTCTACTACTGGGACAGCGGAAATTAACACTTATTCTCTATCTAACACGATCACTTATTTTTTTATTACATCGATTTTATTTCGGTTCGAGCCGACTTTTGCCATGTATTTAAATGAATCTATTTGGGACGGCTATTTGACCAACGATTTAGTCAGACCTTGGAGTGCTATTGCCGCCGATATAATTTTTACAATCGCCGAAGTCAGTCTCAGAGTTCTACTTTATCTGCCTTTTTGTCTCTTTATTTTTTTGGTGGCCGCCAATTACATTGATTTGCCCACCTTCGCCAATCTATTTTACTTTTTAATCACAGTTATTTTCGGCCTGTTTATGAGTATTGCCTTTTATGAAATAATTCACGCTCTCTGTTTTTATTTTGGCGATCAAGAAGCCAACATCAATTTGATCAGTTACATTGTCGTATTTTTAGCTGGCGGTTTTTTTCCACTTTTATTTTTACCACAAGCTTTACAAAGCTTTTTCCACCTTTTACCCTTTAGATTTCTTTTCGACGTCCCGGCTAATATATTTTTAGGTAAGTTTTCTTTTTTAGAAATATTGGGTATTTGGACACAAATGATAGCCTGGACAGTCGGGTTTTTCGCCATCTTTATGTTTTTATTTAAAAATGGTTTAAAAAGATACACGGGGACGGGCCGATGATCAAATATTTTCGTATTAATTGGATAATTTTTAAAAACGCCTATATTCGCGACTTGAAAATTCCTGGTGTGGTGACGTCGCGTATCATTTTTTATTTAGCGGATATATCTTTGACAATTTTATTTTTTAGCGTTATTTTTGCTAATACCGAAACGCTGGCCGGCTGGACTTTTTATCAAGTTTTATTTTTATACGCCTTTGCCAAAATTATTATTTCCGCCCACAATGCTTGGACTAAAAATGGGCTGGGTCGCTTTTCCAGCGAAATGGTCAGACGAGGCGATTATGACTTTTTTCTGACGAAACCGGTCAATCCAATGATTTTAGTCTCTATTAGTCGTCCACATCTTTATAATTTCTTTGGCATGTTTTTTGAAATCGGGCTAGCCATCTACGCCTTGATTGCCGGACAAATTAGTCTAGGTTTCTGGAATATAGTTTGGTTTTTTGTCTTAGCATTATTTGGTTTTGTTTTATACTATTTTCTTTTGGTTTTAAACGCTGTCCCCGCCTTTTGGTTCGTCAGACTTTGGTCACTTCAAGATCTAATGGGCCGACTCAACCAAACCATGCGCTACCCAATTGGCGTTTTTCCGCCCATTGTTCGAGCGATTTTTATGAGTGTTTTTCCGATCATCGCTATTTCTTATTTGCCAGTTCAAACGCTTTTTTATGAGGTTAAATTAGAGTATATTGTGTATATGATTCTTTTAACCGTCTTTTTTGGCTACATTACTAATTTAATTTGGCAACTGGGCCAAAAACATTATTCGTCAGCTTCGAGTTAAAAATGAGCATTATTGAAGCAAAAAATATTACTAAAAAATTTATTAAAACCCAAGCCAATTGGCCGAATTTTTGGGCCTTAAAAAAAGAAGAAAATATTGCCGTTAACGATTTGTCGATTTCCATTGAGGAAGGTGAACTGGTGGGTTTTTTAGGACCAAATGGCGCCGGCAAAACAACCTTTTTAAAAATCCTGGCTGGTATCATGCACCCGACTGCCGGCTCGGCTTCAGTTTTAGGTTTTACTCCTTGGGAAAGACAATTTGATTATTTGAGTCAAATTGCCATTGTAATGGGTCAAAAAAATCAACTTTGGTGGGACCTGCCAGCAATCGACTCGTTCAATATGTTAAAAGAAGTTTATTCTATCCCGACAGCTAAATACAAACAGAATTTGGATATGATGGTAGAAACTTTGCAAATGAAAGAACTTTTGACCAAGAGACTGCGCAATATGTCTCTGGGCGAACGGATGAAATGCGAACTGTCTGCCTCTTTTTTACATAGTCCAAAAGTGATTTTTCTGGATGAGCCGACAATTGGGTTGGATGTCATCTCCTCAAAATCCATTCGAGACTTTCTCAAAGAAATTAATCGAGTCACGAAATGCACTTTAATTTTAACCAGCCACTATATGGGGGACATTGAGTACTTGTGTAAACGCGTCATTATTATTGATAAGGGTAGCAAGGTTTATGATGGCGATTTAAGTGAGCTAAAAACGAAATACGCGCCGGAAAAGAAAATTGAAATATTTTTAAATAGTTTGGAAGACAAACAAAAATTTGCTCATCTTTTGGGCAAGAAAAAAATTATTGAAAATAAAGGCATTATTAAAGTGGAAAAACAAGAAATTGGCGCTGTCGCTCAAGATGTTTATGCCAAATTTGATCCGGAAAATATTTCTATTTCCGACATTGATACCGAAGAAGTCATTACTAAAATTTTTAGTAAAAAATAAAAACTTAAGGACTAAAAAAGGACGTTTAGTAACGTCCGATTATTGATCGAAAAGCGTGTAGGAAATATGGTTTAAAACCGAATCACCAACTCCACCTTCGTTCGGATAACCAATAGGAAGATTGTAGAGCTTAGGTTGATAGTCGACATACATAAACCTAAAGGGTTGATTGCAAAGCTCAAAGTGGCGACCGGCGGCGGTGAGCGAATAGCTATCCACCAGCAGACCGGAAGCATTGACGCTTCTGGTTTTCTCAATCAGCTTTCTCTTTGAATCCCCAACATGAAGCACGAAAGTCTTGCCGCTGAGTCGCCAGATAACAATAATTAAGTTATTTGAATATCTATCCCTGGCAATCAGATATGGTTTGATTTTTAACAATTCTCGCGGAACAACGCTTGTAAGCGGCGGGAAAGGTGCGTCGTTAGTAAATGTCATTTCCGGTTTGTATTCATAAAAGACCCAACGGACCAGATCGGTTTTGCGATCGGTCGAGTCAAATAAATTTTCAAAATGCAAACTGAGCTTACCGCGATTCATAATAAAATTATTGTAATTCCAAACAAAGCGAAATTTGAAATCGCTGGCAGTCACAACTTCGTCAGGAACTCGCCCTAGAGCGTTTTGTACTTCTCGATAGTTTTTGCCAATAAACATAGGTATACCACTGGTAAACTGCGGCAAAGGCTCATTCAAAAACCATTTGTCAGCAATAATCCAGCGATCTATCGCGTCGAAGATTTCTTGGTGATTCTTGATGTATTCATGATTTAAATCAAATTCGGCTTTTTTGTAGGAGCGACAAAAGAGAGACAGATCAAATTTCGCCGAATCAACTTCCACCAACCCATCATGGACTTGAGCTGATTCGTCTCGCAATTTTTTGAATAGATTTGCCCCAACACCAATCTTATCTGACCCATAGATATTGGGCCGATACGACCGCAGTCCAACCAGCGCATAATAATCCGTTGTCGACTTAGGCCTTTGACTAGATACAAGATTTAGGAAACCATTAAGAAACGGTTCATTCGGATTCATATCATTGATTTCCGGCAAATCTCCGAGGTATTGTTTGAACCACTCGATTTCTTTGAAACCTGTTTGTGGCGTACCCAACATCACAAGATGAGCCACCCGATTGGAAAGCGGTGGCTGACCGTTGATTTTTGTTTCCAGAGCCGTTCGCGCCACTAATCCCCCCATACTATATGCAAAAATATCAATTTTTTCTTCTGGCGGGAGGTTTTCCATTCGATTATAAACAAGAGCTTTGACGCTAGCAGCAGTTTCGGCAATATGGAAACCTGGCGGACATTCAACAATATAAATATTGTCATATCCGGAAACGACTGTCGCACCAACCATCCGAGCATTATTTAAATACTGTGCCAGCCCGGTTAAGCCTTTGCGACATTTACCAGGATTTAAAACCGACAGTCCAGGCAACAATAAAGCTGTTCGCCCTTTTTGCCACTTGGTCTCGTCTAAAAACCAAGAATTATTCATTGCGGCATCTTCAATTTTTGATTCCGGAATTTCAGTATATTTATTGTAGCCTACTTCTCGATAACGATATGTTGTCAGTTTGGGTAAGTTCGCTATCGAAAGATCCGCGCCGGTTTCCGGTAAAGTCGCTTCCGCCTTCTTTTTTGTCAAATTGATCGGCGAAGTAACCAGGCACTCTTCAACTTCAATGAAAAAGCTTATTTCCTCCAGATCAACCGGCCCCATCAAGCTTAGACGACATTCGGACTGGCCAGCATTCATCACCGATTTAATGACTTCGCCGTTACTGAAATAAACGTTGATTTTCTTTTTACTGGCAACAGGCTTTGGGAAAGCAACCGTAAACTGGATATCCGGATCCGTAATTTGATAAGCCTCTTTTTTTGGAATAAAGTTCATGTCTTTAATTGCGGCGCCATATTGCGCCGCATAGGTTTGACCCAGGCGCATAGATTCAAGAATACTTTCTTTGTTCACTGCGCCGTCAACCCAAACCCAAGTAGCCCTAGTCCAGCGGATTGCGTCTTCCGTATCGATTTTGACATCATGACTATCACAACCGGCGGTAACCAGAAGTTGATTGCCGCGTTCCATATCCATAATTAAATTCTCGATCGTCTTAGCATAGGCATCGCCGTCGTTAAACACTTCTTTGCCCTTCAAACCTTTAGCTTCAGCGACATTGAAGATAAAACTAGCCGGTTTACCTTTGTATAAATCCTGATTAACAATACTGATGAGATTGGGATGTGCGGCTACCGTTATCAGGTTTAGCTCATTTAGGCGGTCGATCAGCTTTTGTTGTGTTTGGTAATGATTAGCAAGTTGATTAACACCGTCATCGCCGTAGAAATCACCGACCACCAATAAATGGGAAACTAGATCTTTGCCCCAATAAGTAGCCATTTCTGCACCGTCAATCACTATCATGTCGCTTTGATCACTCGGCTCAGTTTTATGCGCATCGGCACGATAGTGCGGCGTCATCACAATTGCTTGGAAGCCAAGTTTTTTGGCTTTAGCGATCACATCCGCTTGACTCGAATAGCCATCGTCATAAAATCCATTGTATTTTTGCTGATGGACATGAACCAGAACCTTGACCCACTCGGCATGAGCTGCAGACAGTAACAGGAACAGCATCGCAAGACAAACAAGCTTACGCATGGCAAGCCTCCTTCTCAGTTGTCAAAAATTCGCCCCAACTAAACCATATTTTACTCTGATAAAACTATTTAATCAAGATATTTCTGCAAATAAATGATAACCACCGGCGGATGCCGGTGGTATCTATCTTGCCGGCTAATCGCCGGCTGCCATTAAAGTAAGACTAGTTGATCTAATTGTTCTTTTTCTTGATTCTGGATATATTTCCTGATCACCATATCAGCAATGCCAATCGTACTAACAAAATATCCGCGACACCAAAAGGTGCCCAAGGGTACTTTTTTGTTTTTCTTTTTGATCCAGGCGGACGATTTACCTTTGAGAATACTCATGGTATAGGCGACTGAGAATTTGGGCGGAATCGTCAGAAATAGATGGATATGATCATCGGCAATGTGAAACTCATGGATGATAAAGCCTTTCCAGCTGCAAATCTGCTTGAAGATACGAGCAAATTCTTGTTTAATATAGTTAGAGGCCATCACACGACCTCGATATTTGGGAGTCCAGACCAAATGATATCGACAACAGTATATCGAATGGCTGAGCCGATACAATCTACCGTTTCCCATATTAAAATCACCTCCTTTCTCGCACGGGGTGATTTTATTGTATCTTAGTATGGCTACGCCATTAAACGCACACACCGGCTAAAGCCGGTGGTATTTTCTTTTAATAAAAAGCCGCAGTCAAAACTGCGGTTACAGACGGTTATGAAGTTCCTGACAGGCAATGCCAGATTGGAAAACTTCGACAATAGTGTGCTCAATACTGATGATATCTTGTTCCGATACTCCTCGGTTTCGAAGATCGTTAACAATAATGCTCCGAACCCGGTTGATCGCCCGATGACGACGTTCTCCTGACAGAATTCTGACTACTGCCTGTAGGCTTTCAGCCAGATCGTGACCAAGCTGATCCATATCAGCAACAATTCGCGCTGATTCTTGTTTAGTCATGGTGCCCCCCTCATTCCCCTTGCAAAGATTATACGCCGACTACACAAATAGTCAAGTAGCCATTAAACAATGGTCTGATTTCGTGTAGAATAAATTTATGGATGAAAAAAATGTCAAACCAACTAAGTTTGATGTGATTGTTGAAGTTTCGACTTGGGCTATCATGATCGCTGTAATTTTTGGTTTTCGCTTTTTACCAACCAAAATTTTAGGCACAGAACAGGCTTACATTTTAGTTGGCGCGATTATTAGCTTCGCTTTATTTTATTATCTGGTGGCTTATCGCTATTTTAATAAAGGCCAGCGTCTCTATGTCAAAGCCATTGCCGACGTCATATTGATCAGCGTTCTAATTCATGTTTTAAAAGACTATGACCAATATTTATACGCTTTATACTTTCTACCAATTGCCGCAGCCGCTCTAACCCTAGAGTTTTTCAACGCCTTATTGATCGCCATGATCGCTTGTATCATTGTGGTATTTGAAATTATTTTAGGTTCTCAGCAATTGTTACCCCATGTTAATCAAGTTTTTGAAGGCACGTGGCAGATCGGTTTAATTCTTTTTATTACTATCTTTTGCCGCTTTTTGGCTATCCAGCTCAAGGAAGAAAAATCCCTAAAAGAAGAGGCTTTAGTTAAACAAAAGTTGTTGTTAGAGGAAACAAAAAGACAAAAAGATTTTTTAAATCTAACTTCGCATCAGTTGTATACCCCACTTACAATTTCTCGCGGTTTTGCCGCCATGTTAAGTCAAGAAAAACTAGGCAAATTAACTCACGAACAAAAGGACGCCGCTGAAGAAATTTATTTGTCCAATATTCGCATGGTTAATTTGGTTGAAGAGCTCTTATCAATCTCTCGGATTCAAAGTGGCAAAATCCAGATCAATAAACAAGAGACCGATTTGACTGAATTAACCGAAAACGTTATTGACGAATTCCAAAAAATTAATGAGAATAAGAATGTCCGAATCGAATTCGCTTTAGCCAATAAACTTAAACCGATTTCAGTTGATCCGGAAAGAATTCGCCAAGTGCTGTATAACCTGGTCAGTAATGCTTTAAAATATACCGAAAAAGGCAAAGTAGTTTTGGATATTACTCAAAATGATAAAGAAACAACAATTTCTGTTGCCGATACCGGGATTGGCATTGTTTCCGAAGATTTTGAAAAATTATTTGAACCATTTTTCCGCGGTAAAGAAATTTTAGAACTGGATAACCGCGGTACCGGATTGGGTCTTTATATTGCCAGATTGCTAGTCGAAAGACATAACGGAAAAATCAGCGCCATTTCCGAAGGCAAAGGTAAAGGCAGCACCTTTACTCTTATTCTGCCGAATAATAGTTAAATTTCTAAATTCGAATTTTTAATTTCTAAATAAATAATAATTACCCAATATTTAAAACATTCAATAATTAAAATTTAAATATTGTTTAGGATTTAGCGCTTAGAATTTGGGATTTTATTAAGTCAATTAGTATAATTAGATCAATTAGAAATTAAATGGAGGTTATTTTGAAAATACTTATTATTGATGACGAACGGGCAATCCTAAAAATGTATGCTGAACAAATGACGCATATGGGCATTGAGGCTTTAACCGCACCAGATGGCCCCACTGGCCTAAGACTAGCCGCCGAAGATAAACCAGATATAATTTTGCTAGATATTATTATGCCACGCCTAAACGGCCTGGATGTTTTAGCCCAACTTAAAGAAGACCAAGAAACTCGTAATATTCCAGTTTTTTTACTGACTAATTTGCCAGAAGAGTGCTCCGGGGAAAAAGCGCGCGAGCTGGGTGCCGCCGGCTATTTTGTCAAAGCTCAGTATGACCCAGACAAAATTATTGAAAAAGTCAGAAACTTTCGTCCAAACTCCGCAATCGGTTAGAGCATTTGATTCATAACTAAATATTGCCAAGCATTTAAAGCTGCTTTGGCGCCCTCACCTGCCGCAATAATTATTTGCTTTTCTTTGACGTCGGTCACGTCACCAGCGGCAAAAATACCTTTGATATTGGTATTGTTTTCTAAATCAATTTTAATTTCTTTTAAGGGATTTAACTCAACCAGATTTTCGACAAATCCTGTTGCCGGAGTCCAGCCAATTTCCACAAAAATACCATCGGTTTTAATTTCTTTCATTTGGCCAGAATTTAAATCTTTATACTTAATGGCCGTCACGACATTGTCGCCGGTAATTTCGGTAACTTCAGCTTTGGTAAAGGTAGTAATTTTTTTAGATTGCTTAACGTGATCTTTGCGAACTTCGTCCCCTTTAAATTCTTCATCTAAATTAACAATATTGACCAATGAGGCGTATTTTTCAATTTCAATGGCTGCATCCAGGGCGGAATTTCCCCCGCCAATAACCGTCACAGTTTTATCGCGAAACAGTGGTCCATCACAAATAGCACAATAACTAACACCGCGGCCCATAAATTCTTTTTCGCCTGGAACGTCTAGCTGGCGAGGAGTTTTTCCAGAAGCAATGACAACAGTTTTAGTTTCGTATTCTTCAGTATCGGTTTTTACTTTAAAAACCTTTTCATTCACTTCAATTTTCTCAACTGTTTCATTTTTACTCTCAACACCCAACGCTTCAATATGCCCAACAAATTTACTTAACAATTCCGGACCGGAAATGGTTTCAAACCCCAAATAATTCTCGATTTCAGATGATTTGGCTGCTTGACCACCAAACTCAGGCGTTAAAAGCAAAACTTTTAATTTTTTGCGGACTAAATAAATTGCGGCCGAAAGCCCTGCGGGCCCTCCGCCAATGACAATACTATCAAACATATAAACTCCTTCGGAGTAATTTATAATTATTAATTTCTAATGAATTTTTTTATTCTACCCAACTAATCGCATGCGCCGGACAATTATCAATTGCATCCTGGCAATTACAATTGGCACACGCGGCAGAATCCTTGGCAAAGCTCTTACCATCGTCTCCCAGTTCAAAGACATCCGGGCAAGTCGAGACGCAAAGTCCGCAGCCGATGCATTTGGCCGGGTCGACGGTTAATTTTTTTTTGGTCGAGGCATTTTCTTCTGACATTAAGTCTCCTTTATATTCTAAATTTATCTTAAATTAAAATATTTTGCAACCTTGTATTTTCTAAACAAGGTTAAATTTAAATTCGTTGCATATTACAGTCAGCCAGCTATAATATAATTGAAAAAGGAAGGATGATTATGAAAAGTTTAATTATTATCATTGGGTTGATCGTTTTCGTCTTTTTAGGCTATTTGGGCTATCGATCATTTTACAGTTCTCCAGTTAATAGTTCTTTAAACTCACGGCTAATTGCGACAAACAAAGTAGAAATTAAAAATTCCAGTTTTGTCCCGGCTAACGCGACTGTCAATGTCGGCAAAGATGTTACTTTTACTAACAATGATTCAATAACTCATACAATTATTGCTGATGATAATTCTTTTAGTAGCGGACCACTAGATCCAGGTGCAAGTTTTACTAGAGTTTTTAGTTCAGCCGGAATTGTAACCTATCGTTGTAGTATTCACCCGTCAATGACCGGAAAAATTGAGGTCAAATAATTGGCACCATGTTAGCTAAATAGATCAAAAAAAAGAGGTAAAAATGGATGAATATTTTCGAGTGGTGGAGATTGGCGCCACACAATTGCGACGAGCCGATGTAAATGCCAACAACAATGAAGTCATGAACCTTAATACGCGAAAAACGCGTGAAGTATTGCAAACTGATCCTATTACCAACTTATTAAATTTTATTAAAGGTAGCGGTCTTATCCAGGAAACTCGAGCCATCATTATCGCTATTGCTGGCCCGGTTGAGGATCATAAAATAATTAAAATAATGCCTAATTTTCCAGAATTTCCCGAAAATTACAATTTAGCTCAAACTATTGGCGAAACGTTTTCTTTACCCGTTTTTATTTACAATGATATGGAAAGCGCGGTCGCTGGCATGGCGGAAACTCTCGAGAAAACTCAGGAATTTAAAGGTAAATTTTGGGGTATTACCTGGTCAAGCGGCGTAAGCGCAAAGTTTTGGGACAATGGCATTACTATCAATCGAGAGCCCGGACATGAAATCAAAATCGAGGGCAAAGAAGCTGAAGATCATCTCGGGGGTGTCAAAATGGCTGAGAGCTTAAACAAAACTTTAGAAGAAACAACCCAAGCCTTTGAACAGGATGAGGACTGGGCAATTGATTTTTATGAAAAAAAATCGGTTATTATGGGTGAATTTTTGGCTGAATTAGTTAAAATAGCTGAACCGGAATTATTTTGCTTTAAAGGCTCAATCGCCTTGAATTTATTTAAGCACGAAAAAATCAAAAAAATTGTGCTAGACAGTTTAAATAAAAACAATCAAAAACAGTTTGTTCTTGATTGTTTAGTTCTCTCGCCCGAACCAGACCAAGACGGTCTGATTGGCGCAGCCAATTTAGCTAGAACATCTCTTGCGCAGTAGTCCAAAAACTAGCATCTCCTTGCAGTTTTTTCCAATACCACCATTCCACGCCCCAGAAATAAATTCGGGGAAAACCTAATTGTCGAGCAAAAAGAATATTATCTTTAAAATCCTGAATATCAAACGACTTAGCTTGATCCTTGACCGAAGTTTGTGTCATCGGCTGCCTGGTCCACGGTTCAGCCTGAAGTTCAGAAACAAAAATTTCGTTACTCGATTTGCCAACCAACCAAGCCTTTAACCGATAAAAAGCGGTTGGGGTGATATATTTATAACTGAAAAAACCTAAAAACGTTTGAACTGAACGATAAATCGAGCTGCCAAAATAGTCCCCTCTTTTAGCCGTTTGCGTCCAGCTCGACAGCTCCCCGGAATCGGTAATCATAATTTTATGATTGGAATCAAGTTTTCCGACTAAAGCAATTTCCTGATCTAGAAGTTTACCGTTGCCAACCGGGCAATTACCGAAAACATTTAAAAACGGTTCGTTCTCAACTTGCCAAATTTCCAAGGCGGAATTATCTTTATAGCGCAAAATGACGACTTCCAGATACTTTAGCAAATCCTCTTTTTGCTTTTTTTCGTCAGCAGATTCTTCCCAAATGGGTCTGTGGCACTCGGGCCAACGCGGAACTCGCTGCCCGATCGCTAAAATAATTTTAGCATTACGTTTTTGCGCCTCATCCATCTGCCAATCAATTTCCGAGAAGTCATATTGATCAGGACTCTTTTCTACTTCATCCCAATAGACAGGTATGCGGATATTTTTGACTTTGAGATCATCTAGAGTCGCCAGATAAACATCCTTCCACTGAAGACCCAATTCTTTAGCTTGCAATGTGCTAAAAGTGACGCCAAATTGAGGATGATCATTAAATTTTAGAAAAAAAGATAGTCGCCATAAAACTAGCAACGCAAAAACAATAATGCCAATGATCATCAATGGTTTTCGATATTTTATTTTCATATGGTTCGACTCAAAATTATGGTACCAATTATTATAGTAACAAGTCCCAAGATTTTTACCAAGAGTAAGCGGCGACTATAATTTTCGGTAATTATTTTTGGAAAAATTGGTTTTAAAGTTAAGTTGGCGACAAATATGAGGGCATATTGAATTCCTTGGAGCGAATTAACAATTACCGGGCTAATTAAACTGTAAGCTAAATTTATAAGAATAAAACCACCCCCACTAAAAATTCTACCAACTAGAAATACCAGAAAATTTCCTTTTTGAGGCACTTTGCGTCGAACAAAAATTTCGTATCTTGTCTGGCGGTCAAGTAAGACTATAGGGATAATTATTAACCCACCGAGCCTGGACCAACAAAGTCCAGAGATAAAACCTTGCGAAGTAAAAATTTCTTTCATTAGAACAGAAGAAAGGGCAAACAAAAACGCGGCTGCATAGGCACTAGCGAGGATTAAATGATTGGTGTGTTTAGGTGAATGGCGGTAAGTCAATAAGACAATGCCAAGAAGCAAAATCCCAATAGCAATTATTTCCGAGCGGACAAAACTTTCTCCCAGGTAAACATTGCTTATAAGCAATGTAAAAACTGGTGTCAGACAACCAATAATCGGAATAACACGAGTCACTTCCTCCCGTTCCAGAGCTACATACATGAAAAAGACAGCCAAGACAAAAGTGGCACCGGCGGCCAGATCTACAAACCATTGATTCGAGGCTGGAAGCGCGAAGCCAAAGGGTAAAAGAATAAAAACCGAAAGACTAGTTAGCGAGATCCAAAAAGCGAAATTGGTGGGCCGCAAATTTCGAGAGAGCAAAAATTTATCAAACACAGAAACCGTGCCGTTAAAAAGTTGGGCTAGAATTGAAACCGAAATTCCCAAAAACGCCATCGTAAACTTATTGTATCATAGAGATTTAAAAAAAGAGAGCCAACCAATAAATTGATTTTCTTTTTGGCAGCCTTAACGGGAGTCGAACCCGTGTTTTATGCTTGAGAAGCACATGTCCTAACCGCTAGACGATAAGGCCAAATTTAACCTTATTTTATCAGATTTTAATGATTTTAACAATCCTATTTGAACTTTACATGAAAAGGTCTTATACTTAAAAAAGATATTAAGCTCTGGGAAAATTTTAAATTCCAGAGCAAAAGGAGGCAATATGGACTCGGTTAAACTATTTGACCCAGAGGAACTTTGGGATAAGGATATCTTTACCCTTTTAGGGTTAGCTAACGCACCAGAGGAGAAGAAAAAAGAAATTATTGACCAGATGACGGCCACGATCAATAATCGTGTTTTAGCGCGTGTGCTAGATCAGTTAAGCGAAGAAGAGATTCGCGAATTTGAACAAAAAATTGACGAAAAAGATGATGCCAAAGTGATCGAATTTTTAAAGAGTAAAGGCGTTGATCTCATGCAATATGCGGCTGAAGAAGCCATGCTTTACAAAACAGAGATTCTTAATTTAAGCGCGGCCAAGCCAAAGGAGTAACCATGGCGGAAACACCAAGCGACATTGACCCAGCGTTAATACAAACACAAATACCTAAAGAAAAGCCCAAAGTTGATCCGACGGCCGGCGGACGAGCGCCAGACTTTGCCGAGCTTAGTCGTCAAATACCAGACGCTCCAACTTTTGGCGATGTCCCCCAACCGCCAGATGTTCTGCGTCCATCACCAGATCTTGATTTAAGCAAATTACCAAATCCCGATGCCCCGACTCCAGCTGCAGACGGAGAAGATATTGATAAATCGCCAGAACCAGATCTCTTAGCAGGAAAAACTCCGACCTTTGTTAGAGTCGAAGACGGTGATAAGCCAGCTGCAATAAATACTCCTCTAGCCGAAGCAGCCGATGATAGATCTGTTCAGCCACCAGCCGAGCCACCAGCTCCACTGGAAACGCCGGAAACTCCGGAAGCACCAGCTCTTAGCCCGGAACAAGCTCAACAACTAAAAGAAATTGCGGAATATGCTGCCGGTACCAATGCCCGTGAGCAAGAACGTCTCGAACAACGATACGGCAAAGGTTTTATTGGCAAGGCCAGAAACTGGCTCAATAATACTGGTTGGGGCCGAGCAGTTAAAATTGCTGGGAAAATTGCCATCGGAACCGGTGCGGCCGTAGCTGCCGGCGCCTTAACTGGAGGAATTGGATTAGTCGCCGCGCCACTTCTCTATTCGCTCGGAGCCAAAACCGCTGTTGATGGCGCCATTGAAGCTTTTCAATATTATATTGGCAAAAACTCCGGTCGGAATCGACGTTTAAAAATGGAAGCACTTACGGCAGCCAATCAAGAAGATGCTAGCAAGGTTGATATCAGTAAACTTGATGAACGGATTGCAAGTGGCGAACTCACTCTTGATCAAGCCGTAGGTCAACTAAACGAATTAACTCAACAAATAAATAATCGAGAAAATCAGATTATTGCTTCCGAAAACGATAATATCAAATGGGAAGCTAAACAGAAAATGATTCGTGGTTTGTTAAGTTCGGTTGCCGCTTTAGGCGCCGGAATTTTAGGCGGGATTCCATTAGGAGTTCAAGATTTTGACAACAATGGTATAACACATGCTGTTAAATTAACTCAACAGGGTGCCATATTCTTACAAAATGCCACAAACGCGATCCATGCTCTTGGACACGCTCTACCTGACATGGCAAGAGTCGGAGTTGCTTTAGGATTAGGCGGTCTTCTAGCTAAAACGGCCACGGAAGTTTTTGGTAATGCCCGAAAAGCTTTTGGACGAAACCGTCTTCGACCAGAAGAAATGCCGCAATTGATTGACCCGATGGCTCCACCAGCGGAACCGAATACACCAGTCGGACCGGACACACCACCAGGACCAGTACCACTTCAGGATCGCGAAGATACAGTTTATCCAGACGTTGCCTGGGATGACGAAACTCCAGCTCCGAGTGGCGCAGCAAAAGTTGAAGCGGCAGACGCCGCACCGGAAGCATCGGCTTTACCAGAATCCCAACCTTTATTTGAAAAACCAGCGGAATTTAGTGCTTTCTTAAAAGAAATTCGCGAACGAGCCTATAATTTACGCCAAGAATTAGCTGATCTTGATCAAAAACGCGAAGAATTAAATCAGGAGCGTCAAGTTGTCGAGCTTCATGCCGATTCAAATTCCGAAGGAACGCAGCGAAGACTGGAAAGAATTGAAAATGATGAAATGGAAATCAACAATCAGATAAATAAAAAAATAACAGAGTTAACTAAAATCCGTGACGCTGAGGAACTAGTCAATAAATTTGACGAAATTGATAAAGAATTAACCGAGCTTGACCAAGAGTGGGATAAACTCGATAAAAAAGCAGATTCCGATAAAACATATGACGAAAAACAACGAATTAAAGAAATTGTCGCTCGTCATGAGGAATTAGCTCAAGAACGCAGCGAGATCAGAAATGTGTTATTGGAAGTCTACAATAATTGGGGGAAAACAGACGCAGAAGATGTTGCACCAGAGGTTTTAGCTCAGGAAGCACCAATTATAGCTGAACCAGTTGCTGAGTCGGAGGAAGAACAAGCAGCCAATTTACCCCCGGAATTAGCAGCTGAAGTAGAATCAACACCCGGCGAATTGAACGTTTTGAGCCTAGAATCCATAAGAGAGTTTGTCCTGAAACAAGAGGTAGAAAGTCCAGAATCATACCGCGAATCTTTAGAGCGCGTCATGGAAGTCCTTAAAAACGCTGAAGCGATTGTAGAATTGCGCAAAGGTGTTCCAACCGTTGTTATCCCCGACCTTCACGGACGACGCGAATTGTTATTTAATGTTTTGGATCAAGAAATCGACGGGCAAACAGTTATAGATTTATTGGCTGAAAATAAAGTAAACTTAGTTGTTCTGGGCGACGGTATGCATACTGAAAATGTCAAAGCTGATCGTTGGCGCGAAATTCAAGGGCTTGGCTTTACGGCTATGCAAAACTCGAGCGACGCAGTTGCCATGGAAACTTTCTTAAAAGCCATGGATGCGGAAATGGCTGATTCCTTGGGCACCATGAAAATGGTTATGGACCTTAAAACTAGGTTTCCTGAAAGTTTCCAATATGTTCGCGGGAACCATGATGATGTCAATAATACGAGTTTAGGCAAAAATGGAGTCATTCAATCTTTCTGGGTTAAAACCTGGCTTCAAGAAAGAATGGGACAAGGCTTTATCGACCAATATTCACAATTTGAAAACAGTATACCATTGGTGGCCGTGGGCGAAAATGCCATTTATTCGCATACTCCCCCAGCAGAAGCTATGACCGCCGAACAAATTCGTGGAAAACAGGCAAACCTAGTTATACCAGAAGAAAGAGATAAACGAGGAGCTGCGATTCATCCAGGTTTATTGGAAAATCGCAGAGAGCCAAACGAAGTAGTTATCGAGCAGGTTGCGGCTGAGTTAGGACGACCTGGCGCCATCTGGGTTAGCGGTCATACGCCAACCGAGAACGCTGATGGTCAAATTATAGATTATGTTCAGGGAGCAAACGGCAGATCTGTCAGAATGAATGATCCTCAAGGCCATGTCTTCGCCATCATTCCACCTGGCAATCCATCAGAAGTAAATCCAGCAGAAAATGTCCGTCGCATGTAAATAAAAAAGATACTAAAAAAGATTCCCGAAGGAATCTTTTTTAGTTAACTAATTCTCACTATGAGGAAAACAGTAAGCTGCGCTTAAGATTTGGAACGCTGAATCTCTAAGATTTCCTTACTGTTCGCTGTTCATGAATTTTTTAACATCTGAAAGTGTTGAAAGAAATTGATTTGGAAAAATAATGGTGGAATTTTTCTCCACGGCGATCTCAGTTAAAACTTGTAAATTTCGGAGCTGTAAAGCAATCGGGTGGGCCGCAATAATATCTGCGGCTTGGCCTAATTTGTCGGCTGATTGGAATTCTCCTTCGGAAGCAATAATTTTCGCTCGTTTTTCTCGTTCCGCTTCCGCTTGTTTAGCCATAGCTCGTTGCATAGTTTCCGGTAGTTGAATATCTTTAATCTCCACAGTGGTGACTTCCACACCCCAAACTTCGGTGTGCCGATCGATGATCTCTTTAATTTTGATATTAATTTTAACTGTTTCTGACAATACTTCGTCCAACATAAATTGGCCGACAATGTTTCTGACCGTTGTTTGAGCAATTTGATTAACGGCTGAACTGACATTTTGGATGGCGACCAATGATTTGGTAGCATCTTTGATTCTGTAATAAGCGACCGCCGCCACGTCAATGGAAACATTATCGCGGGTAATAATTTTTTGACTCGGTACTGGCATAGTGACAATTTGCATAATGACTTTAACAATTCGGTCGATAAAAGGAATTAAAAGAGTAATACCTGGTTCTTTCTCGCCGACAACTCGGCCCAGCCGAAAAACCACCCCGCGTTCAAATTGTTGTACAACGCGCAAAGAAAAAATCACAATTAAACCTAATGCAATAAGAAACCAAAACCAAATAGTCATGTACACCTCAATTATTATTTTTAGTAATCGCCTAGATTATCTCTCTTTTTCGGATAAATACAATATCTTTCCAACGGCTCCCACTGTCTGAGTCGTTGAAGCAGAAAACAAAAAATCATCCAAAAGGATGATTTTTTGTTTCTCCCGGGCTTGGATTCGAACCAAGGATCTTCTGCTCCAGAGGCAGACGATTTACCGCTAATCTACCCGGGAATATTTATTCTTTTTCTATTAAATTAACTATTTTTCCAGCACTGAAAGCAATAATATTTTCTAAAGTCGTATCCAGAATTCTCTCTAAAGCCTCTTTGGAATTGAAAGCATTGTGGGGTGTAATCACTACATTTGGCTGGCGAATCAAAATATTGTTAGCAATATTGAGCATCATACTTCGCTTGGGAAATTGTTTGGATAAAATTTGCGCATCTTCTTTAATCACGCCTTCATCTTCCAAAACATCTAAACCTACACCAGCTAAAATGCCGGAGCTCAAAGCTTCCACTAAAATTGGCGTATCAATTAATCCGCCACGGGCCGTGTTAATCAAAACGGCACCAGGCTTAAAATAGGCGATTGTCTCTTTATTAATTAGATGATGAGTTTCGGCCGTATGACGCAAATTCAGTGAAACTACATCCGACGCACCAAGCAATTCTTTCAAAGAGACATATTGCAGTTTATAATTTTTGGTCAATTCCGGATTAGGAAATTTATCAAATCCCAGAAGTTTCATCCCGAAACTATTGGCGATTCTGGCAACATTGGCTCCGATTTTTCCAGTACCAACAATGCCTAAAGTCTTGCCGAATAAATCAAAACCTCGGAGACCGTCAACCGTAAATTCGCCACGCTTTACCCGTTCAACGCTCGGCACAATTTTTCTTGATAAAGCTAAAATCAAAGCGAAAGTATGCTCGGCCACAGTGTTCTCGCCATAGGTTGGCACATTGGAAACTTTAATGCCGTAATTGTTGGCCGCGCTAATATCAATATGATCAAAACCGGTTGATCGCGTGACAATAAGTTTCAGATTTGGCATTTTCTTTAGGACTTTGGCCGTAACTGAAGAATAAATAAAAACCGACAACGCTTCAATATCGCGAAGATCAGTCGCAAAATCATCATTTAAGGGTTCGGAAAAAAATTGAAGCTCATGGTCGGACAGGCGTTCTTCAATAATTTTTTGTTCCCAAGATTCTGTTTCAAAAAATGCAATTTTCATCAGCTTTTCTTAAATAATTCTTTATATATTTCCGGTGTGGCGGCAAAAAATGCCTCGGCAAAGCCTTCTTCGCCGTTTATTTCCGCGCGATATTGGTTTAAGCCTAAGATCGCTTTATCATAACCACGGGTTTTTAATTGACTAGTTTGCGCTTCAATCGCCTGTTTTTTAATCTCGATATTTTTACTGATCATCACAAGGCGATTGGGGAAAATTGGCGTCCAAACTTCATAAGCCCATATTTCAGCAATTCCGCGCCAAGTGGCTTTTTTAGACCAATTAGCCGCATCTTCTAGACATTTAAACAAAATTTCATTGGTGGCCCGATGATCCGGTTGATTATCCAAAAAAGATGGCACAAAGATTATATCAGGTTCAAACCTTTTTATCAACCCCGATAGAGCTCTGACAACCCCCTGCCCTGGCGCCAGATGGCCATCAGCATAACCAAAAAAAGTTTGCGCTTGCAGACCCAGAATTTTCCCGGAAGCGATCACCTCTTTTTTTCTTATTTCAATAAGGTTAGTGTCGTTACCTTTAGAATTTTCCTTAACGCCGCCGGAACCATCGCAAAAATAAGCCACCTCCACTTTATTGGAAAAACTTACTTTTTTGATTGTCCCCCCGACGCCGAAGCAATCATCGTCTGGATGTGGTGCCAAAACTAAGATTTTTTTATCACTAAAAAGACTTTCTTCGTCTTCAATAATTTGCCGATGAAAATTGAATTTCGTCGATCGATAGAAGAGAACATTACCCAATATTTTTCGTAAAGAATTAATGGAAAAAAGGATATTTGTGAGTTTGCTCATAAACTTGCTCTAATTCACTGATCATGTCTTTAAGGTTAAATTTGATCTGCACTTCTTTTCTGGCAGTTTGTCCCATTTTACGCGCTCTTTCGCGGTTTCGCAAGATTTCGATCACAGATTCGGCAATAATTTTTGGTTTTTGCGGCGGAATTAGGAATCCGGTAATACCATGAGTAATAATTTCCGGAATTCCACCAGTTTCGGTCGCGACGACCGGCAGTCCCAAACTCATGGCCTGAACAATCGCCAGGCCAAAACTTTCCGATAATGATGGCTGAACATAGCAATCGAATTTGGCTAAATATTTTTCCACGTCGGCCACAAAACCAATGAATTTAACATTATCGCCTAGTTTTTGAACCTTTGCTTCCCACATCAAATGTTTTTTGTACGGTCCGTCACCAATAATTTCCAATTTAGCCGTCGGAAATTCTTTTCTAATATGCGGCATGGCTCGAATTAAAAATTGCATCCCTTTATTTTGGTTTAAAGTCCCGACTGTGCCAATCAAGATTTCATCATGCTGAAAAATATCCGCACTGTGTCGAGGAGGCTCAATCCCGTTATAAATGATTTTAACTTTACTATCTCGAGAAATACCGGCATCGATTAAGAACTCCTTGACTGCACCAGATACAGCAATATTCAAGTTGGTAAAGAGATCCAAGAACCAGTAGCCAAAAAAATGAATAAAATTCAAAAACTTGTTATCTAGGTGAAATTCTTTGGTCCAAAGATGCTCGGTGTAAATAACTGGGATATTTAAACCGATTGCCGCCAGGCGCCCGAGGGATCCAGCCCTAGTGCCATGAATATGAATTAGATCTGGTTTAATGTGTTTGATTTGATTTCTTATTTTCTTAATTGCTTCCATGTTAAAACGGGAATCCATATTAAAAACCTCTAAATCAATGTGACGACGCAGAGAACGGATTTCACCAGCCAATGGCCCAGGTGGACAAATAGCCGAAAGTTCAAATTTTTCTAAATCTAGACTTTCCAAGATACTTAAAAAATGCCTTGGCGCTCCCGCCAATGATGAGTCCCCAATTATTTCTAAAACTTTTATTTTAGCCATTACAATATCATTTTAACATATCAACGGCAATTTTTATACGAGCAAGAGATTCTTCTTTGCCAAATGCCTCCAATAATTCAAAAGAACCAGGAGAAGCAGGTTTGCCAGAAAGCGCCACTCTAATTGGCCACAATATTTCACCGGCACTAATGCCAATTTTGTTAGCAGCGGCTCTCAAAAGTTGCTCCAATGAATCACGGCTAAAGTCACTTTCTTCACTTAAATATTTATTAGCTGCATCTAAACCCTTCTTAATATTTTCTTCGGTTGATTTTTTGGGAATTAGTAAGTCTTTTTTATACTGGGGACGACTAAAGAAAAAGTCAGTCAGTTCTACAATTTCACTCAATTTCTTCAGTCTTTCTTGGACCAAGCCGACCGCTTTTAGAACTTTTTCATCTTCTTTTTCAACTAAACCCGCTTTCAATAAATAAGGCAAGCATCTTTTGGCTAAATCACCCAGCGGTAGCTGACGAATATAATAGCCATTAAAGAAATCTAGTTTTGTTTGGTCAAAAATTGCTGGAGATTTACCAACCTCCGCCAAATCGAATTCATTGATCAGATCTTTCAAGGTGTAAAATTCATCATTTGATTGAGTCTCTTTAGGAGCCCAGCCCAGCAAAACCAGAAAATTGATCATTGCTTCTGGTAAATAGCCTTGATCGCGAAAGTCTTGGGAAATAGAAACCGGGTTCTTGCGCTTGCTCATTTTGGTGCGATCTGGGTTTAGAATCATGGATAAGTGACCGTATTCCGGAATCGGCAAATTCATGGCCTTGGCCAATAAAATTTGACGAGGGGTGTTGGAAAGGTGATCTTCTCCCCTTAAAACGTGAGAAATTTTCATTTCCGAATCGTCAATAATACCGGCAAACAAGAAAGTCGGATTGCCATCCGACTTGATGGCGATAAAATCGCCAAAAAGCGTTGGGTCAAAAGACATATCGCCTTTGACCAAATCTTTGAAGGTCACTTCTTCAGAATCATCAATTTTAAATCTGAGCGCAAATTTTTTGCCTTCCTTTTTGAAATTTTCTATTTGCTCAGGAGCTAAATTGCGACATTTGCCAGAATAACGCGGCGGCTGATGCGCTTCTTCTTGGGCCTTTTTTTCGGCTTCCAGGTCTTCCGAAGAGCAAAAACAAGGATAAACTTTACCGTCAGTTAATAATTGTTGAGCATATTTATTGTAGATGTCTGAGCGATCACTTTGGCGATATGGACCTAATGCATCCGGTGTTTCCGGACCTTCATCCCAGTCAAGGCCAAGCCAGGATAAACTTTCCATAATATCAATCGTATATTTTTCTTCCGAGCGTTCCTTATCCGTATCTTCAATTCTCAAAATAAATTTACCGCCAAATCTTTTACTAAAAAGCCAATTAAATAAAGCTACTCTAGCGGAACCAATATGAAACCAGCCTGTCGGGCTAGGTGCAATTCTCGTTCTTATTTCTTCATTACCCATAAATTCTCCATTCTGAGTTGTAAATATTATGAAGTAACTCACGCAGGCTAAAAAGCATGGTTTCTGAGCATGCGAAGAATTTTTAGCCGAGTGTGTAGACTGCGATTTCTCGCAGGGAAATCGACAGACGGTACTTCATAATATTTACAACGATATTATTCTTCCACAGCGTTAACTATAATTTTGCATACTAAATTTCCGCGTTAACGCTAAAATAGTCATTCTTCAACAGCGTTAACTATATAATCTAACTTTCCTTGGCTTTCGTCAATCGCCACCACATCAATCCGGATTGTTTTGTCGGGAAATTTTTGCCAGAGTGCTTTGGCTAATTGGACAAGTTTCCTTTTTTTAGCGAAATCAATTTTCTCTTGCGGAGTGGAATATTTGGAAGACGTTTTTGTCTTTACTTCTACAATTACCAAGACACCATTATCTTCAAAGAGCAGATCGATTTCACCACAAAAAAGACGGACATTTCGGTCTAAAAAACGATAGCCTTTTTTAACGAGATACTCGAGTGCCTGGTCTTCGCCTAGCGCCCCTAGTTTTTTTCGCTCTAAACTCATATTTATTAAGAATTTGGAGTTGTTATTTAGCTTCTTCTTTTTCTTCAACCTTAGCTTCCAAATGAGAAGCAACAGCTTGTTCAAATTTTTCTTCGAGTTCTTTTTCTTTAGCTTCTTTTTCAGCTTGTTTTAGTTCCGCTTCGCGCACTTTATCAGCTTCGATTTTTTCTAATTCGGTTTCGCCCATCGCCTCTTCCCATGAGCCATAGCTCTTTTTCTCTCCGGTACGGCGGCGGCGTTGTTTAGCGGTTAAATCACGCACAAAATAAAGTTTGGCACGTCTGACTTTAGAAGTACTAACTTTTTCAAATTTAACAATTAATGGTGAATGTAGGGGAAAAGTTCTTTCCACACCCACGCCACTGGAAATTTTACGAATTTTAATCGTACCATCAAGACCCTTGCCGTGTTTCATGGCAATAACAAGACCTTCAAAAGCTTGAATACGAGTCTTTGAGCCTTCTGTAATTTTATAAGAAATTTTAACAGTATCCCCAACACGTACGTCAGGAATATTTTTCTTCAAAAAGTTTTTGGTGGATTCTTCAATAATCATTTTTTCTCTTGAGTTTAAATTGATGTTTTTAGTATATCAGAAAGTTGTTTTTTTGTCCAGGGATTTAAAAGGGGTGGCGAACTAAGAGCGCCACCCGAACATGGTTTGGATCTTATCCAGATTGGATCGGGATCAGACGGGAGAAGCAGCCTGCTCCGGATAGCGGTCCGGGTCGGCTGCGGGATCGTTCGCGGGGTTGGGATTTTGCGCCCGTGCTGATCTTTCGCGGAGATCCCGGTAAGCCAATGCGTACATTAGCTCCTCGAGATCACCTGCCTGATCGGCAAAACCAGTATGACTGCCGATGCAGTCATCGCGATTCAAATCGGTCATGATCTTTCCCTTTCGCAAATGTTACTGTCCGCACGTTTGGCGGCAAATATTGGTGTTTAGGTTGGGAAAGATAACGTCTTACGGACCCTCCGTGACTTGCATGGCAAAGCCTTCCTTTCAATCAAGGATTGGTGCGCTTTGCCCATCTCCTGGTGCGGGGGAAATGAGCGGGGGAACTGTAAAAACCTCCTTTCATAGCGGGATCACTCAGGCGTTCCAAGCAAAATTGTCAAAGTTACCTTTAATTAGAATCCGCCGTTCGACTAGCTCGCGGCAAGCCAAAAGGCGAATCTTTAATTAACGGAAACTACGGTCTTGATTTCTTTGGAACCGGTAAATTTCTCAACTTTTTTCTTGGCAAATTCTACTTTGCCGGATTTTTTAGCGTAAACCGTATCATCAGCACCTCGAGCAACATTGACGCCAGCATGATATTTACTACCACGTTGACGAATAATAACTTGACCTGCTTCTACAGTTTGGCCACCAAAAATCTTAACACCCAAGCGCTTGGCTCGGCTGTCTCGTCCTAATTTACTGGTACCTTTCGCTTTTGTATGGGCCACATTAACCTCACTTTGTTCGAAATTTTTAATTTCTAATTACTAATTTCTAAGTTTAATTATACCTAATTAAATCATATAAGTCGAGAATTGTCAAGGAAGAATTAGTCTGCTAAGATAGTTTTAGATTAATTTGAATTGGGATACTCAATTCTTGCTTTAGCTTAATGTCAATTAGAAATTAGGTAATTTGTCTAAATTTGTTCACCTACATACGCATTCTCATTATTCATTGCTTGATGGCCTGGGAAAAATCCCAGACCTTGTTTCGCGTGCCAAAGAATTTGGAATGGACTCCCTTGCTCTGACCGATCACGGTGTTATGTATGGGGCAATCGAATTTTATAAAAAATGTCATGATGAAGAAATTAAAGCTATTATTGGTGTGGAAACTTATATTGCGCCCCGAACGATGCAAGACAAAGAGTATAAAGTCGATAGTAGTCCCTATCATTTAATTTTGTTGGCCAAAAATGAAGACGGGTATCACAACCTTTTAAAAATTATTACGGCCGCCCACCTTGAAGGTTATTATTATAAGCCAAGGGTTGATAAAGATTTTTTAAGAACCCATGCGGACGGACTAATTGCTCTAACCGCTTGCCTGGCTGGGGAAATTCCCCGCATGGCATTGTCCAATCAAAAAGAAAACCTGATAGCGGCGATTAAAGAATATCAAGATATTTTTGGCAAAGAAAACTTTTTCCTTGAACTGCAAAACCATCCCGAGCTACCAGAACAAAAGAAAGTCAACGAAACTCTGATCAAAATTGCCCCAGAAGTCGGTGCAGGGCTTGTAGCCACCAATGATATCCACTATGTCAGAAAGGAAGACAAAGACGCACACGAAGTGTTGTTAGCGGTTCAGACAGGCAAAGATTTCGACGACGAGAACCGTTTGAGTTTAAAAGAATTTGATTTATCTATGAATTCACCGGAAGAAATGTTTGAAGCGTTCAAAGATGTACCGGAAGCTTTGGAGAATACGGTCAAAATTGCCGATATGTGCAATTTAGAGATTCCTTTAGGACAAACTATTTTACCTAAATTTGAAGTGCCGGAAAATGAAACTTCGGAGACTTGGCTTCGGAAAAGCTGTCTCAAAGGAGCTGAAGAAAGATATGGAAAACTATCCAAAGAAGCAACCGAAAGATTAGAGTATGAACTTTCCGTTATTATTAAATGCCACTTTGAAGATTATTTTTTAATCGTTCAAGACTATGTGAATTTTGCCAAAGATAATGGCATTTTAGTTGGACCAGGACGTGGTTCTGCCGCCGGAAGTATGGTCGCCTATGTTTTAGGTATCACCGATCTTGATCCCCTTGCTTTTGATTTGTTATTTGAGCGTTTCTTAAACCCAGAACGTATTTCCCCGCCTGATATCGATTTGGACTTTGCTGACGACAGACGGGCCGAGGTTATCCAATATATTAGCAAAAAATACGGTTCTGACCATGTGGCCCAAATTATTACTTTTGGTTTAATGAAGGCTAGAATGGCTATTCGCGACGTAGCTCGAGCGCTAGGCATGACTTATGACGACGGTGACCGGATTGCTAAATTGATCCCCATGGGCATGACACTAGATGAATCAATTAACTCAGTGGCGGAATTAAAAAAGATCTATCAAAATGAGCCAAAATTTACCCGACTTATCAATATGGCTAAACGCTTAGAAAATGTCGCCCGTAACGCTGGCACCCATGCGGCCGGAGTCGTCATCTCTCAGGACAAACTGGTTGAATATGTACCGTTGCAATTTCCGCCTCGGGGGGAAGATAATATTGTGACCCAATATTCGATGAAATATATTGATGAAGTAGGGCTCCTCAAAGTTGATATTTTGGGTTTAGCCAACTTAACAATTATTAAAAACACTCTCCGAATTATTCGCAAAATTGCCAATATCGAAATTGATTTGGTAAAAATTCCGATTGACGACAAAGAAACCTACGAATTGTTAGCCCGTTCGGAAACTTCCGGTGTTTTCCAGTTGGAATCCGATGGCATGAAACGCTATCTTAAAGACCTAAAGCCAACTAGGTTTGAAGATATTATTTCTATGGTCGCCCTTTACCGACCTGGACCAATGGATTCTATCCCCGACTTTATTGCTTCCAAACACGGCCGCAAACAAATCACCTATCTTGATCCCAAATTGGAACCGATTCTAGCCCCCACTTATGGCGTAATTGTTACCCAAGACCAAGTTTTGCAAATTGCCAGGCATTTTGCCGGTTTCTCTTATGGTCAAGCGGATATTTTGCGCAAAGCGGTGGGTAAAAAAATTAAAAAATTGCTTGACGAACAAAAAGAAAAATTCTTAAAAGGTGCGGTTGAAAACGGTGCCACCGCTAAAACCGCTCAGGCTGTTTGGGATTTTATTGAACCGTTTGCCAAATATGGTTTTAACCGCGCTCATGCCGCTTGTTATGCCTACATTGCCTATCAAACGGCCTATCTGAAAGCACATTATCCATCAGCTTTTATGGCAGCTTGGCTTACCGCCGAACAACAAAATATTGAAAAAGTGGCTTTCGCTATTAATGAATGTAAGCGGATGGAAATTGAGGTTTTACAGCCAGATATTAACGAATCGTTTGTCGAATTTGGTGTGGTGAAAGAAACTGGGAATATTCGTTTTGGTTTAGCGGCAATCAAAAATGTTGGCGTTGGTGTTTCCGAGGCTATTACTGAAGAACGAAAAGTTAATGGGCCCTATAAAAATCTGACTGACTTTTTATTGCGTCTTGGAACGCAAGCCTTAAATAAAAAAGCGGTGGAAGCTTTAGCCAAATCCGGTGCACTCGATAGTTTGGCTGAGAGAAATACTGTGTTGGTTAATATTGAAAGCATTATTAAATTTATTTCCGGGATTGAAAAACAAAAAAAATTAAACCAAATGAATCTTTTTGGCGAAGAAAGTAAAGAAGCTTTACCAGAACTTCAACTTGAAGAAGTTGTGGCCGCTGAACAAAAACAACGTCTGGCTTGGGAAAAGGAGTTGCTTGGGATTTATATTAGTGAGCATCCGCTCAAAGGTATGGAAGGTTTAATTCTTAAAATGGGATTGCCAATTAGCGAAATTAAAGCCAATAAAGATGAAAAGGTTAAAATTGCCGGCATTATTACTCAAACCAGAAAGATTATTACTCGCAACAAACAGCCGATGCTGTTCGCTACGCTTGAAGATCTGGAAAGTAAAATTGAAGTTATTGTTTTTCCCAAAATCTTAGCGAAAGATCCGGAAATTTGGAACTCACCCGATCCAGTCATTATCGAGGGCCGCGTCGATAACAAAGAAGGGCAAATTAAAATTATTGCCGATGGTGCCAAATTTATCAAAAATCCCAATAATGAAAAAGTTTTAGATGAAGACGGGTTAGAAATTGTACCCGACGCCCTTGAGCCAAAAAAATTGACTTTGGTTCTACCCAGAACATGCAAAAAAGAAATATTAGCGGAAATTAAAAATATACTCTTGGAAAATGCGACTGAAGAAAAAGGTATTCCTGTTTTTCTAAAAATTCCCAGGAACGGTGATTGGGAAGAAATAAAAACTAAAACCCAAATTGCGCCGACAGCCGCTCTACGTCGAGCGCTAAAAGACGTTCTGCAAGATGGTAGAATCGAGCTAACTTAGAAATTGACAAATACTCAGAAAATGTTTATTCTAAATACAGAATAGTTAAATCCTGCAAATTCGCGATACACGAATTTGAAAGGAAGGAGGACCACAATGAGCGAACCAGAAAACAGTCCCAAAACAACGGATATCGATCCAAAATTGGCAGCCATGTTGGCGTATTTGTTAAATATAGTCGGTGGTATTATTTTCTTTGTCATTTCTAAAGATCCATATGTCCGCTTTCACTCCATGCAATCAATTATGTTTTTCGCCGCTATCGCAATAGTTTACATTGCCATGATGATCTTAAGCTTTATAAATGTTCTAATTCTTTTTCTTGGATGGATCGTTTATTTCGGCATCTTTGCCATCTGGATTGTCTTGATGATCAAAGCCTATCAGGTGAAAAGTTCAAACTTCCAGTCATTGGCGACATGGCTGAGAAATACGTTAAATAAAATAAATTTCTAATTTTTCTAATTTCTAATTGACCTAAATTATTTGGTTATTTAGAGGTTAGCCAATTAGACTAATTAGGTTAATTATATGGATATTAAAATTTATTCCACACCGCAGTGCCCCTGGTGCGTTTTAGCAAAAAGTTATTTTAAAGAAAAAAATATCGATTTTACTGATTACGATGTCTCTGCCAATCAAGAAAAAGCTCAAGAAATGGTTAAAATTTCCGGACAGATGGGTGTGCCAGTCATCAAGATTGACGACGAAATAATTGTCGGTTTCAATAAAGAAAAGATCGAAAAGTTAATCAAACCATAATTTAAATATCTGAGCTCGAACTAACGACTTTTTTACGCGCGCTAACAATTTTTTCGTGCACAAAGTGAGGATTCTCAATAAACTGCAGATCGATAGTCGAGATCTCATCACCTACGGTGGAAATTTTAATCGTTCCGAAATTCATAAGGCTGGCGAAAAAACCATTAATTTCATAAACCAAGTTATAAATATTTTCCAATTCGGTTTCAGAAACACGTCGGAAAAATAGCCCGCGTTGCTCGATACTAATGATTCTCTGATTGGTCAAAATAAAAAAATCGTTAATATATATCAGCCAGCGAATCAAAGAAAAAATAGCTATAACAATTAAACCGCCGATCAAAGCAATAGAACTGATTAGACTTGCGCCCCAAATCAAGAAAGATAAAAAAATTAGGACCACAATTACAACAATAACTATTCCGCTTTTAACCAAAACCCAAGGATGACGCCGAGACATAATAATTACCTTTTCGTCTGAACGCTGTTCGTCAAATTCGAACTCTTCCTTCAAATTACCTCCACAATTGAGTTATAAATGGCAGGACCATGCCAATCGAAAGCATTACAATAATGACGATTAAAACTGTTTTTTGAAATTTCTTATTGAGCATTTTTTCCTCGCTTCTTCCATTCTAATATAATTAGGCCAATTGCAAAAGAAACCATTAAGGCAACTAACCAATAAATAGCTTTAAACTTTTCTTGAGTTGAAGTTAAAACAGCAACGGCACCGAAGGCTGCGGAAATTAAATAAAGAAGTATGACTGCTTGTTTTTGGGTTAGACCGGTCGTGAGAAGCCGATGATGAAAATGCATTTTATCCGCTTGAAAGGGCGAATGTCCGCTCAATAACCGACGTACCACCACCCAACCAACATCCAACACCGGAATGCCAAGAACTAAAAATGAAGTGGCTAATTTTCCGCCGGAAATTACCGACAAAACAGCTAACATGAAGCCTAAAAACATACTGCCGGAATCGCCCATAAATATTTTCGCTGGGTTAAAGTTCCAGGGAATAAAACCCAAGACTACACCGGCGAAAATAATGGCTAAAAGGGCGCTGGCACCCTGGCCTAGGGCAAGACTTAAGAAAAAAACTACAAGACCAGCAATGAAAGAAATACCCGAGGCCAGACCATCAAGGCCATCAAGAAAATTTAAAGTGTTAATCAATAAAACAATCCAAAAGATAGTCAAAAGATCGCCCCAAACCGAGATATTGAAAATTTGTCCCCAAAATTGCAAATTTATTATCCAACTTGTTAACTCAATATGATAGCCGGCCGGCAATCGAATATAGTCAATGGTAATTCCAAAGGCGACAACAGAAATAGCGGCTGAAATTTGCCAGATTAATTTTTGCCAAGGTTTGAGACCCCTAATATCATCAATAACCCCAGCCACCATCAGAATAATGGCTCCCAGTACAACACCAAAGAGACGTTGATCGAAAAATAAGATATGGTTGGAGTCAAAATGTAATCTTGTTGAAGCCAAGCTGTAGCCAATGACCAGCAACAAGAAAGACAAAATGATCGCCACACCACCAAGCCGAGGAGTGGCTGAAGTATGAACTTTTCTGGGCGACGGTTGATCAAAAAGTTTCATCCGCTCAGCAATAAGTTTGATCGAATAAGTCAAACCACCACAAATAATGGCGCCCAAAATAAAAGGTTGTATAAAACATTTAATCATTTTTTAGATCTTTTTTTATTTTAGTTAAAATTATTTCTGCTTCTTGTTCCGGAGTGAGCGTGGCATCGATTACAGACCAAGGGGCTAAAACTTTTTTTTGAGCCAAATCATTGTAAAGACTTTCTGTTTTTTGAAAAAGTTTTTTATCTTTTTCGTGTCGATCACTGGTTCTAGCCTCTTTATTCTTACGGTCATAGGCAATTTTCCAATCAACTTTCAGATAAAAACAACGATCTGGCATTTCTAAATCGAAAAGTTTAGCAAATTTTATTCCCTTTTCCACCGGGAAGCCCTTTGAACCTTGAAAAACTAAAGTACAAGGCACGTATCGATCGATGATTAAAACTTTTTTACGAAGTTTTTTAATTCTCTCTTTTTCAATAACCATTTGACCCATAAATGCCAAAAATTGCGCTTCCGGCGGCATTTCTATCTTGCCATCTAGAAAGTCGTAGATATCTCGGCCAAAAGGCAAATTTGGCACTGGATATTTCAAACTTGTAAAAGCGATTTTTTCTTCAGTCAGACGTTTTTCAAGAGCGCGGCGTACTACGCCGCAACCAGCTCCATCTATACCTTCGATCGTATAAAACATAACTACTCCCTTTAGAGTAATTTATCTTTTGACTTTACCCCAATTTTTTTCGTAAATAACTGTTTCATCTAATAAATCGTAATCAAGAAGATCTTTTTCATCAAGCCAAATCTTCATCTCATCTTGAGCTTCTTCGACAGATCCGGAAGCATGAACCAAAGTATGAATCGGGCGCGCAAAGTTATCAGCCAAATCATATGATTCCATAGAAAAATCTCCGCGAATTGAACCGACATCAGCTAATAAACAGTTGGTAGCGCCAGCAGTTTTTCGACCAATCGCCACAGCATTTGGTCCTTCCCAAACAGTTACGATTAAAGGCCGATCAGCAAAATGCTCGATTAATCGATCACGAACTTGTTTAGCTAGTTCAATTGGACCCATCCCCGGGTCAATACCTTTATCCTGATAAGATTTATAAGCTTTCTCGCCAGTCGGAATAAGCCACGAATCATCATCAGGATAATGTCTACCGACTTGATCGGCAGTGGGCGCAATCATCCGACAAGCAATCAATTTTAAACCGCGTCGTTCAAAACGTTGAATAAATTCTCCGATTAAATGTCTTTGGATTGACTCCGGTTTAACAAAAATAACAGTTTTTTCTTTTGGATTATACTCTCCCATTTCTTTTCCTTTCTAAAAAGTTTTTAGTAATTTTTCAAATTTTTCTTTTTCTTTAAATGGACCGACAATGGCTAAATTCAAGTTTTCAGCCACAAAAATTGATTCAGCTAATTTCTGAATATCCTCAATGGTTACTCGATCAAGTTCTGCCGCAACTTGGTCGGGATCTTTAATCTCACCCCAAAGTAAAGCTTGTTCCGCCAGGAAATCTGCTACCTGCATTGATTCCTCGAGCGATAGATATAAATGACCTTTAAGATTTTCTTTGGCCCGGCTTAGCTCTTCTTCAGTAATTTTTTCCGATTTCAGTTTTTTTATCTCTTTTAATATTACCTCGATTGCCTCTTCGATCCGTTTGATATCTACGCCAGCCGAAACAGCCCAGGCTCCGGTATCGTTAAAATCCACAATTTCAGAATTAATATAATAACATAGACCCCGACGTTCACGCACTTCAATAAAAAGTCGACTAGACATCATTTGCCCCATTAGGTTGCTTAGAATTCGTAAGATCGGGCGGCGTTTGTCAGTACGCTTCATTGAACGGAAAGCCAAAATAAAATGAGCTTGATCGGTTTCGCGATGAGAAATGGCAAGCTGAGGCTCAGTTTGAGATTCTTCGACTGGTTCAAATTTTTTCGCTTCCAAATCAGCATGTTCTTTTAATTTCGTTTTTAATTTCTCTAGCCATTCGTTTTCCCTACCGCCGCCAGATACTGCCACAATCATATTGCTCGGATTATAATAAGCCTTACGATAATTGATAAAATCTTCGCGCGTAAAACTTGTGACCGTTTCTTTCTCGCCGGTAATCTTCCGGCCCAACGGCTGGTCGCCATAGAATAATTCTCGAGCTATTATTTCCACTTTGGCCCGTGGTTCGTCATTGTACATATTTATTTCTTCAACAATTACCCCTTTTTCACGTTCGATTTCTTGGGCGTCAAATTTAGAGTTAAACAACATATCAGTTAAGATATCTAGACCTAAATCAAAATGATCAGAAGTAATCCGCACAAAATAACCGGTATATTCTTCACCAGTATAAGCATTGTAGCCCGCACCAACGCTATCAAGCTCGCGACTAATATCTAGCGTGGTCGGACGTTTGTTTGTTCCTTTAAAAAACATGTGTTCCAAAAAGTGCGAGATACCCGAAAGACGGACGTCTTCATAACGAGAACCAACACCGAAAAGAAAGAGAATTGTCACTGCTTTAGTGCTAGCGAGTGGCGCAGTAATAATCTTTAGGCCGTTATCGAGCTTGGTTAATTGATAATTTAGCATTAAAAATTTTCTTCTTATTATTGAGGATTTCTTTAATTAATTGTACCCTGTTTCAGAGAAATTGGCAAGAATTATCTTTCTTACATAAACAAAAAATCAGCTCGTTGAGATGTTAGCTGACTTTTTGTTTCCTCCTGCCCGCCATCGCAAGCATGAGCTTATTCAGGCGTTGCAGGCGGGTCTTTTTTTTGTTTAGCAACTTGGGGTTTCGGGATTTACCGGGGAATTAGCTTCGTCGCTAGGGGCAATACTTCCGTCTGAACCAATAGCGTATTCTGTTTGAATGGGCATTTCAGATTCCTCGATTTGTTCTGCTACTGGGCAATTGTTTTCTTGTTCCATTTCCTCTCCTTTTCCTTTTTTTGATATTAAACTAGTATACCAAAAAAAATGACTCAATGTCAAGACATACTAGAGTTAAGTCAAAACAAAAACCTTTGTTTTGACTTTTCAACTCTTTAATTATATGATTAGAATGTACAGAAAATTATCCAAATAACAAGGAGGCTATTTTGGCACAACTTAAAGTATCGCTCGAAAACATTATTCCGCTGACCGAAGCACGGGACCATTTTTCGCAAATTGTGACCGAAGTCCAACGTGATAAATTGTATGTTCTAACCAAAGGTGGCAAACCCGCGGTCGCCATTATCGACGTCAAATACCTGGAAACCATTACTGGTGGCGCCGTCAATCAAGTTCGGATCGAAGATGAAATTCAAAAAGATCCAGCCAAGGTCGGTCGCACCCCAATGTACAAGCATGATA
>Ga0247841_10001891_pt1 | contig 43945 bp, 49 predicted proteins | sample LaCruzMarch2015__2_FD_192410 | JGI IMG/M metagenome (GOLD analysis project Ga0247841, IMG submission 192410) | Freshwater microbial communities from meromictic Lake La Cruz, Castile-La Mancha, Spain - LaCruzMarch2015_18m | ecosystem: Environmental > Aquatic > Freshwater > Lake | place: Spain...
AACTTATTCCAACCAGCAGATATCCCTTATTCAGATTATACAAGTTTGCAGGATGTATTGGACAGAAGATTGAAATATAACTCAATACCTGATTTAAGCTCTAGAGAATCTTTGATAGATACAATATCAACAGTCCAGGCATCAACTGTTGTCAAAGGAATGACAATTCCTGAAAATCCAGCAAATTATCTAAAAAACAAGCTGGATGGAATCGTTAAAGCAACTAATTCCAAACTAGGAAGTATATCTCCTAATCAGGCTGAAACAGATGAAGATTATGACAGAAGATTAAGAGATTCTCAGTTTATCCAAGAAAGAATAAATGCGGTTAGATCTTTAAGTGATCTATCTGGTTCTATAACTTTAGATCAAGCATATGAACAATTAAGAAATGTCTACCAATCTATCAGTGACTACAAATCTAGTGCAGAAAAAGACACCCAAGATGTAATAACTTTATTCCAACAGCAGATAATACTCTATTTTGGAGATTTGAATGAAAGAAAGATTTCAACAGAAAAGACTGTTGTTGAACTTGGAGAGGAAAAACCTGCTGAAGCAATACAACCAACTGCTGAAGAAAGAATAAGTCAGCAAAGGCAAGAACTGGAAGACTATCTGGATCAACAGCTTCCAATGGATGTTGAAGAAGATTTTGTAACTTTCGGAATACAAAGAGTATCATCTGGCGAACTGATAGCTGCAGATGGAACAAAAATAAATTCTATACAAGAATATGAATCTTATATCAATAAACAAAGAACAAATATAGCATATCAAAACACATTAGACCAAATAGAACCTTATTTGCCTTCTGATACAAGACCTATTGTAGAAACCGAAGAATACTCTCAAGAAAATCTTAGAAGAATAGCAGTTGATCCAGCTACCACATATCCTGGAAGTGATGTGTATGCTGTTCAAATGCCTCAATTGATAATGGAAGTTTCACCTTCACAAGGAAACTTTATGCAGGAATTTTTAAGAGCAGCAGGATTCAGAGCAAAAATTGCATTGGATCAAAATCAATTTTCTTTTGCACAAGCTTATGCATCACAACTTTCAGATTTAAACCAAGGATTACCTCTTTTGCCAAGCCAATCACCTATATCTAAAACAAACTCCCAATATGCTGAATTGTACTCTATGTTACAAAGTGGTTTGTTTGAAAATTCTGATGAGAAGCCTTATGTAGAATCAATGGAAGATAATCCTAATTTAGCTATTTATAGTAGACCTTATTCTATCCTAGGTTATTCTTTCTCATATAGTGTAGGAAAAGGAGGGATATTTGGCCAAGATACTTTTATAGTATATCATATAGGTGTTGATAAAGATCAAGCTGTTTTAAAAGAATTATCAAGACAATGGGATTTAGCTTTAACTGCTTCTACTATTGAAGAAAGGACAAGAGCAATTGCAGAGTTTGAATGGTTGTTTATGGTTTCAAATCCTCTTGGAAGAGGAGGAGCATCTTTAGGAGATGCATTAAGTTTAGCTTTGCAAAAAGCAAATAATATCCCTTGGAGAACTACTTATTCAAGAGTTGATTTTGAAGCATTATCGACGTCAAGAGAAGATTATGTAGCACAAAGAGCGGCAGTTTTAACGAGTAGTATTTTAGCAAAACCAAGTACAGTGCCTTCTACAGCTGCTGAAACAGAACAGGCATTAACAGACCAACAGATAGAAGATGCAACAACAATCCAGCCAGATGGTTCAATAAAAGTTGATGATTCTGCTGTCGAACCTCTTTCTCAAGAGACCGAAGAAACTAAAGATGATCTTGCTAAAGAAGTTCAAGATAAGACTCCTCAAAAAGATGATTGCAAAGGAGGTTCAATAAGCTGCAGCTTGCCTAATCCTACATCTCAACAAAGTCAAGAGCATAGATCTGCTGTTGAAACTGCTGTTAAAGAAATAAGAGATGAAACCGTTTTAACAAAAGCATTCTTAGCTAATTCTAATCAAAATGTCATAGATTTCTTTTCTTTGAATAAATATAATGTTTTGTCAGTATTGTTGGGATTAAGACCAGCAGGATTAGTTGATTATGTTACAAGTGCTGCTGCAAAACAAAAATTCAGAACAGAAGATGAAGCAAGAGCTTATGCTGAATCTATAATAAAAGATATTCAAGCGTTCTTAGATGATACTTTCAACGGAAGAATAAGAATAAGATCATTTGATCAGATGATAAGCCAAACAGATACAGATGGAACTACTTTTTATTATCCGGCAAATTTCCTTCTTTATGATACTCAGGCAGTTCAAAATAGATTAGATGAATTGCAGCAAGATAGCAGAACAATAGTATTGATACAAGGAATTACTAATATAGAGCAATTATTTGATGAAAACGGAAATTCTAAAGATTATATTGATGGTTTATTCTATGGTTATTTGGTTGATGATGTATTAAGATATAGAGAATATGCTCAACAGGGTTTACAGACAAATCAATTGCCAAGCACTGGTGCAGAATATAATAGTGTCAACAACGAGTTAAATTATTGGACTTTGGATAAAGAAGCATCAGACCAGTTTCTTAATACAATAAAACAAAATGTTGATAATTTCGTTGCTAAATTAGATAAAGCAAAAAGCAAAGGAGGATTTATCGATTTAAGCGGAGTTGTTTCAGCTTTCAAAGGTTTAAGTAGAAATATGCAGATAATAATGTTGACTTCTACTCTATCATTATTCACTTTTGATCCTTTAGTCCTTTATTTTGGCGGAAGAGCCATAGAAAATTCAAGACAGGTTCAGCAACAAGTTGTTCAAGCAGAAGTTCAAAGCACAAGTTTAACTGAACAAGTTATAACTCAAAGAGAAACTGCGGCTAAGCCAATAACCTCTTTAGATACAGAATCATCAGATTTGATAAGAGCAATAGACTATATTGAATCTAATCTTGGAGATTCTCCAAACTTCCAGTATTATTATCTGAAACCTGGTGATACAGCTGAAAGCATATTAAATTATGTCTTGGAAAAATATGATATCGATATTAGTCCAGAAAATTTAGCTTCTATAAACAGTTTAAGTCTGGAAATGCTGAATAAATATCTTAGCCAAGGATCAATTGCTAAGATCATAATCCCTAGAAGAGCACAACCTGTACAAAAGATAGAAAAGCCCAGTCAAGTGCAACCAAATACTCCAAGTAAAGAGTCATTTGATTATTCTAATTTTATAAAACAGTTGGCACAGGATAATTGGGAAGGAAAAAGATCTAAGGTATATACTATAGCTGGAGGAAAAACAGTAGGAATAGGCCATTATTTAGGGTCTGAATCTAGAAATATCTTCAAAAATTTATTTGGTAATTCTGTTAATTATGATGATGTCTTGTCTGGGAAAAGATCATTAACAGATGATGAAATAAATAAACTGGCAGAGTATGATACTGAAAGGCATCTCGAAAGAGCAAGAGCCTTGTTCCCGAGATTTGACTCTTATCCAGAGTATCTGCAATTCGCACTTCTTGATTCAGTATTTAGAGGGGATATGGGGCCAAAGACAGCCCAGTTGATAAATCAAAATAATTTTGCTGCTGCATCTCAGATGCATCTGACCAGACCAGATTATAAAAATGCTGAAAAATGGGGCATTCCTGGAATTATCCAAAGGATGGATTATCATGCAAATGCCATGAATCAATATTCTCAAGAGCAGTTATATCAAAACGGATTAATTGCCAGATCTTTGGCTAGTTATGCTCAGTTACTCAGCGGAAAAATAACAGACGGTTATGGATTGAGATATCATCCTATCCAAAAAGTAAACAAGATGCATAATGGTGTAGATATTCAGAAAGCAAACCCAAACGTGCCTATAGCAGGTAAATCAATTCCTTCTTTATTTGATGGAGTGATCACATTTGTAGGAGAGAGAACAGACACTATCGGAGGAAGAGCATCTGGTGTTGTTGTTGAAATAGAGTCAACACAAGCAGATGGCAAAAAAGTTTTAACCAAATATCTGCATCTACAGGCTAAAAGCAAAAATCAAGTATACCTAGGACAAACTGTTAAAGCAGGAGAAACTGTCGGTTTTGTAGGATCTACTGGTGCAGTTACAGGACCTCACCTACATTTATCTATAGCTATCGATAATAAACCTACTGATCCTGTAAAATATCTAGCATCCAATCCTAAAATAAAATCTGTTAGATCAACTGCCCAGCAAATGGCTATGCTCAATAGAGCTCCAAGATTTTTTACTGATACAAGCGGAAAAATACGCGGAGCATTCTGGATAGAAGATAATATAAGAAGAACCTCTATTGATACTGATGCTCCTCAAGATCTGAAAGCAGAAATTTATTTCCACGAGCTGTTGCATAATGTGCTTGAATCAGCTAATCTGCTTAGAAATATTGATCCTGAAACAGAAGAAATTTTAATCGATGCAATAATTGCTAAAACCAAGGGACAAACATTAAACGAAGGACAAAATAATGCTTTAGCATTATTAGATTCAAGAATCAGCCTAAGAGCAGCAGCTATTTCGGAATTTATAAATTTCATCTCTGCAACAGATGAATCTTTTGATGCTTCTGAACAGGATTATCAGGAAGAAATCAGATTTATATCTTCATTAAAATCTTTAGGAACAAAATCTTTGCAGCAAACTTCTGATGATCTTTATGATTCTGCTGTTAAAATCTACAGTGATCCGCAGCTTACTGAAAGCTATCAAACTGATGAATTTGGAAACAGAATAAAAGTTACTGAATTCAGCGATGCTATATCGCCATCTGTAGAATATTATCCAAATATGTTCTATGATCCTGATGGGAGCGAAAGTTTCTTTTTAGAATACTTAAGGGAGATAGGAGCTAAATTTGCTGAAGAAAAACCTGTAACCTATTACAATTTAGAAGACCTTAAATCAAGAATAAGATCTGAATTGCCTGCTAATGTAAAAGTCAATGAAGTTAGAAATAATCCGTGGAGACATTTGGTATATCGATCAATAGGGTTATATAATTCTCTTAGAGATAGAGACTTTATTGGTGCATTTATAGAACTTAGTAGTCTATTAATTGGAATGCCAATACCTAGTGTTCTGTCACCACCATATTCACAAAAAGAAGATACTATAATTGAAATTAATATAGGCGGGTTTACTTATAATTTCCCATTCCCATTACTTTCTATTGTTTTATTATTACAAGATAAGATAGATATTCCACCATGGTTGACTAATTATCTAGTTATTCCTTCAATTATAATAAATCCTATTGCATACATCAAATTATTGATAGATAATAATCAGTTGCAGAGGCACGAATGGTTGCATATATTCCAAAAGGCAGTAATATATAATGCCTATAACCAGGGCAAAATTGATTCATTATCTAATTTTGATTCTTATTTAGGTTTAAGGATAGAAAAACAAGTACAGAGAGATGCGGAATTCCAATTATCTGAAAGAGACCTGGTATATATAAAGTCTGAAATTAATAAATGGATTGATGAATATAATGCTGAAAAACCTAAAACTTCAGAACAAACAATTGTTGAAACAAAACCAACGATAAAAAGTATATTCTGGACATTTGATGCAGGACAGATTGTATTGGCTCTTTCACACTTAGTTCCTAAAGGATATAATATGAAATCTGGACAATCGTATGAATCAATCTTTAATTATATGAAAACTCAAAATAATCTCCAGGACAGATCTCTTGAAGATATATCTTTCAATGATATTAAACAGTTTTTTGAAAAACCTAATTCAATAACTAATTTTGTCAAAAGTACAGTTCCTCTTGTTTTATTAGTTGGAGTAATCGCTGCTTATGTACCTATAGTATCTTTCTTTAAATCATATACTTCAGATATGCCTTCACCAACAGAAAGCTATACAGAATTTGGAACCAATGTCAAGCAAGGGGCAAATATGTTCACTACTTTTGTTAATGGTGTATGGCAGGATTCTAGATCAATCTCTCAGCAATTTTCTGATTCTATCAGCAGTATTGCAGATGGATTTAGACAAAAAGCAGCCAGAGATAAAGAAGCAGGAATAAATAGAGAAACGCAATCTCCATTTCCTAAAGATCAATGGGATCTGATGACAAGAAGGCAGAAAGCAGAATTTGTTTTACAAAGGACAATAACTGATGAAGAATCAGCAGCAATTGAGTATGCACATCAAGTTGGTGCTGAAAGAGGAAAAACTCTTGGAACCCAAAAAAGCGACGGAACTTATGACAAAGCTACTGGAACATATAACTTAGCTGATTGGATAGAGATCGACAGAAGATTAACTGCAGTAAAAACTCTGACACATGATGAAAGAAAAAAATTGATGGACTTTGGTGTTACTGGAGCTGAACAAACATCTGTTCAACAAGAAATACAAGTATCGGAAAGATCAGATCTTAAAACCGAATTAAGGAAACAATTTACAGATTATAATCAGATAATGCTTCTTAAATTAGTAGACTTAAGAAGAGACTTATTTAATAAATATTTTATAGACGCAGGATATAGCGAAGATTTAATCTTATCTTTTAGTGTTGATGAATTAATTGAAGACGCTTTCACAAACCCTGAATTTCTAAAAGTATTTTCAAAAAATTACGATATAATCAAAAATATTGTTAGAGAAAAACCATTGGAACCTAAAAAAGGAGAACCTTACTTTAGAACACAGGATGAACTTAAGAATGTAGTTTTTGATGATACTATCTATGTTAGATTTGAATGGATTAAGGATGCTAGTTGGCCTTCTGAAGGCAATATTGGAAATCTTCCTTTTATAAAAAAAATGGAAACACTTTCAAGAGGACCACGTGTATCAACTTTTACTCTGAAACAATTGGAGAAAGATAACTTTTTTAGCATGACTTCAAAAGAAAAAGATGACTATCTACGCTTATATGGTATTGATCGTTCTAAAAGAGACAGAGTTATGGTTTATTTTCAATTAGAACAACAAACTAATGTAGAACTGTATAGAGGAACAAATAAATTTTATTCAAATATCCTGGTAGGAGATGTTGTACCTGCAGTTAAAGTTTTAACAACAAAAAAATTATAAATATTTCTCTCTTAAATCATAGAGCTGTGTAGATTTGCTAAACAAATCTTTACTTTGTTCTACTTTGCTGATCCATTCTGAAGGTATGCCAGAGATTCCATATTGGATTCCTGCAAGCGCACCAGTAATTGCAGCACGAGAATCTGTATCTCCAGTTCCATTTGCTGCAATCAAAACACTTTCTTTGAAATCTTTTCCTGCTTGTAAAGCATAAAGTGAAGAATAAACTACATGTTCTATAAATCCGGTATTGCCTATTTTTTGTATGTCTTTAAACCTATCACCAGATTGCTCTGCTAATCCTTTAACTGAACCTATTTTATCTCTAATTTTTTTATTTAGGAAATAATTTTCATGGACAATTTGATCAGTTACTTCAGAACATGTTTTTCCATTCATCATTTCTTGAATGTAATAATTTACTAAAAAACCCATTTTAAAAACTTCTTTATTATCATGGGTAATCTTCATTATTTTTCTTATATCTGATGTGTCTATTTTATTATTATAAGAAACAAGAGATGACAAAATGCTGTAAGGTATTACTCTAGGAAGTGCTAATGAACCAGAACCATTTAAACCAGAACAATTAGGAAGCATACCCCTTCTTAAATTTTCTACTGCTCTTTTAGTTGTATAACCCACAGATCTGATATGGGGGGAGTTATATAATTTTACAATACGATTAGCCATATCTCCAATATTTATAGTACCCTCATTTGCAATTAAAGAATCTAATACTAATAACAACTGTTGAGTATCATCTGTAAATTGCCCTGCTTTTAGGCCTTTTGAAGGAGAATCTTCAAGATCTTTAACTGCATGAGGTTGATCTTTAAATTCAACAGGTGCACCTAATGCATCACCTATTGCAAAACCCATTATACCTCCAACTACTTTTTCTAAGGGAGATCCTTTCATATTATTATTTTCCATTTTTAACAACCTATTTAGCACTATATTGCAAAGCTTTTTTCTCTATCTCAAAAACTAGTTTATTAGCTTTATCAAAAAGAGGGCCTGGTCTATCTGTCTTTCCATAAACTTCTTGAACATTATAGAATTTTATCTCATCGCTTAAAACGCCCCATATTATAGGTATAGCTCCATTTGTTTGATTAGGACTATCTACTGTTTTGGTTATAAGATCGATATAAGCTTGGTTCAATTTATCAGGCAATATCCTTGCAATCTCCATAAAAAGATACATCTTTTCTTTTTGGCCTTTTCCTTTTTCCACACAGCTTAACACTTTTTTTAATGTCTTAAAATAATCTCTAGTCTGATCAGCGTTAAGATGCATCAATGCAGGTGTAATATATTCATTAAGGAAATAAGCCCTGATCTTTTCATCATCTTTACCAGTGCCCAATCTTTCGGCAATTTCTGAAAACTGAACAAGAACATCACTGCCATCTCCAATAATTTGGTCTAATCTATGTTCAAAGATCTCTTTTGTCCTTGAAGGAGCTTTTCCATTGCTGTATAAGTCTAAAAGACTATCTATATAAGCTGTTTCAGCAGGTTTTTGGACAGTTTCATCTAAGCTCATTTTATCACTATATCCACTATAGTATTACTAGTATATAAATCTTTTGTTTTTTACTCACTATACAGTGGTTACAAATATATAAAAGAAGTAGGGGTATTTAAGTATTATGGCGGATATAAACGACCAGGAAAAAAAGGTTAAAGATTACGTAAAAAAATACATCAAAAAGGGCTATCCTAAAGATAGTTTAAGAAAAACCCTTCTCGATTTTGGTTATAATAAAGGCGTTGTTGACAAGGTATTCAGTTCATCTGAATCTAAAAAACCAACACCTGAAAAACCAATAAAAATAAAAGAATCATTAGATCTAAAAAAACTAAGATGGTTGTGGTATTCTTTAGCTTCTATCCTAATATTAATAATCCTCTTCTCAGTTGTATTGTTCTTTCTAGACAGACCTACAGATTGTAAATATGACAAACAATGTTTTATAGAAAGTGCAAAGCAAGGAAAGCATGTTATTGTAAAAGAAGATGTTGCAGGTTCTATGCTTCAGTATTCATATAAAGACAGCATTATAACCAAAGAATTTGTTTCCTTTTCAGCAGATGAGCCTAAAGAAGTTGTTGATTTATTTAAAGGCAAAACAATGACATGCCCATTTGAAACATTTAATGAAGAAGTTGTAAATGGTGTATTTGGCGGTTCTGAGAACTGTACAGGGAATTTATTAGATGTAATATATGAACTTAAGATTGTTTCTTAATTATGTAGAATATCTCATTTCCTGTCTGTATTTTTTCAAAGCTTAATCCTACCCTGTTAAGCATTCTTTCGATCCATCCACGATAAGGATAGTTCATAGACTTTCCGGATATAGTCTTTGTTGAAAAACTAACGATGATATATTTTGAATCAATCAATCTTATTATTTCTTCGCTTAATTTATGATTTTTGCCTTTTTCTAATGGATCTATCATCTTAAACATAAAACAGATATCTGATCTTGGAAGTTTTTTTACTTCATCTAGACTGGTTAAATTTATCAGAAAAGCTTCTCCATCTAATCTGGAAAATTTTTTCATTTTTTCAAAATAGATATTAAGAAAATCTATATCTTCTTTGTCAATATCATAAGCATAATATCTTAATCCTTCTAAACCCATATATGGATAAGATACAGGATTTAATCCACATCCTATATCTAATATAACCTGGGGTTTATCGCAAATATCAAAGATTTTATTATATATCGTGGAATAATCTTTAAGCCTTTCTTTTGCAGAAACAGATGTTGACAAAATCTTGTCATGTGTTTCATAATCATCTAAGCCTTTAATCTCTTTTAAGTAACTTTTTCGTTTAAATTTGTCTTCTCCCTGAAAAGAGCCGTAAGCAAGATGAAGTTTTCCTCTAACAGATTTAACTATCTTATTGAATTTTTCGGATTTGGGCTTATCGAATAGAGATAAATGTTTAGGATTTGTCCTAAAATACCTCTCTATCTCCTGGATTATCAATTCTTCTGAAATAGAAGCATATTTTTTATTTTTTCTTATTTCTCTTATTAAATTTGCATAATCTGCCATTATCTTTAATATTAGATATAAGTATTAATAAACTTTATTAAAGATAAACTATATAAATACTAAAACCTAATAAGAAAATATGTTCATAACGATAAACGAGATAATAGATATTGTGATAATGACTCTTGCAATAGGCTATATTTTTTCCTCTTTTATCAAAGAACCTGAAGAAGATTACGAACCCTTAAAGCATTTTGGAAAAAATTCTTTATGGCAAAGCATAAAATTAGGGATAATAATCGCTGCTCCTGCTGTTGTTTTGCATGAACTATCACATAAATTTGTTGCAATGGCATTTGGAGCTGAAGCTGTTATTCATGCACCTTTAGGATGGTATGCTCTTGTTATCTTATTAAAACTGATAAATTTTCCATTCTTATTTTTTGTAGGAGGATATGTGAGCCATACTCTTCTTCCAGCATTGCCTTCAGCAATAGTCTCTTTTGCAGGGCCTTTGACAAACCTAATCTTATACATTTTATTCATAAATCTGATCAAATTTAGTCTAGTCAACAGAAAATACTATAAAACGCTTTTTATTTCTGCAAAATTGAACTTATTCCTGTTTGGATTTAATATGATACCCTTACCAGGATTTGATGGCTATGGAGTTTTAATGAATCTATTAAATCTTTTTGGAATATCTTTTGGATTATAATAATCTTTATATAGCAGTTTTGTTTTTCTTAATTGTGCACCAAGCAATTTATCTGAAAAATCGTAATAATCCTGAGAGGTGCTTTGCTCTATGACAATCAAATATATAATTGTTGCAGGTGGAGTAATGTCTGGAGTAGGAAAAGGAGTTACAACTTCTTCTATAGGAAAGATTCTTCAGAATTATGGATATAAAACAACTGCTGTAAAGATAGATCCTTATATCAACTGTGATGCAGGAACCTTAAGGCCTACAGAGCATGGTGAAGTATGGGTTACTGATGATGGCGGAGAGATTGACCAGGATTTAGGAAATTATGAAAGATTCTTGGATATGGATATATCTAAAAAAAATAATATAACTACTGGTCAAGTCTACAAGGCAATCATAGATAAAGAAAGAGCAGGAGAATATTTAGGTGAAACTGTTCAGTTTATCCCTCATGTTCCTGAAGAGATCAAAAAAAGGATAAGATCAGCTTCTGAAGGCTTTGATATATGTTTGATAGAAATTGGCGGGACAATTGGTGATTATGAAAATATTCCGTTTTTATTTGCGATGAAGAGTTTAGAGCGTGATATTGGCAAAGAAAATCTTTTGTATGTTTTGATAACTTATTTGCCTGTTATGGGACATCTGCAGGAAATGAAAACTAAACCAACACAGCAGGCAATAAGATTACTAAGTGAAACTGGAATATTCCCTGATTTTATTGTCTGCAGATCAACTATATCTTTAGATGATGTTAGAAAAAAGAAGATAGAAACTTATGCAAATATCTCATCCAAATATGTTATTTCAGAGCCAGATGTCAAAACAATCTATGATATCCCTTTGGATCTGGAAAAAGAAGGTATGGGCCTAAAAATACTAGAAAAGTTTAATCTTAAACCATTAAAAAAACCAGACTGGACAGAATGGTCTAAATCTGTTGATACTATAAAAAATCCTCAAACAAAGAAAAAAGTTGCTATTGTTGGAAAATATGTAGATATAGGTGAATATAATCTGATTGATTCTTATATATCAATAAATCAAGCCTTGATTCATGCCTCAAGTACATTAGGGATAGGTGTTGATATTGAATGGATTGACAGCAAAAAGCTTGAAACCAATCAAGAATATGTTGAAAATCTCAAGAATTATGACGGAATAATAATTCCAGGTGGGTTTGGAAAATCTGGAGTTGAAGGCAAGATAAAAGCAATACAATTTGCACGTGAAAATGATATACCTTTTTTAGGGCTTTGTTTAGGGATGCAGTTAGCAGTTGTTGAATTTGCAAGAAATGTCTGCGGATTAGAAGGAGCAAATTCTGCTGAAATGGATCCAAAATCCAATCATCATGTCATTGATATCCTGCTTGAGCAAAAAAAGATATTAGATGAAAATAGATATGGCGGAACAATGCGTCTAGGAGCTTATCCTGCACAGTTGAAGAAATCAACTAAAGTTTGGGAATTATACAATAAAAAAGATGTTGTTTATGAACGTCATCGTCATAGATATGAAGTTAATCCTGCTTTCATCCAAAAATTAGAAGAAAAAGGGCTTATTTTTTCAGGAGTATCTCCAGATAGAAAATTGATGGAATTTTTAGAGTTAAAGGATAAAAAATTCTTTGTTGCAACACAGGCACATCCAGAATTCAAGTCAAGATTTGGAAAACCAGCACCTTTATTTTTTGGGTTTGTTAAATCTTTAATTTGATTTAATAATCTCTTTTATCAAACTATTTACAAAATCCATCGGACCATCTTCTAATATGATCACATCAAAATGCTCTTTATACTCTTTGAGATTATCTTTTGTTTCCTGGTTCAAAAAACATATCTTTATGATAATCTTATGATCTAATCCTTCTGCCATGGCTAAATCTCCGATATTGTCTCCCAATAATATTGCATTTTTCCTGTTTTTGATCTCTTCATAATATCTTGTGTCTTTTATAGCAGCTTCATTCTTATTGAAAGTATGGATTATTTTGCTTTTATATCCAGAAACATTGCCATTTTTTTCGTATTTAAAAAAATTAGATATTATATGCACATTGTTATGTAACACCTTATTTGATTTGAGATATTCTTGAATCATGTCACCTACACTTGCTGAAAGGATAAGTATTGGAATTTTGTTTTTCATCGCCATATCAAAAAGTTCAGATGTATTGTCTCTTAACATGATTGAACTATCTTCTATCACTTTTTCAATAATACTCTTATTCATCTTATACTCAATCAACAAATCGAGATGTTTTTGCCACCACTCAACCATCTTAGGGCATTTTTCTGCAATAGGCATATTTGACAATTCAATAGGCCTATATATATCTCTTAATTTAAAAGATCTTTTTACATATTCTGTGCTTAGATGCTTCTTTTCTCTTATCTGAGCAATAATACTATGAGTATTCTCTCCATCAACAGATGCTTTTGTCAAAGTCCTGTCAAAATCAGCTATGATATGGAGATTTTTAGGACCTTCTTTGATAATTTCAGACTTTTTTTTCTCAAACTCTTCAGGATCGTGTATTACTATATTTGGATTCATACAATTGTTATCTATATATAGTATAAAAGGATTACTATGCAAAATAATAGAAATCTTTATAAAACAGCCATCTTTTTTATGATGACATGGGGGATGAACAACCAAAAGAACAGCCCAGTGAACATATTCAACATACTTCTGAGCATAAACCTGAACAAAAACATCATGAAATCAAAGCAGAAAAGCCCAAATTATCATTAAAACAATCAACAATTAAATTTTATGATACTAAATACAAACAAATACTCTACTTTACTTTCATTTTGTTGTTTGTTTCTTTATTTCTTATCGGATTAAGGATATTCCAAACAGGAGACTTTGTAGGCAAAGACATAAGTTTAAGCGGAGGAATAACTATAACTATATTTAATGAGCAGGATTATGATCTTAGGGACCTAGATAACTATCTAAAATCACAGTTTCCAGACAAAGAGATTTCCATAAGAAGCTTAAATCAGCTTGGCAAGTCTATAGGCATTATCATTGAAGGAACAGACATAGAATCAGATGATGTGATTACCTCTCTAGAATCAAAAATTGGAAAGATATCTCAAGAAGACTATAGCGTCAGTATGATGGGTTCGAGCTTAGGAAACACCTTTTTTAAAGAAACATTAAAAGCAATTTTTGTTTCATTCATGTTTATGGGTCTTGTTGTTTTCTTATATTTTGGGGAAAGCCTAAAAATGAAGATAATATCGACAGTCGTAACATTTATAGTAGGGATGATGATATTTGGAGGAACTACAAATATAATCAAGGATATTATCGCATATATCTTAGGTTTAGGTTTGCTGATAATCTATTACAATAATAGCAGACCAAGTTTTATGATGATCTTAAGCGTTTTTGCTGATTTAGTAGTTACTTTGGCTGTTGTAAATCTTTTAGGGATGAAAATTTCAACCGCAGGAGTCGCATCTTTTTTGATGATTATAGGGTACTGTGTTGAAACAAATATATTGTTGACAACTAAAGTCCTAAAAAAGAAAGAAGGTTCACTTATAGAAAGGATAATCGAAGCATTTAAAACTGGATTTGTTATGACGTCAACAGCAGCTGCAGCTGTACTAATTGCATTAATATTTACCCAGTCCGATGTAATCAAAGAGATTATGGCTATTTTATTAATAGGTCTTATTGCAGAAATAATATTCACATGGGGACAAAACGTAGCTTTGTTAAGGATTTATCTAGAAAAGAAGAGCGCTAATCATGAACTACACAATTAAAAAAATGCTTACAAATTGGAGAGTAATCTTAGTTTTTCTAACTTTACTTTTGGCTATTGTAGCAATTAATCCTAATCCTTGGGCAGATGGTGTTGCGATCAGAAGTGTTGTTATGAACAGTTCAGCATCTTCAGCAGGTATTGAAAGCGCTAAACCTACTGCAGCACCAATGACAAGAGAAAGGATAGTTTCTATGAATAATGATCCTATCCATAATATGAGTGATTATTATAGTTTTGTTGACAGTTTAGAACCTAATAGGACAATCCAAATAAAAACTAACAAAGGGATGTATCAGCTTGTTACACAACCTTTGTTAAAAATAACAATCCTTAATGAGACTGAGCAGAAGAAATTTAATGAAACAGTATCAGTAAACGAAACTATAAATGGAACAGTACAATCAATTAACAAAACAGTTGAAAAAACAATCATTGTAAATAAAACAAAATCTGAAATTATAGGAACAGAAGATTTGGGTTTAGTTGTCTATGATGCTCCTACTACTAACTTGAGGAAAGGTCTTGATCTTCAAGGAGGAACAAGAGTTTTGTTAGCTCCTGAAGAAAAATTAGATTCTGATGATATGGATATACTTCTTGAGAATATGAAATATAGGCTTAATGTTTATGGTCTGAGCGATGTTGTTGTTAGAGAAGTAGGCGACCTATCTGGAAATCAATATATCCTGGTTGAGATTGCAGGAGCAAACGAACAAGAAGTCAAAGATTTGATGTCTAAACAAGGAAAATTTGAATCTAAAATATCAAATGAAACTGTCTTTAAAGGCGGAGGAGATATCACCCATGTCTGCAGGACAGCTCAATGTTCAGGTATAGACCCTAATAGAGGATGCGGGATGTCAGGAGATGTCTGGGTCTGCACATTTATGTTCTCAATATCATTAAGCCCAGAAGCTGCCCAAAAACAGGCAGATCTGACAAAAAATTTAGATGTTATAACTGAAAATGGAGAAGATTACCTAACTGAAAAGATATATCTATACTTAGATGATGAACAGGTTGATGAATTGAATATTGGTGCAGATCTTAAAGGCAGAGCTGTTACAGATATTGCAATATCAGGTTCTGGTTCTGGAAAAACAGAACAAGAGGCAATTTTTAATTCATTGGCAAATATGAAAAAGCTTCAGACAGTACTTATTACTGGAAGTTTACCAGTTAAACTAAATATCATAAAAACAGACAATATATCACCTTCTTTAGGAAATGAGTTTGTAAAATCTGCACTTATAATGGGTCTTTTATCTCTAGCAACAGTATTATTCATACTGATGATAAGATATAGGAGATTAAAATTAGTAATACCTATGATAATCACATCTATAGTAGAATCAGTTGCTCTTTTGGGAGTTGCAGCAATCATAGGATGGAATCTTGATCTAGCAGCGATAGCCGGAATAATAATTGCAGTAGGAACTGGAATTAACGATCAAATCGTCATTACTGATGAAGCTTTACGTGGTGAAAAATCCGATGCATCATATGACTGGAAAAAGAAGATAAAAAATGCTTTCTTTATTGTTATGGGATCATATTTCACGATGGGTGTTGCAATGATACCTTTGATGTTTGCAGGAGCTGGCTTGTTAAAAGGATTTGCTTTAACAACAGTTATCGGATTTTCAATAGGAGTATTTATCACAAGGCCAGCATATGCTGCTGTTATTGAGCTATTGACAAAAGAATAATCATATTCATTAGATTCATAAAAAGAGGTTATTTTGGCAACTAAAATATCTGCAATAATACTAATGATTATCTGCACAGCTTTGACTTCTGTTGCCCAAGTTCTTTATAAAAAAGGAATGTCTTATTTTAAATTAGATATTTTTTCAATAATAACCAATTATCATCTGCTTTCTGGATTTTTGCTTTATGGGATAGGAGCTGTTCTGATGATCTATGCATTTAAACAAGGTGAAGTTACTGTTTTATACCCTATAATAGCATTAAGCTATATCTGGGTCAGTTTATTGGCCTTGTACTTTTTCCAAGAACTGATGAATTTTTATAAATGGATAGGTATAATCTTTATCTGCATCGGTATAATTGCAATAGGTTTTGGCGGAAAGAAAAGTAAAACCCTAAAATATGCAGGAGTTATAGAATGAAAACTCAGTTATGGGCAATAGGTCTTGTTCTTTTAGGAAGCATAATTGGAGCATTTGGACCTATCTATCTTAAAAAGAGCGCAAAAAATTTCTTTATCAAAAACCCATTAAACTTAATAAAAAATAAGGATCTGATTATAGGAACTATTTTATCAATTCTAGGTACATTTTTATTTTTGATTGCATTAAAAGGAGGAGATCTATCTATTCTCTACTCTTTTGTATCCACAGGTTATATTTTTGTTATGTTCTATAGCATGAAAATGCTTAATGAAAAAATGAACAGATTAAAATGGTCAGGTGTTCTATTTATTATCATAGGAGTAATATTTATAGGTCTAGGTGCTTAAATGAAAACTATTGTTTTGTCTTTAGGCGGCTCTTTAATAGTTCCTGATGAGATAGATGTTGCTTTTTTAATAAAATTTAAAGAAGTACTTCTCAATTTTTCCAAGTTAGGAAACAGGATCATTATCGTATGCGGTGGAGGAAGAACTGCAAGAAAATATATAACTGCTGCAAATAATATCAATAAATGTTCAGATAAAAACCTTGATTGGATAGGAATCAAATCAACACAATTGAATGCAGAGATTATAAGGGCTATTTTTGGAAAAGATGCATATAAAGAAGTTGTTCCTGACTTTAACAAAACAGACATTAAATTTAAGATATTAATAGCTGCAGGATATCTGCCAGGATGCTCAACTGATTATGATGCTGTAATGTGGGCAAAAAACTATAATGCAGATTATCTTATCAATTTGACAGATGTTGATTATGTTTATGACAAAAGTCCAAGAAGACATCCTGATGCAAAACCTCTTCCTAAATTAACATGGAGGCAGATGCAGAAAATTGTCGGTACTAAATGGGAGGCAGGCATGCAGTTTCCTTTTGATCCAATTGCAACAAAGATAGCAGGAAAATTAAAGATGAGGGTTGCTTTTTTGAATGGAAAGAACATAGATAATTTTGAGAATTTTATCAATGGTAAAACTTTTATCGGAAGCGTTATAGAATAAATTATCCTAGGTAGTATCCAGGCATATCTGACTCTGGAAGAAAGTTTACTGCTGAATGACACGCATATCTTCTTGTGCATCTTTGTCCGCAGTATTTTTCCTGCAGTTTCGGAAATAAATCTTTTTGAAAAAAATCGCTTTCAACAAAACTGCACCATGCTTGTTCCCAACTTACTTCTTTTCCTGATTTTTCCCATAAAAAGTATTTGTGCTTTACGATATGTTCATTTATACTTTCGTCATGTTTCAAAAGTTCAATTAAACTTCCTATATCATCACATTGCATATTTATATAATTAACAAGAAGTTTTATAAATAATTCTATTTTTATATGCATTATGGTGACCTTGGTGTAGCCTGGCTAGCATCGGGGACTGTGGATCCCTGTGGATGGGTTCAAATCCCATAGGTCACCCTTTATACTAAAATGGAATACCTAATAATTGAAATTGTTTTGTGCTTGATAACTTTTTTAGTACATAGACACTATAATGTAAAAATATTTAGAAAAAGAAAACAGTTTGCTATATTCTGGATTCTAACGATATTTTTAGGAGCAGTATGGGATAATCTTGCAGTATATAGAGGTCATTGGTTTTATCCTGGAAAGGGTTTAATCGGATTAAATATAGGTTTAATACCTTTTGAAGATTATATATTTATGATAGTTGTAGCATACGCTATCCTTGTTATGTACCAAATTTCGAATAAGATGATCGATCAAAAAAAGATTAATTACTAATTAACAAACTTTATAAACAATAAATCCCTATAAGATATTATGAAAGTCCTAGTAACCGGTGGAGCAGGTTTTATAGCAAGCCATATTGTTGATTTTTTGTTAAAAAAAGGCTATAAAGTTGTTATAATAGACAATTTAAGTTCTGGAAAAAAAGAATATCTCAATAAAAAAGCTAAATTCTACAAAAAAGATATCATAACTGAAGATATAAATTCAGTATTTGCAAAAGAAAAGCCAGATATTGTGATTCATGCTGCTGCTCAGGTCATGTTAAGGGAATCATTAAAAGACCCTGTTCATGATGCTAAAACAAATATAATAGGAACTATAAATGTTTTAGAAGCATGCAGAAATAATAAAGTCAAAAAAATAATATATACTTCTACAGGGGGTGCAAGAGTAGGAGAACCTCAATATTTGCCTGTTGATGAAAACCATCCTTTAAATCCAGTTTCTCCTTATGGTATCTCAAAACATACAGCAGAACATTATGTATGGATGTACAACCAGCTTTATGGTCTAGACTATCTTATATTTTGTTTCGGAAATGTCTATGGTCCAAGAGATGATCCTAAAACCAAAAGAGTCACTGCTATATTCTCTGATAAGATGATGAAAGGAGAAACTCCTATAATATTTGGAGACGGAAAACAGACAAGAGATTTTATCTATGTCTTAGACTTAGCTGAACTTATAGTCAATTCAATAAATAAAAAGCCCAAGCATAAACTGTTCCATCTGGCTAATGGAACCCAGATAAGCGTTAATGAAATATTCAAGATTTTACAAAAAGTTTCTGGTTTTAAAGAAGATGCCAAACATATAGAAGCTATACCTGGTGAAGTAAGAGATATTTATCTAGATACAAGATTGGCTCAAAAGGAATTAGGATGGCGTCCAAAAACAGATTTTACTAAAGGTCTAGAACAGACATTTAATTGGCTTAAAGAGCATCAAAAGCCATAAAAACCATAACCTTTTTAAACCACCCCCTTATTCTCTCATTATAACGCCCGAGTTAATAGCGCTTTTAGGGTGACTAGAGCTATTCCTCGGAATTTAGAATCATAAAATGGCAGAAATAAAAACACAAAAACCAGACAATTTCAAGCATTTTATCAGAATTGCTAATACTGATCTAGATGGAAATAAATCTCTTGAAAGGTCATTGACAAAAATAAAAGGGATTGGTTTTCAATATTCTCATGCAATATGTTCAATATTAAAATTAAATGGAATGCAAAAAACAGGCTATATGGAAGATTCCGAAATTAAAAAAATAGAAGAATTCTTGAAAAATCCTCTTAAATATAATATCCCTTCTTGGATGCTTAACAGAAGAAATGATGCTGAAACTGGTTTAGACGGACATCTACTGACATCAGACCTTGATTTTGTACAATCAAACGATATCAAGATGATGAAGAAAATAAAATCTTACAAAGGCATAAGGCATATGAAAGGACAGCCAGTTAGAGGCCAAAGGACAAAATCACATTTCAGAGTAAATAAAGGAAAAGGCATGGGTGTAAAGAAAAACGCCCCTGTTGCAAAAAAAAGTCCAGCTACTAAATCAGATAAAAAATAAAGGTAAATTAAATGGGAGATCCAAAAAAAATAAGGAAGGCGTATAGAACACCTAGCCATCCATGGCAGAAGCAGAGAATAGTTGAAGAAGACGAAGTGCTTAAGACTTATGGAATTAAAAATAAAAAAGAGTTATGGAAAGCTGGAACTATATTAGAAACTTTCAAATATCAGAGCAAAAGATTAGTAACTTTAAGAAGCGAACAGGCTGAAAAAGAAAAAGCTCAGTTAATTCAAAGATTAAAATCAATGGGATTATTAAAAGAAGGCCAGGGTTTTGATGAAATTTTAGGATTACAATTAAAAGATGTTTTGGAAAGAAGATTTGAAACTTTAGTTCACAGAAAAGGATTGGCAAAGTCAATCAAAGAAGCAAGACAGTTCATTACACATGGTCATCTTTCTGTAGGAGGAAAAAAAGTAACTTCACCTTCTTATATTGTCACAATTTCTGAAGAATCAACAATCATGTTTAATCCAGGAAGCGATCTAGCTGATTCAAATCATCTTCAAAGAGTAATAGTTGAGAAAAAAGTTAAACCTCAAAGAGAGAAAAAAGATGACAAAAGAGGAAGAAAACCTTTTGATAAAAGAAGAAAGAGGGAAAGCAGATGAATAGGGACAGAATAAGATGGGGAATTGCACATATATATTCTAGCTATAATAATACTATCATCCATATAACCGATATAACTGGGACAGAAACAATAGCAAGAAGTTCTGGTGGACAAGTTGTTAAAGCTGACAGGATGGAAAGCTCACCAACAGCAGCTTTGATGGCTGCTAAAAAAGTTGCTGAAGAAGCGATAACTAAAGGTATTAATGGAATTCATGTTAAGATAAAAGCACCTGGAGGAAGCAATGGTCCAATAACACCAGGACCTGGAGCTCAGGCTGCTATCAGAGCATTGTCAAGAATGGGATTAAGAATAGGCATAATCGAAGATGTTACACCTATACCTCATGATAGCTGCAGAAAGAAAGGTGGTAAAAGAGGTAGGAGAGTATAAAATGGATATAAGGCTATTAGATTCTGACAAGGAAAATGGAAAGATGTCTTTTGTTCTAAAAGGAACAGACACTACATTTGCTAATTTGCTTAGAAGATATATAATAGAAAAAGTTCCAACAATGGCTATTGAAACAATTGAATTTAATGAAAATACTTCAGCATTGTTTGATGAAATTGTCGCTCACAGGTTAGGATTGATCCCTTTAACAACTGATTTGAAAAGCTATGAGATGATATCAAAATGCAAATGTGGTGGAGAGGGATGCAACAGATGCACTTTAAAGCTTACTTTAAAATCAGAAGGTCCTGGAACTGTTTATGCTTCTGAAATAAAAAGCAAAGATCCAAAAGTAAAGCCAGTTTATGGAAAAACTCCTATAGTCAAATTGCTTAAAGAGCAGCAGCTTGAACTTATTGCAACTGCAGTTTTAGGACAAGGAAATGATCATACTAAATTTTCACCAGGTTTGGCTTTTTACAAATTAAGACCTGAAGTAAAGATAGAAAAAACTGTCAAAAATGCAGAACAAGTAGCAAAAAGCTGTCCTGTAAATGTATTTAATCTGAAAGGAAATAATATTTCAGTTGATAAAGATAATATGATGAAATGCCATCTATGCAATCAATGTGTAGAGACAGCAGATCCATCAGATGCTATAATCGTTGAACAAGGACCAGATATAGTTTTCAATGTTGAAAGCTGGGGTCAGTTGACATGCAAGGAAATGGTTTTAGCAGCTCTAGAACAGTATACTACTGATCTAGAAGAATTTGAGAAACTCCTAAAAGAATAAATCTTGCGGGAGTCGCAGAGCCTGGTCAAATGAATCAAATTCAGACCAAATGCGCTAGGTTGAGGATATCAATCAAAAGCCTAGTTCCTTAGTGGATGCGCGAGTTCAAATCTCGTCTCCCGCATAATACTCAAAAACAAAAAATAAATAAAAAACAAAATGAAACGAACCGGACCATCAAACGAAAATTTGCAAAGCCTTATAGCTGAATTGAGAAAAAAGGCACTTGAAACAGATACAGCTATGTTCAAAAGATTAGCTTATGAACTAGAAAGATCTACAAGATCAAGAAAGATTGTCAATTTAAGCAGAATAAATAGATTTACTGAAAAAGATGATTTTGTTGTTGTTCCTGGAAAAGTATTAGGGTCTGGAAATTTAGACCATCCTGTAACAATTGCAGCTTTCAGATTTTCTGAGAATTCATTTGATAAGATAAAAAATTCAAAATCAAAGATGATGCCTATAAATGATCTTTTAAAAGATCCTGTCAAAGGCAAAAAAATAAGGATAATGTGCTAAAATGAAAATAATAAAATTTTCAAAGTTAAAACGAGGTTTTAACAAATGATAATAGACGGAAAAAACTTAATATTAGGAAGATTGTCAACTTATGCAGCAAAACAAGCATTGCTAGGTCAAAAAGTAGACATCATAAATTGTGAAGAAGTTGTTATAACAGGAAATAGAGAAAATATACTTGCAACATATCACAGAAAAAAGACAATGGGTACACATGCAAAAGGTCCTTTTTGGCCTAGACGCCCAGACATGTTCGTTAGAAAAACAATAAGAGGAATGTTGCCTTATAAGCAGCCCAAAGGAAGAGATGCCTATAAAAGAATTATGTGTTATATAGGTGCTCCAGAAGAGATAAAAGGAAAATCAGAAGTTATAAAGTTTGCATCAATCGATAAAGTTCCTAATCTAAAATTCAGATATGTTAAAGAAATATGTAAAGAGGCAGGATGGCAAAGATAATTAATACTCAAGGAAAAAGAAAAAGAGCAACTGCTAGAGCATCATTAAGAGAAGGCAAAGGCAGAATAAGGATAAATAATGTTTTATTGGATGCTTATGAACCTAAATTAGCAAGATTAAAAATCCGTGAACCATTAATAATAGCAGGAGAGACCGGAAATGTTGACATCGATGTTACTGTTGTTGGTGGCGGTCAGTCTTCACAAGCAGATGCAGTAAGACTAGCTATTGCAAAAGCCTTAGCAGTTTACAATAAAAAACTAGAAAAAGTATTTTTAGAATATGACAGACATATGATGGTTGCAGATGTAAGAAGAAAAGAAACTCACAAGCCAAAAAGACATGGTAAGGCAAGAGCTAAAGTTCAAAAATCATACAGATAAGGTGACTAAAAAATGATGATACCAATAAGATGCTGGAGCTGCGGAAAACCTGTAGCTCACCTATGGGAAGAGTACAACAAGAAATTAGAGAAAGAAGGCGTCGAAAACAGAAAGAAGATATTAGATGAGCTTGGCTTAGACAGATATTGCTGCAGAGCATTGTTTTTAGGTCATGTTGACTTAATTGATACTGTATCAAGATTCAAAAAGTTTTAATTTTTTTTATTTGATTAATATAAGAGGTGGTGGTACCTCAGATCCTAATTCTGAGATTTGATCAATGGGATATAAAATAACTAGTAAACATTTGAATGATATATTGAATAATCCTCTTTTAATTGAAAATATCCTTAATTTAAGCAGAAATCTGAAAAAAGAGTTAACATTTTCTGTAGAGCATTCTTTTAAAACAAAAGACTATGCTATAAGCAAAGCAATACCTGAAGATTCAGAAGAAAAACAATGGGGGAATAATCTCAGGCTTCTTCCTAAACCTTCTTATGGGTTGTTAGATTTTTTCTCTCATGATTCTGGAAAAATAAATCTATCTTATGAAGATATAAAAAACCTTCATGAAACCAGACAGGTTGTTAAATCTGAAGAAGGTATATTATATAACCCGCTGATAGGAATAGTTGGTACAAAAAAACCAGATATTGTCCAAGTTTTGCTTGTTCAGGAAAAAACTCCTACTGTTATCGATGATAAATCAATGAGATTTCTAGCTCATTTCAACTCTACTCTTAATGATCCTAATTCAATAGCAGATCTCTTTCAATCTTCTGATCGTTATAATTCTTTTGCATATGAGATAATTGGAGGAGTAACATGCGCATATCTATCTCACTATACTTCAAGATTTGAATTTACTCCTACTAAACTATAATAAATAAAAAAATTAAGAATAATCAATAACTTTTATCTTAAAATTTAAGTTTTTTCCTGCTAGAGGATGGTTTAGGTCCAATGTTATCTCTGAATCTGTAACTTCTGCTACTTTTGCAGGAAATTGCTGACCATCTGGTGTTCCTATACCTACCATCATACCTACTTCTACTTTTTGGTCTGGAGCAATCTTATCTCTAGGTATCTTCTGCATCAACTGAGGATTGACATCTCCATATGCCTCTGCAGGTTTTATCTTTATTTTCTTTTCCTGGTCTTTTTCCATACCTATAACAGCGTCATCAAATCCTTTTATGACTTGGCCTTCGCCTGCTGTAAACTCTAAAGGATGAGAATGATCACCATGTTTTGAAGAATCAAATACTTCTCCATCATCAAATGTTCCTTCGTAATCAACTTTTACTTTGCTTCCTTTTTTGATTGCCATATTATCCTCTCCATCATATCTCTAGATAAGTAAAGAACTCATCTAAACGATTATATAATTAAAATTTCAGTATTGTTTAAAAGTGTTGCGGTTTAGAAACCTTTTTAAACCAAGTATACTAAATATTATATGAGGTGATATTTATGTGTGAAAAATGCCATAAATTAGGAGCAGGTTTAGTACTTGTAGTAGGTATTTGCTTTTTAATGCAAGATCTAAACATTTGGAATTTCTGGGGAATTAGCTGGTATACAATTGCATTTATCATGGCAGGTCTTATGTGTATGGGATCTACATGCTGCAAAGTTCCTTCAAAGAAAAGATAAATTCTTTTTCTTTTATATTTTTTAAATTTTCTTTATCAGATCAGATATAGAATCAATCTCAAAATCCCAGTCGCCTTTTGTTTCTTTTCCATAACCATATTTTGCAAAACAAGTTTTTATTCCTAAAGCTTTTGCTCCTTTCATATCTCGTTCTGGACGGTCTCCAACCATCATGCATTCTTTAGGATCTAAACTTAATTGTTTTAGTACCATCTTAAATGGAAGTTCAGAAGGTTTTGCTTTTCCTGTATCTTCTAATCCCACAACAACATCAAAAAAATCCTCTATTTTCATGTTTATCAGCCTGATCCATGCTTTTAGTTTAGGAGCATCTGAAACAATAGCTAGCTTCATACCTTTTTCCTTTAATTTTATCAAAGTCTGTTTTGTTCCGGGATAAGGATGCAAAAAACCGATTCTTGCCTGCCTATATGCAACTATTGCAGATGCTAAAATCCTATAATCTACTTTTCCCTTAACTTTTGTCAAGAATTTTTGAAAAATAGTTGGATCTTCTAAACCTACCTCATAATAAATTTTATATAACTCATCTAAAGCCTTTTTTTTAGGAATATCTAATCCTGCATCAATCATAGCATCTATTGCTTCTTCACATGTTATCTTCTTCATCTTCATGAAGTCAATCAATGTGTTATCCAGATCAAATATTACTGCTTTTATCATCTATCTCTTCAAATCCTTAAATTTTACAGAATGTTGCTCTCCTGCTGAACCCCAATTTTCCAGTTCTGTTTCTTTAATAAGAACTGTTACTGCTTGAGCAGGTATTCCCATATCTGTAAAAACTTTCGTTATATTTTTCATTAATTCTGGCTTTTTCGCTTTATCCATTGGCCACGATTCGATTGTTACAATAGGCATATTTATCACCCAATTATCTTTTGTTTGATGATATATAAATCTTATTATACACTTTCGAAAGATTTATAAATATGTTATCACTATATAGTAATAATGGAACACAATATAGATTACAGAGTATCAATGGTTGAAAATTTTCATGGAGAGTTTGAACATTCAATAGACCCCAAAAAAAGAGTAACAATACCAACATCCTATAGACACCAGATTATAGAACGTTTAAAACTTCATGATTATCCTGATTTTTTGGCAAATTCAGTATGTATAGTACCTATGACAAATCATGTGAAGATTTATGATGCTTTAGGCTATGAGAGAAAATCAAAAGATTTGGATCCGATATCTAAACTTCTTACTTATACTCATGTTAACAAGCAAGGCAGAGTTCTAATCCCTGATAACTGCAGAAGAATTTTTGAAAAATATAGCCAAGTGTTGATAACACCTTCTCCAGACCTTGATAGTATAATGGTAATCCCTTTTAAAACACCACAATAATATGATAAATATTCTGCTCTATTAGATAAACCAAGACTTCCTCAATAGACTTGAAAATACTATTTGTATTCTATAGCAACATTTTTAAATAAATAATAACCTATCTGTCAAAAAGAGGTAGGAGCCTCAGAGAATTCTGAGATTTATTATGGATAAAGGATATGATGCAGGTATTGTTGTATTAACAAATGATATTGATAAGACTAAATCAGGTTATGAGCCAGATAAGCTTTCTTATATGCGTTTAGAAGCAGCAGCAATCGAATATCAATGGATGGTTAAAAATAATGAAAAAACTGTTCTGATAGTTTCAGGTGGAAGAATAAGACCGGGCCCCACATTAGCAGAAATTATTGGAAAAACAGCCTTAGAAATATTTCATATTCCTGAAAATGACCTCTATCTTGAAGATAAGTCACTAAATACTGTTGAAAATGCGATCTATTCAGTTGATTTCTTAAAGAAAAAAGATATAACCAGTTGCTTGGTTGTGACAAATGAATTTCAGCTTGGAAGAGCTATGGACTGTTTTGATTATTATGGAAGAGGCAGCTATATAAATTTTCAAGGTCATTCTGCCGAAGAAATAATCTTAATGAAATATCCTTCAAAAAAAGAAGAAATTGAATCTTTTAGAAGAAAAAAAGATACTATAAGAAGAGCAAAACATAATTTTAAGCATCGACTTATATTCAATATACCTCTGATAGGGCCTGTATTGATGAAATATGGTGTTAGAGTACAGATGGCTTTATTAGGACAAAGACCTCAAGAACATGTGTTAGATGAATGACTATATCAAAATATTCTGCAGATAATTAAAAAGATAGCCTGTTATTATAATTGCTAAGCCAACTACTCCAAAAAATATTGCAATAAGCTTTAATTTCATGACCCTCCTTAATATAATCGCCTCAGGAAGGCTTAATGCAGAGACTGCCATCATAAATGCCAAGGCTGTGCCGATTGGAAAACCTTTATCAAATAAAGCAACAGCAATAGGAACAATTGCTGCACAGCTTCCATATAATGGGATTCCTATCAAAACTGCCAAAACAACAGTAAATATCCCTCCTTTTTCAAGTATAGAGTGAACTGCTGACTCTGGAATGAAATTATGTATCACAGCTCCTATTGCTACACCTATCAATATCCAAAACCATAATTTTTTTACAATTGAACCGGATTCTTTGATTCCAAAATCTATCCTTTGTTTGATATTAACATATTTTGTATTTTTTATATTGACTTTTTTACTTATCAAATCTTTTTCAATATATTTCTCTAGTTTCATCTTTCCTAAGATAAAACCAGAAATAACACCGATCAAAATTCCACTGGTAACATATGCTAAAGTTATTTTCCATCCAAAAAATCCCCACATTAAAACAACCAAATATTCATTGATTACAGGAGATGTTATTAAAAAAGAAAATGCTAGTCCTAATGGGACACCTGCTTCTAAGAAGCTTATGAATATTGGAATTGAAGAACATGAGCAAAAAGGAGTTATTGCACCAAAAAATGATGCCATAAAATTACCAATTAATGGTATTTTATTGTTAAGCCAAGCCTTTACTTTTTTTTGAGGCAGATAGGTCCTTAAAAAACCAATAACTGCAATCATGAAAAAAAGCAGAAGCATTATTTTTATAGAATCATAGATAAAATAATTCAAAGATTGGATTATTTTTGAACTTGCATCTAGTTTTAGAAAATTATACATAACCCAATCAATCGAATATTGAATCATTTCTTTTTAGGTTTTTCTTCGCAGCAGCAAGAGCAGCATGATTTTTCTGCTTTTGCCTTCATCTTTTTGTCAACAGATTCAACCAATCTCTTTAACAAAGACTTTTTTTGTGTTTTATTTTTCATTTTTTCACCTCAATCTTTAAATATTGATTTCCTTATTTCATATCCCAGTATAGTTGGTATATAAAATATGATGCTAGCGATTATTGAGCCAACAATTATTGCAATAGAATAATCAGATATAAAATATGGTGTTGTAGCCAAGAAAAATGGTCTTAATATAACATTGTCAAAATATTCAGCAGGACCAAATTCCAAAAGGAGATTTCTTAAAACTTTGATATAACTGAGAGATCTTAGTTTTTTATCTTTTTTCTTTCTTAATCTTAAATCTTGATAAGCCATCAATCCATAATAAGTTATAGTATCTATCCATGTAGCAATAAATGCAGATATTATCAAGTTATTAAATATCAGTTGAGATATATTTCCAGAAACAACTGCAGTCAATATTGCGATTATTTCTATCCAAAGATATCTTTTAACCCACTCGTCTAGTTTTCTTTTTATCATCAGCCGAAGATTATATTCATCTTTTCATCACTGCCTAGATGTTTAAGCACATTTTTCCTGTATCTGAAAGGAGCATTGTATCTTTCTGCTAATTCAATATATTCTTTTTTTAATTCATCTATGCTTGGAGCTGGTTTTCCTTTCAAAACATTAAAGATAGCTGGATTTTTTACAGAAGCTCTTCCGACCATTACACCTTTTACACCAGTACTTCTTAGCCTTTCCACTTTTTCTTTAGAATCAATATCACCATTTGCAATTATTATCTTCCCAGTTTCACAACATTCTTGATATACAGAATAATCAGGAGCATCATTATACGTCTGAGAACCATATCTAGCATGCAATATAAAAAAATCAACATCAACTTCTTTTATCAGATTAAGATATACTTTTTTGTCTTTTTCAAATTTATTTAAGCCCAATCTCATTTTTATACTGACTGGATAACCTGCTTTATTGATTATATCAACTAATTTTTTTGTTTTTGATATCCTTTTTATCATTGCAGAACCTTGACCTATCCTTATTATATCTGGACTAGGACATCCTAGATTAAAGTTAAAACCTTCAAACGATTCATGAGGCTTGAACATGCTTAGAAATTTTTTTAAAGAATATTCTTTACCAGCCATCAGCTGGATCATTGTTGGGGTTAAATCATGAAAATCTAATCTTGACCATGTTGCTGCATTATTTTTAGATAATCCTTCTACTCGGATCATTTCTGTAAATGTTAGGTCAGCTCCATATTTGAAGCATAATGTCCTGAAAGCATTATCTGATACATCTTCTATAGGTGCTGACATATATTTGAATTGCATATATTATTGACATAAAGCTCTGTTTATATTGTTTTCGTATAAAACAATATACATAACATTTATAATAGCTAAATTAAATATATAGGGTATGCAACAATATGATATAATCTTAGTAAGCGGAGAATATTATGTAGATCATCCTTTGTCTGCTGTAGGTGTTTTAGTAAAAGTTTTACAGGATAAAGGATATTCTGTTGCTGTTATTGAAAAGCCTGATTGGAAAACAGATAAAGACTTCTTGGCATTTGGAAAGCCCAAACTTTTTTTTGGAGTTACTTCAGGGTCGATAGATTCAATGCTTATCAACTATACTCCTTTGAAAAAAGAAAGAGCAGAAGACAAAGAAAAACCATATAAATCAGGAATTCCGGACAGAGCTATAATTGTTTACTGTAATAAATTAAGACAATTGTTTAAGGATTCTATCCTAATTATTGGTGGAATTGAAGCTTCTATGAGAAGATTTACACATTATGATTACTGGATTAATGATTTAAGAAAAAGCATCTTATTTGACTCAAGAGCAAATATTCTTGTTTATGGAAATGGAGAGTATCAAATCCAAGAAATAGCTGGTAAATTAAAACAAGGAAAAATTATTGAAAATATAGAAGGAACATGCATACTTTCAAATACTGCTCCTAACGACTTTGAAATAATACCTTCTCATGAAGAAGCATCAAAAGACAAAAAACTTTTTTGCAAGATGCAGCTGATGTTTTCTACAAAAAAGAATGTTGCGCAAAAAACAGGAGACAAATATGTTTTGCAGTATAAGATGCATAATTATACAACCCAGGAATTAGATCATATCTATGGATTAGACTATTCCAGAGATATTCCTAAGAATTTTCCAGAATTCAGGATGGCTCAGTTCAGTGTTGTAACTCATCGTGGCTGTATAGGAAATTGCAATTTTTGTTCTATTGCTCTGCATCAAGGAAATCAGATTGTTTCAAGAACAGAAAAATCCATTCTAGACGAATTAAGAAAAATAACAAAACACAAGGATTTCAAAGGATATATTGATGATTTTGGAGGAGCTTCTGCAAACATGTATGGTATGGACTGCGTAAAATGCGATAATAATACTTGCATTAACTGTAAAAATTTAGATAAGTCACATTCAAAACTTATTCATCTTATGAGAGAAGCAAGAAAAATACCTGGAATAAAAAAGATTTTTATAAGATCTGGAATAAGATATGATTTGGCTGTAAATAGCGAAGAATATGTTAAAGAATTATCTAAGTATCATATAAGCGGATGCTTGAAAATAGCTCCAGAGCATTTTTCTGAAAAAGTTTTGAAACTTATGAACAAATCTAACAAAGAGTTTGAAAGGTTTAAAACAATGTTTGAAAAACACAATAAATCTTTAAATCAACAGCTTAAATATTATTTTATGACAGGACATCCTGGAAGCACTTTAGATGAAGTTGAGGTATTAGCAGCAAAATTAGGCAAACTAAAGAATACAGAGAGCATACAGCTTTTTACACCAACACCGATGACAATCTCAACATGTATGTATTATACTGGATTAAATCCATATACTTTAGAAAAAGTTTATATTCCTTATACTTACAATGAGAAGAAAAAGCAGAAAAATATACTATACAACTAAATCTTCGGACTTTTTTTATCTAATCCTGTCTTAAAACTTCCAAAGTCTGAACCTAAACCTTGACTGCTAAATGGATCATTTGATTTTCCATCATCCAAATCATATATTTTCGGGGTTGGAGTTATCCTGTCAATCATCTCAATAATATAGTAATATATTGGAAAAAATAAGAATATACCCAAAATAAATTTCCAATTAAGGTATACAACACCATAGATTATAGGGCTGAACATTATCAATACATAAGTGACTTCTCTTATCCTTCCATAGAAATGCACAAATCCTTTTGCTTTTATACCAAATATTATTACACTAAATCCATAAATGATTACTGCAGCACATAAAAAGAATTTTACCCATATTACATAATTTATAGTTACAGAATGGCTTGCAACAAGATTTGTCAAATATCTTGTCCAGTCAATACCTACAAATAAAGGTATTACCCCATTGCTTATTGCGTTTCCAAAAGATGTGCCTTTTTTTTCCTGAAAAAACTCTGCAAAAAACCAACTTACCCATATAGGGATGATTATCCAGAACATCTCGGGCTTATTTATTGGTGCTATAAAAATATAAAGCCAGTTCTTTAAAAGTTCCCACAGAGGTAACAATATAACACCCGTTGTCTCTAAAAATGCCATATATCTATTAAGGAATATACCTATTTAAACTTATCTTACCACATCAAAATAAAAAACCTTTTAAACGAAAGAATTAACCTATACTTATTATGAAGATATCTATCAGAAAAGGGTTTAGTTTTGGATTGACTTCAGGTATAATCACAACCTTAGGCATGATTGTCGGCCTTGATTCTAGCACCAAATCTAAAACAATAGTTCTAGGTGGGATTGTTTTAATAGCAGTAGCAGATGCATTTTCCGATTCATTGGGAATGCATATCTCACAAGAATCAGAGTTACATTCACAAAAAGATGTATGGACTTCAACAATATCCACTTTTGTATCTAAATTTGTTTTTGCAATTACTTTTATCATACCTTTCATGCTTTTTTCACTTCAGACAGCAGTTATAATAAGCATAATTTGGGGTCTTTCTTTAATATCATCATTTAGCTATTATCTTGCTAAAAAAGAGAAAATAAATCCTTTAAAAGTGATAGGAGAACATCTACTAATAGCTGTTTTAGTTATAATAGCTACACATTATATCGGAGATTGGGTTGCACTAACTTTCAGATAAGATGAACTTATCAGTATCCTATCTTTTTTGCGGATGAGAAAAATACATCCTACATCTAGACATTTTTTCATAAAATTCATAATCTGGCCTTTTCTTTTTTGATTCAAAAATAACTAGATTTAATCCTTCCCAAAATAAGAACCACCCTCCTGGTTCAAAGAAAACAGTCAGTAAACTTACAAAAAAATTTTGATGAGAATTACCATAAAATATTAACCATGTTGCAGCCAACATCAGAGCTATCCCTGTTGCTATAAAATTATAGCCTTGCCTTAGCATATGCTCTATCTCTTTTTTCTGTATGACAAAATGTTTTTTAAAATGTTCTTTTAATCTTTTTTTGATGATAATTTCATCTTTTAGATTTCTTTCTTTCTTAGGTAAAATAAATTTTATCTCTATATTCCTATTTTCTTTATCAATACTTGCTCTTTTTAATTCATTTAAAAAATCAGTGGACAAAGCTCTATGCCTAAACTGTCTTGGATCAAAATCAGAAAAAATGTCACCATAATTTTCTAATACTAGAGGTATCTCATGTTTGCTGTCAAAATACATAGATCTAGTATTATTTTTCATATTACCTCTTTTTAATATTAATTAGAAAAACTCCTTTATAACTTTTTGCTTTTTAAATCTCATAAAATCACAGCAAAACATTTAAATATAACCTAGATACTACACTATACATATGAAAGCTACCAATATAATCACAACTGTACTTCTAGTGGTAGTTCTATTACTAGTGCTGTAAGCACAACACTAATATCTCCTACATTGTTCAAAACTTTAAATTCTTATTAAAGCTATAAAATTAAGATGTGATATAAGATGGATCCAATACAAAAAATACGAGCGGAACTTGAAGGCAAAAAAAGGCCATTTACTATAGAAGGAAATCCAATAATATATGGTCCTATAACCGGGGATGTATATTTTTTTAGTGATAGGAGCGGATTTGCTGTGCTTAATGGTGACTCTGAACACGTTAAAAAAGCTATTGAAGAAGAAAGTATTGATGGAAGAGTAGAACATTTGCATAACATGCCTATAAGGCCGCCTCAATCTGAATATGATACATATATACCTTCAGGAGCAACTTTAATTCCTTTGTGCAATGGAAATGTCTACAAAATAGCCATTTGTTCTGGCAGGCCAAAAGCATGGCAGGATATTTTTGCAAAAGACGGCCATACATTAGACACGTCACATCTAGTTTAGTAGGAGGTAAAAATGAAAAAAGCTGATATAAAAAAATACGTGGAAAATGTAATCTATAATTTTAATCCTATCTTATCACTTCTACTTCTGCTGCTGTTGCAGCTGCTTTTATAAATCAAATTCATTTTTTCAAATTTTTAAGATAAGATATCACTATAAAATATAAAAATAATCACGGAGGTCAATATGAAAAAAAATATAGTTTTTTATGATACAACATTAAGGGAAGGTTTCCAAACTCCTGGAGTCGGAGCAACAGATGAAGAAAGAGTAAAGATAGCTAAACTTTTGTCTGATTTTTATAGGGGTTCTGCTGTAATTGAGATAGGTATGCCTGCAAACGAGGTTGATTATACAATAATACAATCTGTGATAAAGCAAGTTCCTGGCCCACAATATGCTTTTTTATTGAGATGCCATGATTTAGATGTCAAAAGAGCAAGAGAAATCTTTTCACAATATCCAAATAATTTGGCGCATTTGTTTATCGGGACATCTAAGCAGCATCGTGATAACAGGTTCAAGAATAAATTAAGCATTGATGAATACTGTTCTTTGATAAAACAAAAGATCAGAGAAGTATCATCTGATACAAATATAAAACAGATAATGTTTTCTCCAGAAGATGCATTAAGGACATTTTGGGAAAAAGGTTCTGGAAATTATAACGGAGAAATATTATCTAGATTTATTGATGCTGCTTTAGAAGGATATATTGAAGGAAACAGAGCTGTTGGAAGAGTCCATCCTATAATCTTTAATTTGCCAGATACAGTAGGAATAGGAACTGTAAGCCAAAACAAAGAGATGATGAGATTTGCAAAAGACAAATATAGCGGCAGAATAGATTTAAGCGTTCATGTGCATGATGATATAAATTGCGCTACTGCTTCAACAATAGACTCAGTTATGGAAGAAGAAGTTACTTATCCGCAAGTAGCTTTTGCAGGATCTGGAGAAAGAAACGGGATAGCTAAAGCAGAACCAGTTATAGCAGCATTGAACGAAAATGCATTGATAAATTTGGCACAAGATCAAGCAAAGTCATTAACACCTACAGCTAGGATGATTGCAAAAATCATGGGAATAAATTTGGATCCAAGATACCCTATAGTTGGAATCGATGCAAACGTTTCTACAGCTGGTGTGCATACACAAATCTCCAGAAAAGATTCTAGCACATATCATTTTATGGGTGAAAAATACGGCAATCCAGTTAGGGTTGTTTTTGGAACAACATCAGGATCAGATACTTCTGCATGGTTTTTAGAGAAGAACGGATATCAATATACACAAGAACAGGTCAAAAAATATACAGATGCTATGAAGAGAAAAGCAAACTCTTTGAAAAACTATTTGACAGAAACAGAGATGGAAATAATGGCAGAACATTTTGTTAAAGAAAGAACTTCAAACGGTTTTAGGGTAGATGATTATAGAGTGATAAGCCAGAAAAAAAGCGACACAGCAGAAATAACTTTAGATGTCATCTTAGATGGACAAACTCATTTTTGGGCTGCTCGCGGAGTAGGTCCTGTTGATGCTACATTTAAATTATTGGCAGAAAAATTAGGATATAAAGATGCAGTTTTATCATCTTATAAAACAGTAATAAAAGGAGATGGTGAAAAAGCATCAGAACAAGTAATGTCTTCAGTAGATTATAACGGAAAGACTTATTGGGGTCGTGGAATCTCTGATGACGTAACAAAAGCTCCTGTAGATTCTGTTGTGGATGCATTTCATAACATGCATTTTTTGCTTAACAAGCCCAATTAAGCAAAAATCTTATAAATGAACCGAGCATAACTTTCAATATGGCAGATTTTAACAGCATTGCAAAGAAATGGCAGAAAGCCTGGGAAGAATCTAAGATCTTTGAAGTAAATGAAGATTCAAAGAAAAATAAATATTATGTCTTAGAGATGTATCCTTATCCGTCTGCATCTTTTCTTCATATGGGTCATGTTAGAAATTATACTATAGGAGATATTTATGCAAGGTTCAAAAGGATGAACGGATTTAATGTTCTATATCCTATGGGTTATGATTCTTTTGGATTGCCAGCTGAAACAGCAGCAAAAAAAGAAGGAATACATCCTAAAACTTATACTGAGAGATCTATAAAAAAGATAATGGAGTATCAAAAAGCTTTAGGCAACAGCTATGATTGGACAAGGGTTATTGCAAGCCATGATCCAGACTATTACAGATGGAATCAATATTTTTTTGTCAAATTATATGAAAAGGGATTAGTCTACAGAAAAAGAGCTCCTGTAAATTGGTGTGAAAACTGCCAGTCTGTTTTAGCAAACGAAGAATCAGAAGGAGGCAAATGCTGGAGATGTGACAATGATGTCATCAAAAAAGATCTAGAGCAATGGTTCTTTAAGATAACTGCTTATGCTGATAGGCTTCTTGAAGATTCAGACAAGATTGATTGGCCAGAAAGAATAAAATTAATGCAGAAGAACTGGATTGGAAAAAGTTATGGTACTGAAATTAATTTTAAGATAAATAATGAAAATTGGCCAATCTTTACGACAAGGCCAGATACAATATTCGGAGTTACATTTATGGTCATTTCTGCACAGCATCCAAAACTTATGAAATTAGTAACAAAAGAAAATAAAAAAGAAATTGAAGAATTTGTAAAAAGATGCCAAAAAGTAAAAACTCCTGAAGAGATCGAAAGTTTGGATAAAGATGGTGTATTTACAGGAAGTTATGCTATAAATCCTATCAATAATGAGAAAATTCCTGTTTGGGCAGGAAATTTTGTTGTTGCAGATTATGGAGCTGGTATGGTGATGGCTGTTCCTGCTCATGATCAGCGTGATTTTGAATTTGCAAAAAAATATAATATTCCTATCGAAATTGTAATAAGTCCAGAAGACTGGACATTAAATCCTGAAAAGATGTCGAGAGCTTTTATTGAAGAAGGTGTTTTGATAAATTCTGGAGATTTTGATGGTACACAAAGCAATGAAGCTATTGATGATATAACTAATTATCTTGACAAAAAAAAGTTAGGAAAAAAAGTTGTTAATTATAAGATCCGTGATTGGTTGATTTCAAGACAAAGATATTGGGGAACTCCTATCCCGATGATCCATTGTGAAAAATGCGGCGTTATACCTGTTAATGAAAAAGATTTGCCTGTCTTATTGCCAGAAAAAGTTGATTTTAATTCAACAAATCCTTTGGCTTCAAATAAGGAATTTTTAGAAGTAAAGTGCCCTAAATGTTCTGGGAAAGCTAAACGTGAAACAGATACTATGGGAGGATTTATGGACTCTTCATGGTATTTTTTGAGATATTGTGACAGTAAAAACAAAAAAGAAGCTTTTGGAGCAGATAAAGTAAACTATTGGATGCCTGTTGACCAATATATTGGCGGAGCAGAACATGCTGTAATGCATCTTATGTATGCAAGATTTTTTGTAAAAGCTCTGAAAGATCTAGGATTCTTAAATTTTGATGAGCCTTTTTCAAAATTATTTAATCAAGGTATTGTGTATAAAGATGGAGCAAAGATGTCAAAAAGCAAGGGCAATGTTGTCTATCAGACAGATATCTCTGATAAATATGGAATAGATACTGCAAGATTATTCTTGATGTCTGTTGCTGCTCCTGATAAAGTTATTGAATGGCGTGATGAAGGAATACAAGGTTCTTTTAGAGCCTTGAATAAGATCTTTTCTTTATCTGAGAAAAAATTGACTGATAAAATTTCAAAACTCACTTTAAGTAAAACTAATAGAGTGATAAAACAAGTAACTAATGAAATTGAAAATTTTGAATATAATAAGGCAGTAATAAGTATCATGGAACTTGCAAATCATCTAAGTTCATTAGATGAAGTTCCTAAAGAAGCATTTGAAAATTTGCTTATTTTATTATCTCCTTTTACACCTCATCTTTGTGAAGAATTATGGGAAATGATAGGTAAAAAACCATTTATCTCAACTGTAAAATGGCCTCAATCTGATGGATCCAAAATAGATGAAAAAGCAGAAGCAGAAGAAGAAATCGTTTCCAACTTGATATCTGATGTTTCAAATGTTTTGGAGTTAAGCAAAGTCTCAAAACCTCAAAAAATAACAATCTTTGTTGCTGAAAAATGGCAGTATGGTTTTTTTGAAAAATTAAAACAAACTATTGAGAAAACCAGAAATGTTGGTGATGTAATAAAAGCCTGTATTGATGACAAGCATCAAAAAGAGATTGCTCAATTAGTTCCAAGATTATTGAAAAATGAATCAAAGATACCTAAAGTAATTGTCGAACATTCTGCTGAATTAAAAGCTTTAGACTCAAAAAAATCAGTTATTTCTGAAAGATTTGGATGTTTAGTTGAGATAATAGAGGCAGAAAAATCAAAAGAGATAAAGGCAAAACAAGCAATGCCTTCAAAGCCGGCTATTCTTATCAAATAGAGTTATACAAACCATATCCTAAATAAATATCTGTTAATAATACTGCTAAATTTATTATTAATCCAGCATATACTATTTTTGTTGTGAATATGCTGCACTGTCTGGAATACATAAAAATTCCTATCAATGAAATAACAACAGGCACAAAAGTTGCATAAAACATCTGCTTAAACAAAAAGGTTGCAGGAGGAAATATGTATAAAATTGCTATTATTGCCGCTGTCAATAATGCAGAAGCTATCCCTAGACCAAAACTCATAAAACCACATATTATTTTTGCCATATAACACCTCTTTAGCAAGTTGAATGAATAATCGCATCAACTTTTTTTACGTCTTTTCTTAGATTATTAAATTCTTCACAGGCTTTTTTTGTACTTTCTATTATTAATTTTACATTTTTCTTTTTTGCAAGCTCAATAACTTCTTTATCTACATGGACCATCCCATTTGAGCCTATCCCTATAACAATATAATCTGGATTGTCTTCAAATATCTCAATAACATCTTGTTCTGTCACAGTATGATTTTCAATAAAATGCCAAGGTACTATCTTTTGTCCTATAATCTTGATATCACCATACTCTTTTCTGTTGACAGTTATTTTTCCAAATATATACTGATCTATCACATAATACCCTAGTTTAAGGTATATTTATATCTTTTGGATAGATATTTAAATCAAATTATGTTTTGTTAATATATGACCAACTTATTGTTCATGGCAGTGATGTACTCATCTGAAGAGCTTTTGAATAAATCTAAATCTGACCTGATCAAGAAGTATGGTCCAATAAAAGCTGAAGGCCATGTTTATGATTTTAGCTTTACAAATTATTATGAGCCTGAGATGGGTAAAAATCTAAAGAAGAAATTTATTATTTTTGAAAAAGAAGCAACTAAAGAAGAATTAGCAGATGTCAAATTTTTTATAACTGAAATAGAGAAAAAATATTCAAACAATACTGGAAGAACAGTCAATATTGATCCTGGATATTTGTCTGAAACAGAACTTCAGCTTGCAACATTCAAGGAAAAATCATTTAAAGAGAAGATACATGAAAAAGTATGGGTGCATAAAGTCTTGGAATTTAATGGAGATGAAATAAAACAATTTTTTCATACTTTTGCAGATTATAAGGATAAGAAAAACCAAGAGTTTATATTAAAAAATAAACCTAAATAAGATTATTGCCCCTTTAGTATAGCCTGGATAGCACACGAGCTTGCGGAATAATATGCAGAAAGCTTGAGACCTGGGTTCGAATCCCAGAGGGGGCGTTCATATTTAATTCCATAGTTAGGGCATAAAGTTTATATAGTCTCAATTGTTAGACTATATATTATAAAGAGGTGCTTAATGAGAAGAATATTGTTATTAGTATCGCTCATTTTATTATTTTTAATCGGCTGTTTAACTCAGCCTATTGTTGTTTGCAACAAACCATATATCTTAGTTGGAACTGAATGTTGTTTAGACCAAAATAATAATTCTGTTTGTGATAAGGATGAAACAATTAATGAAAATAAATCTTTGGAAAAGATAAATGAAACAATTAATGAAAATAAATCTTTGGAAAAGATAAATGAAACAAGATTTTTACCTCTGCCTAAGCCTAATGCAAGTGCTATTTTAGATGTGATTCGACTAGATGGTAATGGTTATTTTACTGATGGTTATTATCTCAATAGGGTAGAATTTGTGATTAAGAATACTGGAGTTGTTGACATTATAGAGCCTTTATTAAGAATAGGTATTAGTGGAGTATCATCTAATGAAATAAAACTAAAAAATACAACTATCAAGGCAAAAGGAATGGTTAATTTGGTCAATCAATTGCCAAATATTTTAGTTAGTCCACATAAAAAACAAGAGATAAGAGTCGAACTTATTGATGGGGGACGGATTTTATCTAATGAAGTCTATAGTTATTATTTTTCTGCTTATACTTATGTAAAACCAGAAGTTAACACCATAAATAATCCAGAGAATATAGATTTAGTGGGTTCACAAAAATATGGATATGAACTAACAATTGTTGATGTTATTTTTGGTTCTAACAATTATTTAAATTCTGTTTCAGTAAAGATAAATCAACCAAGCCAGTATATTCCTGTAAGAGATATAAAAGAGCCCATTTTAGATGTGTTTGTTATGACAGATTCACAAGGGGACCTTACTTTATATAACAAAATGGAAAAATTGGATGTTTCTATAGTAAAAGACTCTAGTTTTACCAAAGAAATTCCGATTGGGTTGAGAATCCATGATAGTGTTGAAATTTATGTTTTATTAAGGGATGGTAGTGATTCAACTGTTTTGGCTTCTGCTAATGAAAACCAATATTTTACAAATAATCAATAATAGAATCCTAGATAAGGTTTATGCCCTAACACAGGAACTTTTCGCGTATTCCTCAAGGTGGCGTTCATCACTTTATAATAGTTATAAAAAGAAAGATTTATAAAACAATTCTCGACTAATTCTTTTATGGGAAAACATTTTGATACTTTGATTGATATAGTAAAAAACGAAGTAGGAAATCATAAAGCTCCTGTCATTGGAGATGTTAAAACTTATCTATCTCAGGTTATAAGAGGTTCTGCTTTGTTTGAAATGCCTCTTAATGCAGAACAAATAAGGCCCCACACAAAAAAAGATGAAGAAACTTATGCAAAATATATATATGATTATCTTTTGTTATCTCAGCAATACGGCAAGAGACTTCTAATGCCTTTTGAAAGAATTGCTATTGAAGATAATGTTTCAGTAGTTTTTTTAGACTCATTAAATGATCAAGGTTCATATATTGTGTCTTCCTTCTCAAAAGATGATAATAATCCTTTTTCCAGAAGAGCAGCAGCTTTTGTAGGATATGTTTCTGTCCCTTTGCCTCTTGAACCTTCTTTAGTTAATATCTCAAAAATAGAACCCTTATATGTAGGTGAATTTTTTGAAGGGTCAAAAGAATCTGCTATAAACTATCCTAATCTCGTGAATATGATGTCTGATTTAGACGGTCTTTTGGCAAAGATATATGAAAAAAATCTCCATACTATAACACCGCATGGAATCTATTTTGACTTAAAAACAATCTATCAATGGCTTGAAACAGGGATGATAAATAATCTTGGATTCGAGCTTTCTGAACCACAAAAAATCCATCTAAAGACATGTACCAATATAAAAGATGTTTTAACTACACATACAATTTCATGCATTGAACAGATAATATATATAACTGACCCTCTTAATTTTATAATCAAAAAAGAGCATAAACAAAGTTTAGGTTTTGAAAAACAAGGTAAAAGCAAAAAACCTGTAATGAGAAGAACAATATTAAGGCCTCATTATATATGCGTGAGCGAAGAAGATGCAAAAGAAGTATTATCTTCCAATTCAGCTGATCCTAGACCTGCGCATCCGGTACGAGGACATTGGAGAACTTTAATGTCAGATAGATTTGTTAACAAAAAAGGAAGTTCTATATTCATAAAACAGTATTTTACAGGACAAGGTCTTGTAGAAGGATTAGATGGATATACTTATCAGATAATGATAAAAGAAAGCCCTACCCAACTAGTGGCTTATAATAATAATCAAAAATAAAGAATTTATTCTTTCTTAGCTTTTACTTTAACTTTCTTTGTATGCCTGAACTTATTGCTAATACACTCTACTTCTTTTATAATATATTTTTCAGGATGTTTTGTATTGTATGCTTTCCATCTTTTGCTTTTTGACATGTAATCACCTAGTACCTAAGAATTTCAAAGCCTTTAAAAAGCTTACTATAATCCTTGATTATACGATGTTTGAAAGAATAAAAGAGCTTATGGAAGTGAAAGATGAGATATCTTCTGTAAAGAAAGCTATGGATGACCTTAAAAAGGGTTTTTCTTCATTTAAATCAGAATATGAATCAGTTAAAAAAGAGCTTGATGAGATAAAATTTAGTCAAAAAGAATTCCTTAAGGGCTTTAAAGATGATGTCAAGACAATAAAAGAAACAAAAGATGACCTAAAAAATGCTATATATGACTTTAATCTATTAAAAAACAAGCTTCAGAACCAGATTGTAGAGAAGTTTGAAGAAGAGCTTAAGAAAGAGCTTAATCTTAATCTAGAATCTTTAAAAAAAGAAAGCAATAGTTATAATCAGCTTAAATCCAATCTTGATGTTGTCATGTTAAGGACAAAAAATATGGCTTCTGAGATAGATAAACTGATGGAGATCAGCAAAAGCATCAAGAAAGAAGATTTTGAGCTGACACAATTCCATAGAGAATTATTAAAATCAAATAATGAAAAATTAGAATTGATACAAAGAATTGACACTTTAGAAAAGCTTATTGCTAAATTGAGAAGAAATACTAATTTTTAATTTAATTCTTCAACAAAAACAGGATTATCTCCTAAAGTTAAGCTAACTTGTCCATTGCTTACTGATTTTATTTCAGAATTAAATGCTGTTGAATAATCTGTAACATCTTTTCCATTCTCATATTTGGGCACAGCTTCGGTTATCTTAATACTTGTTGAATCAAGTTTGGAAAGTGTAATATCTTTTTCCGCAGAATTATCATTCCAAGCAACCCAAGTTTGTTTTTCATTTTTTGTGAATCCATAAAGATAGATGCCATCAAAATAAGATTCATCGGTATTATCCCAGTCAATTCCCTCAAGCTTTTCAACCATCAATTTATAAGTATAGTAAGAAAGTCTGGGTGTGCCTGCAGATTCAGAATCTCCATTTTGTCCGTCAGCAATAAGCCCCATAAAATTATATACGCTGTCTGCTGCTTTTTGAGGCCAGCCATAAGCAGACCACTCAACAAGATTATTCCAATTAATAAGCACAAAACCTTGGGCTAAATTATAAACATAACCCTTAATTAAATAATTGGCTTGTTGTTCCTGTGTTACTCCTAGTCTTTCAGCTGCTGTTCCAAATTCAAGAGAAACTAATTTAGCATTAGAATAACCATTTGAATCTAGAATACTTTTCGCTTCTGTGATTGAAATTTTGTAGTTATCTGGTTTCCCCCAATTATGAGTATCTACATAATCAAATAAATCTTTATCTTTCATTTTTGGAATAACCCGATTAAGGTCTGCAATGCCTGCTGAATCAAATGAGAATGTTCCTAAAATTATTTTAGCAGTTGGATCTGCTTCTTTAACTGCTTCGTTAAACAGTTCAACGAATCTAACATAGCCATCAATAGTTCCTCCGCCATCTTCCCATTTCATTGGAAACGGTTCATTGTCTGCCTGCCAATATTTCACTTTTATATTTCCCGAAGCATCATCTATTCTATCACCGTCATATCTTTCAACAACAGCTTTAACAAAATTTTTGAAATATTGCTCATTGGCAGGAAGAATATCATCACTAACACCTTTACCTCTACTTGGGCTGATAACAACAACCATATTAAATCCTGTTCCACCTTGCGCATAAACATTTTTAAGAATTTCATCAGAATCAGCAAAATCGTATCCTGTTCCTAAAGTCGGCTCAATTAATTCCCAAATAATTCTTTCTCCTGCTTCCCTAGACCATTTTGCACCAAGATTTCTAAAATTACTTCCTGCCCAAGCAATCTTATCTGGAGTGTCTATATCTAAAAGAGTTGAAGGTTCAAAAGCAGCCATTATCCCGAAAGGAGATAATAATTGATTTTCAATAGGTTCATCTTTGACACTAGGAGTTATTCCGCCACAATCTTCAGGGCAAACATTTTTTTGTTTTTCTTTAGAATCACAGATACCATCACCACATTTAGAAATAGCTGCAGTTGAATTCATATTTTGTTTTTTTATTATGTTCTGATTTGAAGTTTCTTGAACAGTGCAACCAATAAGAAAAACCAATATTGTTATGATAATAAATATTTTTTTCATTTTGTGCTAATACAATCCTGCGGACAACTTGCTTTTTCTCCAGCTATTCCATCACAATAACCATCACCGCATGAAGAAGCTGCTTTGGTACTATCTGATTTATTTGCTACTTCTTGTT
>Ga0247841_10001892_pt1 | contig 43941 bp, 37 predicted proteins | sample LaCruzMarch2015__2_FD_192410 | JGI IMG/M metagenome (GOLD analysis project Ga0247841, IMG submission 192410) | Freshwater microbial communities from meromictic Lake La Cruz, Castile-La Mancha, Spain - LaCruzMarch2015_18m | ecosystem: Environmental > Aquatic > Freshwater > Lake | place: Spain...
CCTCTGCAACAGCCATATCCTCGGCGGCAACTGGCCTACTCAACTCTACAGATACTGCGCTACAATCAGCTACAGCGACCTCTTCCGGCATCGTGAAGCTTAATGTGATCGCAGGAAGTGGTGCGGTTGTTATTGTTTCAAGGTTGCTCGGATACAGAGAACCTTTTATCCAGTTGAATCCGCAGGATGAAATGGTCATTATGCATATCGCGAAGATGAAGGGTTTTAAAAAACGTACCATGAGGTTCCCCTCTTTTTTATTTTCTAACTTCTATAGCATTATAACACATCATGTTATAGCCGTCAATAGGCTTTTTTATGCTATTTTTGGCCATAATTCCAGTGCCCTCTGAGAGTCTTTACGGCCTTGGGGCTAAGGAACTTTAGTGCTTTTTAAATAAAAAATATAAGTATGGAATATTCTACAAAAGTCAACAAAACGGCCCCTTTTTTATGGGCATTTTAAAGGGTTCTTTTAATCGTACTTGTATTTTACGTCGTAATTTAAAACTTGTTAACATTAAGGTTACAATTTTATAAGCAGCTTAAGTGCCTTGCCTGCGGCGTCCTGTTCAGCCTCTTTTTTGCTGTTTCCCTCGCCTATGCTGGACACGTCCGCAGCTTCCACCTTTACCCTGAATATCCTTTTATGTGCGGGGCCTGCCACTTTCAGCGTTTTATAAAGAGGGACTTCCTTATACTTTGACTGCAGTAGCTCCTGCAGTTTTGTTTTATAATCCGTGTCAAACTCGTCGCTGGACACATTGTTTATGGCGTCGCCCCAGAACCTGTCTACAAGGTCGTATGCCGCTGTGTACTGTCCATCCAGATAAACCGCCGCTATCAGGGCTTCCATAGAGCAGGCGAGTATGGATTTTCTTGTTCTGCCGCCGGATTTTTCTTCACCCTTCCCTAGCCTTACATAATCACCAAGCCCTAATTTTTTAGCCACAGTGACCAAGATGCTCTCTTTTACAAGCGAAGAGCGGGCCTTGGACAATTCCCCTTCCGACATTTGAGGGTATCTTTTCACAAGCATTTCTGTAACGGCAAGTTCTAGTACAGCGTCACCCAGAAACTCTAATCTCTCATAATTTTTTTTAACGGTATCGGTCTCGTTAGAATAGGACTGATGTGTTAAAGCCTCCTCTAACAGCGAGGAGGCTTTAAACTTGTAAGAAATACTATGCTCTAAATTCAGAAGCTCCATAAACATGAACGATGCTAACAAAGTTGACGCAGGCAGTCAATGCTATTTAGGCGCTAGTCGGCTAAGTTGTTTACAGTGACGACGATACGAATATCTGCAGTGCTTCCAAGGCTGTCTGTAGCTCTAATGGCAACAGTCTGTGTACCGTATGCATACGGGTCAGCGTTGAAGACTCCTGTTACAAAGTTAACATTTCCTGAGCCGGAGACAAGTGTATATCCGTATGGCGCAGTGCCGCCGGTTGCGGTTATCTGGTTGGTGAGGTCTCCGGTAACTACGTCTTCATATAATGACGAGCCTGAAAAGAAAGTTGCTTCTCCAATGTCGCCGCCGGTGATCAATACCCCACCATCATTCAATACTGTTGTAGCGACACCCCATGTTGGTTGGAACAAAGAAAGTGCTTCAAAGAACCCTTGTTGGCTGTAGCTATATTTTTCAACTGAATCAATAATTATACCATCGCTTTCACCACCGACGATCAAGACATCTCCATTATCAAGTAACGATGCGGCAAAACCATCTCTTGCAGTACCAAGTCTGACTTCCAATAGGGTAAAACTATTGTCGCTGGAGTCGAACATTTCGGCGCTGGAAAGAGACGTTGCTTCATCCGATGTTCCACCTACAATTAATACATTGCCATTGTTCAACAGTATAGCTTGATGACGTTCTCTCGCTGTACTCATAACGTCCGATAATAGTGTAAATGCATTGGTATTCGGGTCATAAAGTTCGGCATTATTCAGATAGGAGTGGCTTCCGTCTATACCTCCCGTTATCAAAACCTTTCCGTTGTCCAGCAACGTTGCTGTATGGTTATATCTAGCTGTAGTCATGTTCCCACCAGCAGAGAACGTTTCTGGATCAGGATCGTAGACAGCTGTACTTGCTATAGCTCCAAGATCATTGTAGCCACCTGCTATCAATATTTTTCCACTTGGTAGCAACGTCGCTGTGTGCCTTGTTCTCACTGTCGCCAGACCATCCGTTGAAGTAAAAAGCCCTGTTTCAGGGTCGTACAGTTCAACAGAACCCGTAACTCCAACAGCGCCATTTCCGCCCGCTAATAAAACACGCCCGTCATTCAATAATGTTGCCGTGTGATTGTAACGTGCGATGTTCAGTAATCCTGCCGTGTTTGTAAAACTTCCGGCGCCATGGTCGTAGATTTGAGCTTCTCTGAGTATTATTAGGTCTCCTTGTCCCCCTGCCACTAAAACAGTTCCGTCATCAAGCAGCGTCGATGTTTGATAAACCTTTCCTGAACCCATTGCTCCAGCAGGCGTGAGGGTCACCGATGCGTTAATGTTCATGGTGTTGTTCGTCGCAGCAACAGAAAGCCCTGTGCTTGAATTGCTGTTGGAGTTGCTATTAGTGTTACTGTTGTCGTCGCTGGCCGGCGTGGTTGAATGCATGGAGCAGGAAGATAAAATAAAAATTGAGGTCAGTATTAATAAATTTTTTATCATAGACACCCTCCACAATTCCTTAACATGTACTATTAGTATTATACCACATAATGCTAATTAAAGCAACCAGAATTAACGTGAACGCAAACGCCCGTATTAAGCTGGATTTTAAAGGTTTTTTCCTAAAAAAGGACTATCACGCCGCCTCTTAAATACGCAGCCATGTGGACCTGTTTGAACAGATCTGTATCTTTTGTTATGCTCTCGTAGGTAAAAGATTCCTCGAACATGACGCGTTTGAATTTATGTCTCATATAGAGCGTTCCAAAGTATCCAGCCCCGGTTTTTGTAGCATAGGCTGTCCCGCCTCCTACAGGCTCTATATAGCCTGCCTTTATTACCCTTCCTCCAAAGCCAAGTCCGGTGGAGGCATACGTTACAGTCACTATGTCAAAGTAAAGGGCAACATCGCCTTTTATGGTCTTTGTGCCGTCTATTTGAAGAGACGTCGTGTTGGGGGCGTTAAAATAGAATTCGTCGCCGTAAAAGCCACGTAGTTTTAATTCCAGCCTGTTCCAGAACTTAAAGCCCATTCCAAAACCAATGTTCAGCATATCGCCGCCACGATGGTCAAAGGTCCTGGTTGAATTCGTTAAGTATGATTTTCTTTCTGCCTGAAGGAATATCTCGCTGGTAAAATAATTTCCCCACAATTGCATGATCTTAAAATCTGCGCCATAGTCCGCCCTGGAAAGGATGCTTCCTTTTGCATTATTGGACACGTCCACAGCGTCTATTCTGCTAAAGCTCAAAAATGGCGTGGCACCAATGCCGATAAAAACCTCCGGCTCTTCTTCTTTTTTAGCTTCGTCTTTTTGTGGTTCCGGCTCCGGCTTTTTTTCTTCTACAACGGGTGCAGGGGCTGGCTCTGCAACTGGTTCTGGCTTTGCTTTTGGTGGCGGCGTGGGTATTGCAAAAAGATCTTCTTGCGGTTCCGGTATCGGTTCAGGCGCCGGTTTGTTCTTGGACCTTAGCGCAGCAAGGGCAGCAGCGTCTACACAGAATTTTCTGTTGTTCTTTGTCTTAAAACATTTAAAACCTTTTTCCTTTTCCTTGGGGCTGCCGTTAATGTACTTCTGGTCGACGCAAACCCTGTCCCCTATTTCCACTCTGTTTGGATTTTTTATGCTACTCGCCTCAGCCAATTTTAATGCAGAGTCGTAAGGAGGATCCATCCCAATGGATTTTGCTATTATGCTCAAGGATTCGCCTTTTTTTACTCTGTGATACTTGGAGCATTTTTTTATTTTTACGGCGCTGTCAAAGCTGTCTTTATCCATGCATATCTTTTTATTTTTACTGATATTGTAACACTCAAGGGTAGCTGCACCGGTCTTTACTATATTCTCATCAATACAAAGTTTTTTTCCAACTTCCACGACGTTGACATTTTCCAGTTCGTTTATTTTTGCGATCTTTTGTGCTGCCCTCCCCGCTGGTGTCATGCCCATGGAAAGAGCAATTTTGCGCAACGTATCTGCCGGTTTTACGACATAATAAAGCTTACAGCCTCGTATCTCCTTTGCGGAAACAGGGGCAATCACTGAAAAGGCCAGAGCACAGGACAAAACAATGGCAATTATATTCACAGTAAGATTTTACCATGCTGCCCTGAATTGTTTTACTGAAACGGAACAGAAACGTCAAAAAAAACACGGCTGAGGTCGTAGAACCTATATCCTTACACTACACCAGTACAACCCTATGCCTTGTTTATTGCGATTTATTTGTTTGAAAACTCGTTCTCAATTTTTTCTATCGACGGTAGGCTCTGTTCTAGTTCCTTTGGTATTGCCTGAGTGATGTTATATTCAGATACACCCATAGGCGTTGAAATACCTTTTAGAGCATATTCTGCTGTGATCTTGTTCTTTGACTTGCACAATAATATCCCTATGGTCGGACGATCTGTTTTATGCCTCAATATGTCGTCCACAGCAGAGAGGTAGAAATTAAGTTTCCCGGCATGCTCAGGCTTGAATTTTGTGGCCTTTAATTCCAACACGACATAACATCGCAGTTTTAAATGATAGAATAACAAATCGATGTAGTAATCTTCGCCGCCTATTTCTAAATGATATTGTTGCCCTACAAAAGCAAATCCAGTCCCCAGTTCTAACAGAAATTTTGTTATATGTTTAACGAGAGCGTTCTCAATGTCCTTTTCCTGAGCCTCGTTGTAGACACTCAAAAAATCAAACTTGTATGGATCTTTCATTATCTGTTCCGCTAGATCAGATTGTGGCCTAGGAAGCGTTTTTTTAAAATTAGTTATTTTACCTTCCAGCACCTGCCTGTGGTATAACCTGCTCTCGATCTGCATAACCAGAACATTTCTTGACCAGCCGTTTTCAATAGTTTGTTTTGCATACCAGTCTCTTTCTTCTTTCGATTTCACCTTATCCAAAAGAACGACATTGTGCCACCATGGCAATTGTGCAGCAGCTTGCTGCACAATTGTAAGTTCTTGATATTCTTTATAAAACTGCTTCATGTATGTTATATTTCTATAAGAAAAGCCCTTCATACCTGGGAACTCTTTTTGCAGATCCTCTGATAACTTCTGAACAGTTTTATCCCCCCAGTTTTGTTTCTTTTGCTGTTCTGCTATAGTCCGGCCTATCTCCCAATACAGCTGTATCATTTCTGAATTAACAGACAACGACGCCTTGATCTGCGCCGTCCTGATTTTCTCTTTTAGTGTTTTTAAAGTAGTAACGTAAGTATGTTCTATAAGAGAATTCATATTATTATTTATGGTTACAATTTAAGCACCGACTTCAAGGTCAGTATTAACGATGTTTTACTGTCGGATTATGGAGCTACCTGACGGCCCAGCGTGGTCTGGAAGGTCTGCACACCCGAATTGATGATGAGGCAAGGAGCTTATTTCACTTTAGCAATTTTCTCAATATAGACACTGCATACAGTGGTATATTTAATTCTTTTTTTGTAAAGCTGAAATTTTTTGCGCTTGCTACTATAGAGACTGTGGGACTATATTTTTGTTCATAAACATTCAAACTTTTTGCCTGAGTGATCCAACCGGATTTCACCTCGATTGGAATTATGTTATTATTATGTTCCAACAAAAATTCAACTTCCGACGTTCTTTCTCGCCAATTATATAACCTATTAAATCCGTTGCAGACAAGCTCCTGTATTACAAAGTTTTCTGCAAAATATCCTTTATAAGATCCGTAGTCATAACCCATTATTGTGTTCGGGGGCAGATCGGATATCGCTCCAAGCAATCCAATATCAAAAAAGAATAACTTAAATATATTTTCTTTTGTATATGCATTCAGCGGTAATTTTGATGTATTTACTATCGGGCATCTTAAAATAAGCTCGCATGTTGAAAGCCAGTCAATAGCACTCTCCAGCACCGAAAATCTTTTATTTCCCTTGATGACTTCTGAAAACTTAAATTTTGGAGTTGAGCCGTCATGTTCATTTTGTAATTGGCTTGCCGTACTTGCCCAAACTCGTTCTATGTGCATTGAATTAACTTTCCCCGAGTGTTTTGCGATATCCGCAATATATGACGTAATAAGATCTTTTTGTTTGTTCCTTACCTGATTAAGCGCAGCCACTTCATCTGCTTTAAATTGTTTAAAAGTGCTTACTATTTTTGGAAGCCCACCGACTATAAAATATAACTTTAAAAGATCCCACAACTTTTGGTGCATTACATCAGATCTAAAAGTCTCAAGATTATCTCTGTTAAGACCGTTCAAATATTCCAAGCAGCTCGTTCCTTCCACAGCTTCTGTAAATTCTGTAAAACTCATCGGATGCATATCTAAAAATTCAACTTTTCCAACAGGAAAAGAGGCTTCCCCTAAGTACAGGCCAAGCAACGACCCTGCACATGCAATATTTAATTTTGGCATTTCCTCGTTAAAATATTTAAGGCTGGTGAGCGCTTTAGGGCAATTCTGTATCTCGTCAAAAATTACTAAGTCGGTTTCTTGGTTAATAGATTTGTTTAAATAATAACTGATCTCTTTAAGTATTCTCTGCGGTTTTAGATCCGCTTCAAAAATATTTATTAGTTTTGTGTCACTTTCAAAATTTATATAATGGCTGTTTTTATAGTAATTATGTCCAAATTCCGTTAAAGAATAGGTTTTGCCAACCTGCCTTGCCCCTTTAAGGATCAGCGGGCTTTTGTCAGGTTTATCTTTCCACTCTATTAGCTTTGCAAGAATATTTCTCTTCATGTGCTGATTATTGCGGCTTTTCACACTTTTTGCAAGCACTTTTTGCTAATTTTAGCTCATGGAGCGACTTGACGGCCCAGCGTGGTCAGGAATTAAATTTATTAAATGCTCTGGCCATGGTTTCTTGTTCTGGTTTTGATATCTTTAACGCAGAAGCGTAAGACCTCCATTTAGACACTTCGTGTTTGATCTGTTCAATAATCAGGTTTGCTTTCTTTTTTTGTATTCTGAAACTGTCTGCTACACTTACAGCTAAGTTTTGGATATAAGGATTTAAGTAGAAAGTTATTTAAAAAGAGATATATAATTCCACAGGAGGTTCTTTAATGACCAAAACGGCATTAAACATAGTCGCTCAATCAGCGTTTGAAAAAATCAGAACAATTAACGAACAGGGACAGGAATACTGGACCGCAAGACAGTTGTCTAAAATATTAGGTTACTCCGAGTACAGGCACTTTACTCCCGTTGTGGATAAAGCAAAAGAAGCCTGTAAGAATAGTGAGCACGACGTAGATGACCATTTCGAGGATTCCCTCGATATGGTTGAAGTAGGCTCTGGCGCTAAAAGAGAGATCCCAAACATAAAATTATCAAGATACGCCTGTTACTTAATAGTACAAAACGCCGATCCATCAAAAGAAATTGTTGCATTAGGGCAAACATACTTTGCTGTTCAGACGAGAAAACAGGAAATACAGGAACAGGAATATAATGCTCTAAAAACCGAAGAGGAAAAGAGATTATTTTTAAGAGATGAACTTAAAAGACACAACAAACAACTCGCTGGAACCGCCAAAAGAGCTGGCGTAATAGAACCTATAGATTATGCAATATTTCAGGACCATGGATACAAAGGTCTCTATGGAGGATTAGGAGCTAAGGATATCCACATTAAAAAACGATTAAGCAAAAGCCAGAATATACTCGACCACATGGGGAGCACAGAGTTGGCAGCCAATTTATTTAGGGCAACTCAAGCAGAAGAAAAACTCCGAAGAGAAAATGTTAAAGATAAACGCAACGCCAATATAACCCATTATGAAGTGGGCAAAAAAGTAAGAAAGACTATAGCAGAACTTGGCGGAACTATGCCAGAAAGACTACCAGTGACGAACAGCATCAAAGCGATAGAAAACAAAATCACCAACAGCCGAAAAAAATAGCCTGGAGAGCGTAAAAGCGCAAAAGGTCCTTTGCTCCATGAAACGTCATATTCGAATGAAAAAATTTCTTTCCCTCGGACAAAAGAGGTGGCAAGAACCCCAACTTTCTGCGGTTTCTCCATCTTGCCCCAATCGGCATAAACCTCTATTTCTTTTTTCATAATTTATAACCTTTTTTAAGCGCCTATGCTAACACCAGCGCTCACCTCTTTCAACCGCAACCACTGTGTTTATAGCAACACCAACCCGCTGAGCAACTATGCGAATAGATAATTTGCGTCTACGTCGGGCCAATTTAATGTTGGTTCCAAGTCCGACAAGTATCCGGCTGGCTAAAGGTGAAGGACTAATTTTTTTCTTCATAAGCCACCTCGAAAGGACATCTGTTAATTATGGAGCGACCTGACGGCCCAGCGTGGTCTGGAAGGCCTGAACGGCGGTGTAGAAGGACGAAGAGGCTCTTTCGTCACACTCTTTCCCGCCGCCTTCAACTTACTGCGGCACGCCATCATGTTTACCAGAGGCGGGAAAGCGAACACTGTTTGACCTGCGTTTATGCAACGTGGGTGCGGGTTATGGTATCTGGACATGCGCTACATGGTCGTGTCATCCGTAAATGATACGATACTTATTAACGCGACTGTACTTGGAAAAGCGGAACTCGTTGTTGCTGTTCGTATTATATGGGTTTACGTTGGTTGACTAAAGGTTATAAATATACTTTTTCCTTGTAATCATTTTGCAATTGAGTATAATAAAGTATTATGCAGAAGATATTTAGGCTAGGATCATTAGAAACTAAGTTGCTCTCTTGGACCCAAAACAAGGGAATATCTATCGTAAGAACAGGAGATCTTGTAAAATCCCTGAATTTTACCAAGAGTCAGGAAGAAAACCTACTTTACAATATGAACAAAAATGGCCTTATAGTCCAGATCATGAGGGGGCTATATGTTATTCCTAAGAATATTCCGGCTGGAGGAAAGTGGAAACCTTCCATTTACAGATTGATAGACCTCTATATGAAAGAACTCAGGGCAACTAAATATCAAATAACAGGATTAACAGAATTTAATTATTATGGACTTAGCAATCAACTCCCTAATCTTGCATCAATTTATAACGACAAAGTATCCATAACCAAAAATGTTGCAGGACAGAGACTGCAATTCATAAAAACATCTAAAAAAAGACTAGTTAACATAAAAGAGGTTGAAATTAAAGAACGCGATCTAAGTATCAAAACATTTATAGGGACGTTGCCCAAAGCTGTGTTTGATGCGATCTACGATTACAATAAATTTGGTTCTCTGCCGGAGGCGTACGATTGGCTTAAACAAATAGCTGGGAAAAAAGCACTCCTCAAGGAATACGTTGAACTACTTCTAAAGATAGGGAATGTCGCAACAACAAGACGCTCTGGATATGTTTTAGAAAAAGCAGGAAGCAGTAAACTTTACTTAAAAAAAATTGAGGGAGCCGTCGATAAAACAACTTCCTATATTCCTCTTGACCCTACAAATATTAAAAAAGGTATGGTAAATAAAAAGTGGGGGCTAATTATAAATGCTTAAGTTTTATCATGATGACATAGATTCTTTTAGAGAGGCTGTTCTATATACCTCAAGAAAAACTGGCTTTAACGAAGCTCTTGTTGAAAAGGATTATTATTGCTCATTGATCCTATTGGAGCTCTTCAAAAACAAAGACATTGATCTGGTTTTTAAGGGCGGAACTCTTTTAAACAAAACATATGCTGGTTTTTACAGGCTAAGTGAAGATTTGGATTTTACGCTCCCAACAAGTCCTAATTCAACCAGGGGTCAGCGTAGTAGCAGTATGAAGTCATGTAAAGAATTTTTCGGTAAGCTACAAAGCTTTATCAACAATATAGAAATAAAGACCGAACTAACAGGGAGCAATAATTCTCTACAATATAATGGAGAATTGACCTATAAATCTTGCTTTGAAGGAATAAATGGAAGAATTCTGTTTGAAATAGGCTTAAGGGAAGAACCTATAGAAAAACCAGTTTATAATAACTTAAAGACGCTGATTGTAGATCCTTATTCAGAAAAACCAGTATTGGAACATGTTAATGGAAGATGCCTTACTTTAAAAGAAGCATACGCTGAAAAATTAAGAGCAACACTTACAAGACAGAAACTCGCTGTAAGAGACATCTATGACATGTACTACGCTGTAGAAAACAAAATCATAGATGTTTATGATGAGTCATTCGTGAATCTAACAGTTAGAAAAATATCTTCTCAGAAAGCGGAATTTCTTTCCCTGTCAAAAGACAGAAAGTCTGAAATGATCAAGTTTCTAGACCTGCAACTAAAACCAGTTTTAAGAACAAATGATTATGAAAAATTTAATTTTGATAGCGCATGGGAACTTCTAATAAGGCTCAAAGAATTTATAGAGCCAAGAATCAGATAAAAAACCGGCCCTGCCGGCTTATCGCCTACGGCGAGCCTGGCAGGGCTGGAAGAAACATAAGAAATCAAGAGCAAAGGGTAAAAAGGTAAAAATCCAAAAGGTTACTATTGTGTCCTCGCAAAGCGGAACCCGGTATAGCCGGCCGCACCATACGGGGTCGTGTAGGCGCCATCAGTGTAGCCTACCACCAAAGTGCCCGCTGCATTGGTCCAACAACCGCCACGTAAGGCTCGAGTTCCGCTATCGTACCAGTCAAAGGTAATTACCCACACGTTGCCGCTCATGTCATATAGGCCAAGGGCATTAGCCGTTTTAAGTTTTACATCATGTGTAACACCACCGGCATTGGCTGTATACCAGCCTACGGCCTGAGTAGCGTCTGCATCAGTGGAAGCTGCTGTAGCACCGCTGGCATAAGTTCCGGGTGTCCAATAATAGCCGCTCCCTGCAGGATATTGGTATGCACCATGCGAGCTATCGCTACCCTTGTACCTTGCTGCGAGTTGCCATTCGTTGGCGGACAGCATCCTAAAACCAGTAGCATCAGCTTTTATGTATGGATCATCCTGGGTGCCAGGGGTAGTTGCAGTTATCGTCGTACTGTTCGTTGAAGTCCTTATTGGTGTCGTGTAACCGAGATCAGTGTAATATGTACAGGTGTAACTTGTTCCATTTTGGGCGTTGTACCACTCGGTAAGAGCATTCGTCCATATCAGAGCGTCTCGCCAGTTAATCATAGTTACAGGCTGGGTTGCGTTTCCACTACCAGCACTCCCTCTCAATCCAGCGTTGGCGAAAGTATAACCGTGAGATGTTGCCCACGTTTTTACAGTAGACCAAAGTTCATAGGTAATAGCTGTTTCTGCTATCCAATATGCGTTTGCTACACTCGCTGTCCCGTTATCGGCAGTGCCGGTCTTAAAGCTTAAGCCACCCGGTATATAAGCCAGATTAAAGCTTACTCCACTACCTGTAAAGGTGGACATGTAACCTGCATAAAGCGGTGAGGCTGTAACTGTTACTGTATATAGTTTTATTGAAGTGTCTGCCGCTGTAACCGTGTAAACCACAGGATTTGTAAAATCTTGCGAAGCGCCGGAAGCAGGACTTATTGTGCTCCCAAATGAAGTAGTTATGGTCGGTGTTAATGACGTTAAACTTGTACCATTAGGCATTACAAGAGTGACTGTCCTTGCTGTATTATTTATTACCGCTGCTGAAAATTGACTGGTTATGGTGAATGTTGAAATATCCTTTGCCGAGTTAGGCGCTATGGTGACGGTTACTGTATAGATCTTTGTTGAAGCGTCTGCCGCTGTAACTGTGTATTGCACAGGGTTTGTAAAGTTCTGTGCTGCTCCGCTTGCAGGGTTTATGCTCGCCCCTGTATGAACTATCGTCGGTATTAAGGCTGTTACACTTGGTGTATCGTAAGGCACTGCAACAGCGATAGTACTGTTTGTCTCGTTTATTGCGCCATTTACACCATAAATAGTAAAGGTCGTGATGTTCTTTGCGGTATTTGCTGCAACGGTTACGGTAACTGTATAGTCTTTTGTTGTGTTGTCCGCCGCTGTGACCGTATAAGTAACAGGGGCTGCAAAACTATGAGCTACACCGGAAGCGGGGCTTACACTCGCCCCTGTATGAATTATCGTCGGTGTTAATGATGATACGTCTGTTCCAAAAGGCAATGTAAGTGTAATGTTCGTTCCGTTTATAACACCATTTACGCTTGAAATAGTGAATGCCGTTATGTCTTTTGCTGTATTCGCCGCAACAGTAACGGTCACGGTATAATCCTTTGTTGTGGTGTCCGCCGCTGTAACTGTGTAGGTAACGGGGGCTGCAAAGCTATGAGCTACGCCGGAGGCAGGGCTCACGCTCGCCCCTGTATAAACTATCGTCGGTGTCAAAGATGCTACATTCGTTCCATACGGCAATGTGAGTGCAATGTTTGTTCCGTTTATTGCACCATTCACTCCCAAAATAGTGAACGCTGTGATGTCCTTTGCATCGTTAGCCGCTACAGTAACGGTCACTGTGTAGTCTTTTGTGGAATTATTCGCCGCTGTGACTGTATAAGTAACGGGAAGCGCAAAGCTATGGGCTACACCGGAAGCAGGACTTACGCTCGCCCCTGTATGAATTATCGTTGGTGTTAACAATGTTGGATCCGTTCCATAAGGCACTGTGAGAGTAATGTTTGTTCCGTTTATAGCACCATTTACGCCCAAAATACTGAACGCCGTGATGTCCTTTGCGGTATTTGTAGCGACTGTAACAGTAACTGTATAGTCTTTTGTTGTGTTGTCCGCCGCTGTAACTGTATAGGTAGCGGGCGCTGCAAAGCTATGGGCTATACCGGATGCAGGACTTACGCTCGCCCCTGTATGAACTATCGTCGGTGTTAATGATGTTGCGTCTGTCCCATAAGGTAATGTGAGGGTAATATTCGTCCCATTTATTGCGCCATTTACACCCAAAATACTGAATGCGGTGATGTCCTTTGCATCGTTAGCCGCTACAGTAACGGTCACTGTATAGTCTTCTGTTGTGTTGTCCGCCGCTGTAACTGTATAAGTAACGGGGGCTGCAAAGCTGTGAGCTATGCCGGAGGCAGGGCTTACGCTCGCCCCTGTATAAACTATTGTAGGTGTTAATGATGCTACGTTAGTTCCGTAAGGTAGTGCAACAGTGATGTTTGCCCCAACTATTGTGCCGGTTCTACCTAGAATAGAAAACGCACTGATCTCTTTTGGAGCATTATAGGTTATTACTATGGTCGAGCTTCTGGTGTTTCCCGCGTCGTCATTTGCGGTTATTGTAAATGTATTCGCCCCAGCAGCTAATGAATATGTATTGAGTGACCATGTACTGTCGCTGCAATCATTATCCATAAAAGTTCCAAGATCAGTGGTTAGGGTGGAAATATTTTTACTGCACGTTCCATGAACGGTTTGTTGGGCGTCTGCTGTTGTAAAGTCATCTCCATTGTTCGGGCCGGTTATTGCCAAGGCGGTAACGGCATACTGATATCCTTCCGTCAGCGTATAGTCACCATCGGTGGTCTCTATTTTTACGTCAGTATGTCCTTCTGTGCCGGCAGGGCTTGTACATGTAATTTGTGAGGTCGAAACGACTACAATGTTCGCACATGCGTTGCTACCTATATATACAGCGCTACCCTCTTTAAAATTTGCGCCCTTTATTGTGAGTGCCGTTCCACCTGCAACATCCCCGATCTCGGGTATAATTCTTGTTATAATAGGGGTTGCAACTACGAGCTGGTTGGTCGTGTTATTGTTAGTGCCGCCTGTACCCATAGAGACATCGACACCAAGTGGGTTACACCCGGCGGACATTACCAACAGAGTAGTAAATAACGCGAGAGAACATGCTTTCACGCTTTTCAAGGAATGTTTGAACGAACGTACTACCATATTCCTCTTCTATCGGCTTTAATCGCCGATAACTGAACTATAGCACATATTAAACATAAAGTCAACAAAATTAGCGGGTTTTTTGGGTTTATACAACATATTGATTTTAATACATATTATGCTGCTGTCTGCGCTGCCTGGGACATGTTTTTGGCGCAAAAAAGATAACCGTAAGTTGTTATCAATCTTGATTACAATTGTTATCAAAATTGATAACATATTCCGAGCAAGATTATTAAGAATAAAACGGACAATGTTGTCTTAGCAACTGCTTGTAATAAACAGCATATTGTTCGTATATCCCGAACAATATCATGGAATCGTTCGGCAGCAATATGTGGTTAATTAATGTTTTTCTTTAATTTAATAATTGATCGTCTAAATTCCGGCAAATCTTCTTTAATAGTGTTCCACACTGTTGCCAGATCAACGCCAAAATAATCATGGATCATTTTATTTCTCATGTTTATAACGTCTTTCCAAGGTATATCCGTTTTTTTATGTTTTATTGACTTGTCTAGTTTATTAGCTGCTTCACCGATAATCTCAAATTTTCTTATCACAGCACTTGCTGTTTTGTCATCCTTAAGAAATTTGGCAAGAGTCATATTCTCAACGAACAAGTATATTGCATCTATTGATTCTATAATATCGTCGATGTAGTCCGTATTTATACGCTTAGACATATACAACTTCTTTAAGGATTTGTTTTCCAATATTTGGTTTTAGAGCTTTTTTCATCACTAGATCAACCTTTCCTTTAAGGAGATCACTCAGGAAATTCTCCAAAGCGCAGAACTTAAATAGTGTTGTGCTGCGCTTGAAGCTGATCAATATATCTATATCGCTGTCTGGGGTGCTTTCATTTTTGATGTAGGAGCCAAATACTCCCAATTCAGACACCCCGTACTCTTTTTCTAGTTGTGGCTTTATTTCTTTTAATTTTTTAATTATTTTGTCCGACTTATCCATGTTGACATTATATAAGAGATTGTAGCCAAAAACTAGTGTTTAAAGTGCCTCTTCCCGGTAAACACGACAGATATCTGACTGTCGTTGCAGGCCGAGATGACCTCTTCGTCACGGATGGAGCCGCCGGGTTCTATTATGCCTGTGACACCTAATTTTTTTGCGATCACGATGCTGTCAACGAATGGGAAAAAGCCGTCTGAGGACATTACTATGGGGCCGTTCACTTTGCCGCCCAGCGAGGTTATCTGTGCTTTGGCTTTTTCTATGGCCATGTTTGTGGCATCTATTCTGCTTACACTCCCTCCCCCTATTCCCAATATCCGATCACTGGTGCCGATAATTATTGCGTTGGATTTTGTGGTCGCTGTTACCGCCCAACAGAACTTCATTGCGGCAAATTCTTTATCGGTACATTTTCTTTTTGATACGTGTTTGAAGGTGTTTTCAGCGTCTTTAAAGTCATTCCACCAGATGTCCCTTGATTGTTCCAATATGCCGCCGCAGGCGGTCCGTTGCAAGTTCTTTGGCATGAGTATTTCGGCTTCATTAAGAGAGACCATTTTTAGTTTCTTTCTTTCCACTGATCCTTCCATGAAGGCCTTGGAATAAGACGCTGAGGCGATGACCTCAACGAATTTTCCTTTCATTGCGTCAAGCAGGTCTTTGTCCGCTTCTGAGCTTAGCACAAGCACACCACCGTAGCTTGACAGGGGATCGCAGTCCCACGCCCTTGTGAACGCGTCACAGATATTTTTATCCGATATTCCTACCCCGCACGGGCTGCCATGTTTTACTATCACAGCGTTGTATTTATAGCCCATAGCTTTAAGACCAAAACAGAGGTCACTGGAACCCTCAAGGTCTAAAATATTGTTGTATGAGATATCGCCTTTCAACATTTCCTTAATGTACGTCGATGAACCGCTTGCCTTAGAGAAGGTTGCGGTTTGATGTGGGTTCTCTCCGTACCTGAGGATCGTAGCTTCGCCGAGATAGCCCTGTATTGCAGCGTCGTAGTTTGAGCTGTGGTTGAAGGCTTTTGCCGCAAGTTTTTTCCTCGTATCAAGAGAAGTTCCGCCGGTCTTTTTTATCTCGTTCAGGACGGGCTTAAAATCACTTGGATCTATAAGTATGGTCACATCCTTGAAAGCCTTTGCAGAGGCACGTATCAGGGTTATGCCACCGATGTCTATGTGCTCAATTATGCTCTCAAGGTCAGCGCCCTCGGAGATGAATTTCATAACGGGGTAAAGGTCTACGCACACAAGATCAAACATTGATATATTGTGCTCTTTAAGTTGCTGTAGGTGTGAGTCGAGTTCTCTTCTTGCGAGTATCCCACCAAATATCTTTGGATGCAGCGTCTTAACTCTGCCGTCCAATATCTCAGGAAACCCTATGTAATCCTCTATTGAATTGGCCTTAACACCCAAATTTTTGAGGTACGCTGTTGTGCCACGTGTTGCGTATATCTCTACTCCGAGCTTGTTTAGCTCGACGCTGAGGTCAGCTATCAGGTCCTTGTTCGTAACACTAATTAACGCTTTCTTGACTTGAGCCATTGTATGTTCTCCTTATCCTTGAATTGAGCAGCGCCGTAACTTCGTAAACTATGCTTCCTGAGACCTTGGCCCAGTAAGTTGCCGTGTGATCTCCGCCTATTATAGTTACTTTGTCACCTACTTTCACACCGTCTATATTAGTCACATCCGCCATGAGATAATCCATGCATATTATGCTCACAATCGGAGCTTCTTTGCCATTGATCGTAACACTTCCTTTTCTGTTGGAACGCATAAAGCCGTCGCCGTAGCCAACAGGGACCACTGCAACGGACATATTTTCCTGAGCCCTAAACCATCCGCCGTAGCTGACAGTCTCGCCTTTCTTAATTTTTTTTATGTCCTTTATGAATGAATAGAGCTTTAGTACAGGCTCTAATTTTTCGTTACCGTAGCCATATATCGCGGCACCCAGCCTCACCTCGTTAGTAAAATCCAAGTTAAAATTGAAGAACCCTGCGGTGTTCTCAAGATGTATATACTTTGGCAGCGACGAGAATGTCTTTTTCCACTCATCCACAAAACCTTTGAATTTTTCTATCTGTACGTTATTCCATTCAGATTCTTTAGCGCCCGCAGCGACCATGTGGGACATCAGCCCCTCAACTTCCAGGTTCCCTAGTGCCTTAATCTTTTTTATGAACTTTGTATCATCTATACCGAGCCTGTGCATGCCCGTCTCCAGTTTTATATGGACTGGATGTTTTTCACCCCTGAAGCTCAAATATTTATTAAACTTCTCAGCCATACCCTCGCTGTATATGGCAGGCTTGAGGTCATGGTTTACCAGCGCCTCAAATTCATTTTCTTCTGCTCCACCAAGAACGACTATCTCGCCCGTAATTCCACCCTCACGGAGGCGTATTCCCTCGTTTACCCTCGCTGTACCAAGGCTCTTTACGCCTACTTTATCCAGCGCTTTTGCGATCTCAAGGTCGCCATGTCCATAAGCATTAGCCTTGACAACGCCCTGTATGTGTTTATTTGGGGCGAACGCCCTTATGACAGCGACGTTATGCTCCAGCGCCTTAAAATTTATCTCTATGTAGGTCTCAGGGTGTTGCATATTTAAATTCCTTTTTATTTACTTTCAATTTGTGTTTGTTGTGGTCCTGTCACAACCTGTACCGCTTTATAGGACGGTGTATATCCCTTGTAAGGCTCTGCGACAAATACTTTATTCCTGCCGGCAGCCTTGGCCTTGTACAGCGCGTCATCCACCACGTCCATGAGTTTACCGGCGTCGTCGGCGTGGGTTGGCATCTCTGCTACACCGATGCTGATGGTCAGGGTCCCGTTCGGTTGTTTATCCTGGTTCGGGAATTCCGTTTCCTCGACGATCTTCCTCAGTTTTTCCGCTTTTACCATTGCGCCTTCAAGGTTCGTGTGAGTGAGTATCACACAGAATTCCTCACCGCCGTACCTGCATGGGATGTCAGTGTTCCTCGACGTTTTTTTCAATATGTCCGCCATCGCCCTGAGCAGCATATCGCCCATAGGATGACCGTTTACGTCGTTGTACTTCTTGAAATGATCTATATCGAAGAAAATAATTGAGAGAGGATGCAACAGCCTCTTTGCTGTCTTTATCTCAAGTTCCATACGGTCCTTGAAGTACCTATGGTTATACAGCTCCGTGAGGCCGTCCTTTATGGCGAGGTCTTTTATCTTTTTGTGCAGCATGGATTTATCATAGCTGGTCTCAAACTGGTTGAGGTACTGGCTGACTATCTTGTCTTCCTTGTCGGTGAGGGAGTCCCTATTTATTATGAGAGAAACACCGAGCGGGGTGTCTCGTATTATCAGCGGGTATGCTAAGTATTTTTGCGTGTTAAAGAGTTTTGCAACAAGCGTTTTCAGCGACGGATGGTTTGATATTCTGGATACCACTGACACGATATCTTTGCCACCAGCGACGCCAAGGCTCATCCCGACGTTTTTCAGGCTCTCTATCTGGTCCGAGGAGTACATTCTTGACATGTCCTTGGATTGTATATTTCTTATGACCAGTGCCGTTCTTGCCGGATAATACTTAAGGAATATACAGACGTTCCCGCCCATGAGGTCGCTCAAATATGAAAGGAAAGTATCTATGATGTCCGCAGGCTCAAGCAGTACCAAAAGTTTTTTACCAAGCTGGTATATTGCGGATATTTCCTCGCTAATGGACATGATCTCTTTGTTGGCGGCGGTCAGCTCATCGTTTTTTTTCTGGAGTTCTTCCATGAGGTGACGGTTCTCAAGCCTGAGATATATCTTATCTATGACCCTCAGTATCAGCGTTTTTACCTCGCTGAGGTTTGAGAACGGTTTGTTTATGTAATCATAGACGCCAAGGCGTATAGCCTGCTGTGCGGTATCAAGCGACGCGTGTGACGTCATTATTATTATCTCGATCTCATCGCTGACCTTCTTGACCTCCATTGCGAGGTCAACCCCGCTCATGCCGGGCATCCTGATATCAGTCATTAATATATGCGGGAGGTCACCTTCCTTGAGTATGGCCAGTGCCTCTTCCCCGCTCGACGCTGTAATTACATTGTAACCTTCGGAGCTAAGCGTTTCGTACAATAAGGAACGTATGTTGTCCTCATCATCTACGATCATAATATAGAAATCTTGTGCTGCCATACCGTACGCTAACTCCTTCTGGTGGGTCTTTTTATATCTATTTTTTCTACTGATTTTTTCTTGTCAGGATTTTCCTTGGTTTCAAGTGCTATGATCTTTGGTTTCTCCGGGGACTGCAAATCCTTTTTTTCCGCACTAGGGGCTGCCACTATTACTCTCGGCATCACGGGTTCCTCGCCCCTGTACCCGCCGACGGTCTCATCCCTTTTAGTAATAGGGAGTGGTGGTGGCGCAGCCGTAACAACATGAGATGCAGGAAGTTTAGGCACCTGGAAATCTGATGGGAACGGTGCTGGGCGTTTCGCTTCCAAAGTAGCTTCAACGCCGGTATCTTCGGTCACAGTACCCTTGTAGGGAAAATCTATTGTGAATGTTGTTCCCCTTCCAAGCTGTGTTACAACGTCGATAAGACCTTTGTGTGCCCTCACTATACCGAACGATACGGAGAGTCCAAGTCCTGTTCCTTTCCCCGACGGTTTAGTCGTAAAGAATGGTTCAAATATGCGCTTCTTGACTTCATCCGTCATTCCGCACCCAGTGTCTTCGACCTCTATCTTTGCATAGCCTTTGATGCCGTCCTTGACCCTTATAGTAAGTTCTTTCTTCGACGAATTCTCCATCGCGTACTGTGAGTTAAGCATGAAATTTATAAGCACCTGCTCTATCTGGTTCGCATTTGCGAGAACGTGTGGAAGGTGAGGTTCTACTTCTTCGATGATCTTTATCCCGTTTATGGTCAGTTGGTGCTCTATCAATCGTATCGCATTATTCACGACCTTACCTATATTTTCCTCCACCAGGACGGTCTTTTCCTGGCGTGCGAACTTCATAAGGTTCTCGATAATGTTCTTGCACCTTGTTGTCTCTTTTTCTATTATATCGAGGCTGTAGTCGATCTCACTCGGATCGCAGCTCTTCTTTATTTTCTCGCGCGCCAGCTGTGTGTGTCCGAGTATGCCTGTTAGAGGATTTTTGACCTCATGGGCAATACCGGCGCCTATCTGGCCCAGCGCGGACATCTTCTCGGATTGTATCAAAGCGGATTGAGCGAGCTGCAACTCCTGTTCCCTTGTGTACAGCTCCTGACCCATTTTTTTGAAGCTCTCGGCAAGTTCACCTATCTCGTCCTTTGAACTGACATCTACGTCGACAAGGAAGTTTCCCTTGGCGATCTCTCCCGTTATCTTTGAAAGGTTCAATAGGGGATCGATAAGTGTACGCGCAAAGAACAGCGATATAACTATGGTCACAATAAAGACCAGAATGGACGTTATTATCAATATTACTTTTAATTTTTCAGCCTCTGCGTAGGCGTCCTGAGCGAGGATCTTTGATACGATCCCTATGTTGGACCTCTTTATCTTGAAGAGCGAGCCAATGACCTTTTCTTTATTCTCGTCGGTGTACTCTATTGTCCTTTCTCTTAACACGTCATTCGTAAAAAAGCCGTCGAATATCGCGAGTTTTGCGATACTCTTTTTAGACTGGGTCGTATCAGGGTGGACAAGGACCTTGCCCTGATCGTCCACGAGGTAGTTTATATATTTACCACTGCTCGCACTGACCGCTGTAAGCATGAGGTCGGGAATGAGCGCTGCAACAAAGACGTGCATACCCTGTGAGCCAGCTATCTTTGCCGGGAAGGCGTAAACGATTATTTCCGACGAGTAATCTACGAGCCTGCCAACGGTCAAAAATTCGTTATCCTTGAGGGTCTGATTAAAGTCCACACTTGCATCAAAGTTCGTAAAGCTCTGGTCGGTTATGGTCCCGCTTTTCTGATATCTGGGGTTTATAAAAAGGTTCTGCCTCTCCGGCCTTGCGTCCGGCGACGAAATAAAATATTTTGCAACGGAAAGTATCTCCGGCGATCTCTCGAATATTATGTACGACCCTGACGATAATGAATTCTCGTTTACAGCGATAAAAACGGCCTTTTCCTTTATAGTCTGTAGCCGCTCCTCGATGAGGTTGCTTATGTCCTTTGCGTAGAGCCGTGTGCTTGATTTCGCATTGTTGGACATGTCCTTGAATGCTACCTTGTAAGCTTGGTTGGATATAAGGAATATGGAAACAGAGATAAGTATGAAAAGCAATAATATGAGCTTGGTCCTTATGGACGTTTTCATTTTAACCTCTTTCCTTTATTTTAGCCCTGATGTCCCTCATATGGAAACTCATTCTTTTCCTGAACAGATAATCAGGCTCTATGAACCTGCATCCAAACCCTGCCGGATGCCCGCCTCTTTTCTTCTTGCTGTTTCCCCACACCACTTCAGCGTCTATATATAGTATTGAATTCTTAGCGAGTGATAGTTCCAGACTGAACTTGTCCCTGATATCAACGTCCCTGTCAGTAACTATGAAGCACCCCGTCTCAGAGGTGTCAAAGCTCTTTGCCTCGAACAATTTATTCTCAGTACCGAATTCTTTTACGGTTATTTTCATATCGCTGTAATAACGTGACGCCTGCTCCCACCATCTGATGTTGGGGTTAAAATAAGGGGCGCAGACCTCTTTTTTCACAAAAGCCACTATGACAGCGACCAGTGCAAGGTTACATACTATAATGGCCCAAAGCGGCAGTAGCGTCTCCCTGCCGGCATAAAGAACGACGTTGTTGAATATCAGGAATACCGAATGCAATATCAGGAGATAGTATCCCCATTTTTTTACGGACCAAATACCATAACCGACCAGCGGCGTTATGAAGAACATGAGGAGCACGTGCCAGTTCACAAAATTAAATATATGCCCCAGATGAAATATACCGACGTTGTTCAACCAGGCGAGCTCTATGATCACCGCTATGGGGGACACAAAATAAAGATAAGAAAGGAGCCTAATAATAAGTGGTCTTTTCTTCACTTGATCTTCCTCCTTGGGATAACGTGTTTGTGAGACTGACTGCTCAGCCTCGAGAAATCCTTCATTGGCAGCGTGGCCTGGAATTTTTCAAGCTCTCCACGCTTTTTGAGACTGTTATATATTTGATGCCACACACAGTCCTTGTCACGGTATGTTTCACATTTACCGTCGACGGAACCACTGCACGGGCCGTTCATTAGTGATTTTGCGCAAAGTGTCTGCGGGCAGTAGCCGCCTGTTATACCGAGCACACAGTCCCCGCACATGGAGCATTGCTGGACGAACTGACCCACTTTTATCGTCGTAGCAAGGAATGCCGTGTTAACAGCCGGGAGCACTATTTTTTCCTCGAATATCCTCGCCAGCGCCTGTGTCCCCGCCCCGCAGGAAAAAGAAAGAATAACGTCGCTGTTCTCTATCTTTGAATATACAGGTTTCAGTTCCTGCTTAACCCGTTGCATCATACAACCGTGTTCCGGCACGAACCAACCCACAACATTTATCTTTTCAGCCTCTAATTTCTCTGCAAAAGCCGGGAGGTCGTCTATTCCACCTACCCTGCACGCCGCCGCACAGTCGCCACAGCCTATCAAGAAAACCTTTTTTTTGTCGCCGATGAGGGCGAATATTTCTTCCATCGGTTTGTACTCAGACACTATCATAGCTACAAATAATAGCATAACCCTGCTAAATCAGTAGAATAAAATGAGGGGGTGCCAAAAATTAAGCCACTGGGCAAGTGAACCCGTGTACGAATAAATTTCTCCATCTGAACCAATTTTAAAACGTTTCTCTCAAAACCTGACATCCATAGCCGTTTTTTCTTGTCTTGCGTAGGGCACGGCTTATGCAATCGTAAGCAACATGAGTGAAAATAGCCTAATAAAACCAGAGGACATACAAGTAAAAATCTATACTATCCGTGGTGTTCAAGTCATGCTGGATAAAGATCTAGCAATATTCTATGGAGTAAAAGCCATAAGATTAAGGGAGCAAGTAAAAAGAAACATAAAACGGTTTCCATTTGATTTTATGTTTGAGCTAACAGAAGCAGAAATCAATTTTATGGTATCGCAAAATGCGATACCATCCAGAAAACACTTAGGCGGCTCTTCCCCTTATGTCTTTACTGAACAAGGGGTTGCATCTATTTCTGCTGTTCTTACCAGCGAAAGGGCAATAAAAATAAACATACAAATTATGCGAGCTTTTGTATCTATGCGTAGATTTATCGCAACTAGCGCACAAATATTTAAAAGGCTCGACACGCTTGAGATCAAGCAAATAGAAACGGATAAAAAAATAGACACAGTATTAAACGCTATTGAAAGCAAAGAGATTCAGCCTAAGCAGGGTATTTTTTACGATGGGCAGATCTTTGATGCCTACAAATTTGTTGTAGACATTATACGTACTGCTCAAAGATCGATTACCATTATTGACAATTATATCGACGATTCTGTCCTGATTTTGCTGTCAAAAAGAAGAAAAAATGTATGCGTTACTATCTTAACAAAAACAATATCAAAACAACTATTGCTCGACGTAAAAAAGTACAACGAACAATACCCGGTGATCAACATTAAAGAATTTAATAACTCTCATGACAGATTCATAATAATAGACGAAAAAGTTGTATATCATTTTGGTGCTTCTTTAAAAGATCTGGGCAAAAAATGGTTTGCATTCTCAAAAATGGATATAGACTCGGCAGAGATGCTGACAAAATTAAGCGAAGGTGGCTCATAATTTTGCTTTTTATGCTGCTAGTTTTAATTCCAGTTCATTGAACTTAGGGACTAGTTTTATGGCTTTAGGCGACCCTTTTTCTACAAGCTCAATTAACCCAAGGTCAGCCAGGAACATTACGTCATTATAGACGTTCTTAAAATCTTTGCCTAACAATTTGGCTAGTTGTTTTATCGATTCGGGCTTTTGGTTTATTATCGTTTTTAGTATGTTTAATCTGGGCGCAGAAAACAATTTCTCTGCTATTTTAAAGCTTGAACAAATTATCACACTCTCCTTTGATTTAATTGCAAGCTTATCTTCCAAGGCTTTGATCCAACGGTCATTAGTTGATCGAGTGCTTTCCACTACTACTATTGCTCTTTTAAGTTTCATAATTTGTACCCCCTGCTTTCTACTAATTCCCAAAAATCTTTTAAAAGTTTTTTGCTCGATTTAAATGCGTATTTTTCCTCTCTGCCGTCTAAATGTAAGTGAGGCCCTTTGGGTTTATGGTTATCAAAACCTAGCAAAATAACCCCGTTATGAACAAGATAAAGAGAATATTTAATTCCTTTTCCATAAAACCTGCTCTTAGGCACTCTCCAAATTTTTATCTCTACAATCGCTAGTTCGTCTGTTGTTTTATGAAGAACCAGCTTCTTTTCGTGTAACAACAGAAAGGCTCGCATCTATATGGTTATACAACCATATAGATATAAAGTCAAATAAGTAATCATGACAGGCTCTTTGCCGCACAAGCCAAAAGCCCCACACCGGGGTTAACGATTTGGTTGATGATTATTTACTATTTTGACTTTTTGCTGTTCTCGACCTTGTACCTTATGTTCTCAAGTAGGGTGTCCACCCTTTCAAGGACCTCGGTCCTGATTATCGGTATGGGCAGAAAATTGTATATCGCCCAGTTAACCTCTGTCTTGCCTGCAAAATATATCACAAAGTAATCAGCGCCCTTGGGCACTAAAAAATGGAACGTTCCCTGGACGTCCTTGGCTAGTTTTGAAGGGGCTTTCATCTTTAATGTAAAATTAGGATTGCTCTCGTCATCGAGGCTGTCAAGTATCAGAAGGTCCAGCTTATAATTGCCGGAGATGATCCTGTTCATTTTTACGCGAGTATCAAAAAGTTTGTTTTTGGCGTCGTAGATCAATTCGTTTATATCAACAAAATATTTTGCTTTATCGCCATTGCGCCTTATATTAATGTTCTTGAGGGCCCAATCGTTGTAAGATGCGTAATTTCTGACCACAGCGAGGGCTGTTTTATAATCCATAGGGATAATAGCCAGCGTCTCAAGGTTAAAGGCGCGGTTCTTTTTATAAAGCAGTGAATATGGCTCTGGCACTTTTTTTGTCCGGTACGACTTTGACAAGGCGTTCAGCGACGCCAACTTTACAACTATTTTTTTGCCTTGTTCAGGGAGCTTGTCGTAGATATCCGAGTATTCCTTGGTCAGGTTCAGGATGAATTTTTTGGAGCTTTTCTTCTCAAAAGAGTTCTCAGACTGGTTCTTGTTTATCTCGACATCCTTAAGGATTATGTCGCTGGCGGGGATGGAGTAGAAAGGAGTGCTGTCAAAGCTAGCGCCATCAAGCGTTACAAGGTTAAAAGCCACTAAAAAAGGTATCCATAACATCACGGTAAATATATATTACAATAATCCGGGATATGCGATATAAAAATCCGTAACAATGAATTACAAGGCCAGAAGATCCTACATAATACTGGGCGGGACAGTAATGTTCCTCGCGGTGCTTTCTATATTGGTCATAACCTTTATTAATGCTGTGGCATTCACGAAGTATCCGTTCGCGGGGTTCTTTTACCAACCAAACCTATACGTGTCCTTTACCGAAAGGGCTCAGTGGGAAGGAATGAAAAACGGGATTACACCGCTTGATCGTCTTGAAAAGATAAACGGAAAACAGATAGAGAACGGGACACAGGCCCTAAAAACAGTACAAAGAATGCCTTTTGATTCGAGCGTGGATTTTAGTTTCCAAAAAAAGGATGGTACAGCACGTGATGTGACCGTTAAATTATCAAAATTCACCCTGAACGATCTCTCGGTCACGTTCCTTTTGCCGTTCCTCATAGGGCTCTTTTTTCTTGTAACAGGGTTTGCGGTATTTCTGCTCAATCCTTTTAAAAAACTTGCGTTCATTAACTTTTTATCATCGCTGTTCATAACACTGTTCTATTCAACGGTCCTCGACTCTAATACAACGTACTGGTTCTATAGGTTGTTCGCTCTCTATCCTCTTGTAGGTGCCACTTCTGTACACTTTATTTTAACCATAACAGCGTCTGATTTCCTCAAAAAGCACCCTATTACAGAGTTCGTTCCGTATGTGCTGGCCGGAGCATTGGTCGGTGTTCAAGAGTATTTTTTATACACACAATATTCAGCGACCCTGATATACATGGTCTCTTCGATATTCCTGGTGGGATGCGTGCTCCTCAACTTTGTTTACCTAATAATCTATTACATAACCACGCAGGATATCGTCTCCAGAAGGAAAACAAGGTTCTACATAATCGCATTGTTCTTTGGAACTATAATACCGTCGCTGTGGTCCATTACTTTTGCGTTCGGGAGACCCATACTCAGCCTAGACTGGGCAATACTGCTCTCGGTCTTCTATCCGATATTCACGGGGTACGCTATCACAAGGGAAGACCTCTTCAACATAGAGAGCATAGTAAGAACGTCGCTGGAGTATCTGATATTTACAGGCATTGTTGTTGCCGCGTATTTTATCATAGTTACAATAACCTCCATGGCGCTCCAGAAATACGTTGCAAGTACGCCGCTGGTCAACACTATTTTAACCATACTTGTAATAGTTGTCTCGTCCCCTTTCAGAAAAAGGATACAGAATTTCATAGACAGGATCTTTTATCCTGAGCGGTATGACATACTGGAAAAACTTAATGAAATAACTACTGCGCTCTCCTACGTCAGGGACAAAAGAACTTTAGGCGCTGTACTCAGCAAAAAAATATCCGACGCGATATCGCTCAAGTCCGCAGGACTTATATATACCTCAAAGGACGGAAAGACCTCTTTTTACTCTTCCAAGGATTCAGCGATGACAATTGAGATAAGTTCCTATGCCCTCTTACGCATGTTCCCAAAACCCAACGTCATCGAATATGTGAACGATATTACAGAATCTACGCCGCCGAGGGCCATGAGGAAAGAGATAGCTGAGCTGTTAAAACTGCATCCGCAGTATTTCCTCCCGATAGGGAAAGAGAACACACGGGCCGTTCTTGTGATAGGGAAAAAAACGAGCGGGATAAGCTTCCTGAATGATGATGTGAACTTCCTTAAGTCGCTGTACCCACAAATAGAGACAGCGTTCGTGAACGCGGAATTACATGAACAAAAAGCCGAGCAGGAAAAGCTTGCCGCCATCGGAGAGGTCGCCAGCGTCATAATACACGAAATAAAGAACCCGCTGGGCATTATAAAGATAAGCAGTGATACACTAAGGAAGCGCCACGTGGAAGACCCAAAAGCCTTGGAGGTATTGGGGTTCATAGAGGAAGAAGTTAGCAGGATAAACGATACCGTGACTAATTTCCTCGATTATGCAAAGCCGAAGCATCCTATAAAAAAGAATTACAGCGTCGAGGAATTAAGGGCATACCTATCGAACATGAGACCCGAGATGGAAAAGGACGGCCACAAGCTCGAGATCAATATATCGGACGATATAAGGTCCTTTGTCATCGACCCTGATCATCTAAAACAAATGCTCTTGAACCTCCTTCTCAACGCAAAAGAGGCTACACCTTCTGGCTCGACCATAAGGGTTGACGTATGCCTCAGGGACGAGCATTTGGAGATATCGGTCAGCGATTCCGGCAAGGGCGTGTCTGAAGAGGTCGGAGAGAAGCTCTTTAATCCGTTCTACACGACCAAGGAACACGGTACGGGGCTTGGCTTGAGCGTAACAAAGCAGCTTGCAAGGATCAACGGCGGAGATGTAAAATGGGATAACAGGCCCGAAGGCGGCGCGATATTTACAATAAGCCTTCACAGCGGGGAAAATATTATATGAGCTACAGGTTGCTGATAGTTGACGATGAAAAGAACATGTGCAGGTCGCTGGAGATACTGCTCGAGGGTGAGCATGGCTATAAGACCTCATCTGTCACAAGCGCCCAGGAGGCTTTAAAGCTGATAGAAAAAAGCGAGTTCGACCTGGTCATCACCGACCTTACCATGCCTGGTATGAGCGGAATGGAGCTTTTAAAGACGGTGAAGGAAAAACATCCTGCCATACAGGTAATAATGATGACCGCCTATTCCACCGTCCAGTCGGCTATAGAAGCGATAAAGATGGGCGCGTACGATTATATAATGAAGCCGTTCAGCGACGATGAGTTCCTTCTCTCAGTAAAAAAGGCCTTGGAGGTCTCTGAACTGAGGAATGAAAACGTCGTCCTAAAAGAACTTCTGGACGACAAGGAAAAACAAAAAAATATATTCGTTGCAAAAAGCGCTGTGATGAAAGAGATAATGTTCAAGGTCGAAAAGGTCACAGCGACCCCCTCGAACGTTCTTATGACCGGTGAGAGTGGCACAGGAAAAGAGGTCGTAGCAAGGCTTCTCCACCAGATGAGCCCGTCGTCAAAAAGCAGATTTTTTGCGATAAACTGCGCGTCTATTCCTGAAACATTACTTGAAAGTGAGCTCTTCGGGCACGAAAAAGGCTCTTTCAGCGGCGCTGTAAAAACAAAGAAAGGAAAGTTCGAACTTGCGCCGGACGGTGTAATATTTTTGGATGAGATCGGCGAGATGCCCCTGCCCTTGCAGTCAAAACTTTTGCGGGTAATAGAGACCAAAACATTTGAGCGTCTTGGAGGGTTGGAACCGATAAGTTTTTCTTCCAGGATAATCGCAGCGACCAATAAAGACCTGCAGAGCCTCGTAAAGGAAGGCAAGTTCAGGGACGATCTTTTCTATCGTCTCAATGTTGTGAATATAAATATTCCACCGTTGAGGGAAAGAAAAGACGATATACCGGAGTTCATAGACCTTTTTATCAAGAGCAAATCTGCTGAACTTGGGATAAAACAAAAACAGCTAAGCCCCGAAGCACGGGAAAGGCTTTTGAACTACGCTTTTCCGGGCAACGTGAGAGAGCTTTCCAACATAATAGAAAGTGCGCTGATAGTATCGAGAGGGAACATAATAAAAGCGAACGAGCTCCCTCTTTTAAAACACGAAGTGTCTGTTGACGAGCTTGGTTCAGGGACTAAGATAGAGATAGAAAATGGTTTCCAGAAGGCTGAAGAATTAAAAACAAAACTGGAAGTTGAACTTATCAAAGAGGCTGTAAAGGTATATCCAAAAAACTCTAACGACCAGATCGCAAAAACACTCGGCACAACAAGACGCGTTGTTGAAGCCAGGATGAAAAATTATAATATCTCCAAAAATCAGTAGCTTGAAGTATGTGCAAGAACTGGTTTCATTATAGGTGCTATTCTTGATGTTCTATTAGCAGGAACCTGAGTTACTGTCCCGTCTTTGATATGATGTTCTTTTTTATGGGCCTTGCAAAAAGTTATAGTTCTAGAAGCTAAGTCATTAAAGAAGTTTTTATAATCTAAATATTCTGAAACCTTTGCATTATAATTTAACCTTCCGAATATTATCTTATCAACAAAACCCACAGCGTCTAATATTTCATTAAAATTTTGATCAATAATATTGGGAGTTGGATATGGTTCTATACTAACCCAAGTCTTCACGCCTTTTTTATGTAACTTATGCAGAGCCTCTATCCTGTCCTTCATAGGAGAAGCATACGGCTCCAATTGTTTTCTAAACTTATCTGTTACCGTTATTAAAGTTATACCAAACTCGTTCTGTCTGCTTAGATTGGATAATTCTATCGGTAAAACCCCTTTTGTTAGAGCGGTGCATTTAATTTTTTCTTCATTTAAACGTTCTATGATCTTATAACTCAAGCTCGATATCTCGTTATAACCATGCATGAACGGATCTGTTGAGAAACAGAGATGGACAAACTTTATCTTATCCTTGTACTTTGGGATCTCTTTATCGAGCAACTCAAGAGCATTAGATGCTATTTTAGGCTCTATCCAATCCTGATAAGTTTTAACTTTGCCAAATCTTTTGGCCATCATCATCGCATAACAAGGATATAAACAACCGTGCGAGCAACCTTCGACATGATTAATGGTATGGTCGCCATACTCGACGCCAGTTTTGTAGAGCAATGATTTTCTAATTATTTCCTTTGTCATATTTTATTTCTCTGAAGATAAATATCATATTTATCAAAATCCATAGACTTTACTGGCTTTCCAGTAGCTGTTTTTGGAGGAATGTATATAACATCAAGTTCTTTTCCAATCAGTGACTTAATAATTTTTTTATATTCTGACAAGGAAAGTTGTATCCCATATTTCTGGATCAACGTAACAAGAACATCTTTTAGCAAAGGATTCTTGTCATCAGGGATTATCGCCATAACATTCTGCATAACTTCAATTTCATTTACCTTTCCTACATCAAACAATAATAACTGTCCTTTTTGGAACAATTGCTCTTTTATTTGGTTCCATGCTCTATGCATATTGTCCGTCATTAATAACAACCCATCTTTATGATTTGTTCCAAATATTAGTCGATATTTGGGAATGTTTTTTTCGCTTGTTTTAATAGGGATATTTACAACATACTTAAATATACCTTTAAGCTGAGCGACATAGCTGCTAACAAACAATTCTTCACACTGGCACATATCTATTTTTTTATTTTTATATTCCGTTATCAAATCTTTCCAATAATTACCGTCTGCAATACTATTCCATACGCTAATATTATCATTCTCTTCAGTCTCGTATCCAGTATCTATATCTGGATCATCAAATAATCCTTCATATTTTAACAGTCTACATCCTTCTCGTAAGAAACCAAACGAGTTAAAATTCATTAGCATTTCAAGGCTATTAAAGTTCCTTTCTTTTAATCTCTTAAACTGACTCATATTAAGACTTTTAACACCATAAGGGTCAATATATAGAAACAGGTTTTGTAGGGAGGAAAGAGAAATTATGCTTTTAAGGTTATCCTCAAACGTTCCTTGCAACGGATTACAATTCTTAAAATTCTGCATATTGTTTTTCAAATCATTGTAGTATTTCTTTTCTATAAAATACCCTTTAACATTTTTATCAAGGTGACGAGATATCTGCTTTGCTACAATAATTGGAGAACCTTCAGAACCATCAGAAAAAAAACCTTTGCCAGCAAAGCAATCAATTATTACAAGTGGCTTCATTGTGTGCAGAATCTTGTCAATGTACGGAGTTAAGTAATAATCTAAGATTTGGTCTTTATATATCGACCATTTTCTTTTCTTATCAAAAAAATTTATAGCACTTACCATCACATACTCTCTTTAATATTGTATCCTAATACATTAAAAACTATAAGTTTTATTTAAAATTAAGCACCCGTTCCCACGCCGGCACGTAATGTGAGTCGAGGGATAGAACTTTCTTCCAAAGCACAAGGGCCTCGTTCGAATAGCCTGACTTGGAGAGGACGTCGCCCAGCAAGACCATAGCGTACAACGACGTTGCTTCGTCCGTTGATTGTGCTTTTGTAAAGTGGTTCCTTGCCTGTCCGATGTCGTCCTGGCGCAGAAATATCGATCCCGCGTAGAGATGCGCAAGGCTGCTGGAATAATCCATCTCAAGGGACTTTAGTATTTTCTTTTGAGCCTCGTCGTAGTGCTCCTGATGGAATAAAATTATTCCCGATACAAGGAGCCCGTTCGCGTCAGACTGGTCAGCATTACCCATTACCAGCTTTAATGCAGATGAATTATTCCCGTCGATAAGATACAGTATGGCCAGCACATAACCGGCCTGCCTTTTTTGTTCCTCGTTCAGCGACCTTGTTATCTCAAGCACACAAATTATCTCGTCCTTGATGGATGGGTCCTTGTCTATTTGGTACAGCGGCGTAAAAACCCTTTTGTAGTAATAAGGGTCGAGCGAAAGTATTTTTTTGAGCATAGAAAAGGACTTGTCAGGTCCGTACGCCCTGAGCGCGGAATAAGCGCCAAGGGTATAGAATTCCCTGACGTTCGGGTTTTGTGCTATGGCGTCGGAAAAAACCTGATAAGCCTCGCGGAACTTGGACAGCTTCATCAGCGACGAACCTTCATAGAGTGCCGCATCCGAGAACGACGATGAAAGTTTTTTCGCATTACGGAAATATTCAAGTGCACCGGCGTAATTCTCCTGCTTGTAAAGGACTCTTCCGATGTTGTAATATATGTGCGCACTGGTCGGTTTTATTACAAGCGCCTGGTTGAAAAATCCGAACGCAGACTGATAATTCCCTTTTTTAGCCTCCATAATGCCCAGGAAATTCTTTATGTCACTCTGCTCGTCCTGGTCGGTGATCTTACCAATATTCGCCTCGTTATAAAGTTCCTGCAATGTTTTTTCGGACGCTGATCGGTTATCCATCACGAGAAAATCTATGGCGGCCTTTCTTGTCCTGACCCCCGGATGGTCGCCCTTGGCAGCCAGCGCCCTGTGGTAGTATTGAAGGGCCTCTTTGTAGAGCCCTCCTTCCTCGAACTCCCTGCCCTTTATGTAATATTTGTTGAAATAATCCGAGCCTGCAGCTGTGCTGTTGGTCTTATCGAACATATCGCTATTAGACGCTGTTCTAGCAGAATAATATATAAGCCCTGACACCAGCAGGATAACGACCCCGGATGCAGCAAATACCGGTATCCACTTTGAAAAGCTGGACGTGTGTTTTTCTTCTGAGGCAGGAATATCCATATGAGTTTTTTTGTCTTTTCTGAAAACAGGTGGTTTTGCGATCTTCCTTTTTACCGTGTCAACGTCCATGTTAACTGTTGATTCACCGAGGTTGTAGTCTGTTCTTAATGCGAGGTCCTTGAACACATCATTATCTTTTATCAGCGACCATTCCCCTCCGTCCTTTGAGACTTCGTCGAGGAAGACCACTTTTTTACTGGATATAAGCGCACGCAGTTTCAAACGGCCGTATGGGCCAAGTATGTGCCCGTCGGTGGTCCTTATCAGCCACCTGCCATGCCTTGAGCCTTTTATATGTTCTTCATCGTAGTCCTTTGCGCACTCTCTGCACAAAAGCCTGCCGTCGTACGATCCTAATTTTTTAGTCTCTTTGCTGCAATTGGAACACTTAGACATAGTCCAGATTATAGCAGTGATGTGGCAATAAAAAAGAGGTTTATACGGACTAACAGTCAAAAATCAGTTCAAGTATTCTTTTTTAGTATATGGGCGCAGGGAGTGGATCATAATCTTAGGTATAGCCGACGTATCAGAACTTTTGAGGACAATAGCCAAACCCGGGCCAGGGTTGGCCAATGCAAACGGCTAACCTTAGATTATGACCACGACCGGAGACAATACTAAAAAAGAATACTTGAACTAATTTTGATCGCTATACTACATACAGCATTTTTCTTGCCAGTTCCATACCTGCTATAACCATGTCGCCACAAAGCCTTGAACGGTTACCCTCGGTGAAATTATCCAGTTCAAAACCGATATTGTTTATGACGTCTGCTATTGGAACGTGAGCAGCACCAGTCAGGCAATTCTTTATTCTCTCTATGCCCAGTTTGTCTCCGTTGCTGTCCTGAGAGAAAATTATGCCCCTGTTGGCGATAATGATCTTGTCACCAGGGGCGAGCTTGATGCTCTTTTCCTCAATATCAGTAACGCTCATTAAGTCGCTGGTAGCGCCGGTAAGGTGCATTACTTCTGGACCGCGCACTATCAAGATGCCGGGAAAGCCCATCGAGCAATACCTCAGGTTCATCTGACTGCGTTCAAATACCATATAAAGCATAGACGCTGTGCCCTGGTTGTTATCCTTCACATGCTTTTTAACATCGTCACGAACGGTCTGCACAAAAGTCTTTGGTGATTTTGCGGCAGAGGTCTCAAGAAGGCTCATGACTATGCTCATTATCACGGCCGATATGCCGAACCCTTTAGAATCGCACACCAGTATGCCTGCCCCGGAATCCTTAGGTAGCTCAAAAAAGTCGTAGTAGCTGCTGAGGTCCGTGTTCGAGATTATATATCTTGAGGCAAAACTTGCATCGCTCAGTTTTGGGAATTTTCTCGTCGAGAGTTTTCTGTGGAGCGACATCGCCGCCCTGACACCAGCCTCTGTATCCTGTATCAGGTTTGCAACGTAAGAGTTCAGCCTGCCAAGAACGCCGTAAAGCTCATCCAGCTCAGCCTCTTTTTCCTTGAGCCTTTTCTCAAGTTGCTCAACTATCCTTTTGTTGTCTATGTATTCCGTCATTTTTTCTCCAGAACTGAAACGAACAATCCATCCATTCCGACGCTGTTAGGCAGTGTGTAATACGAGTCCACCATTTTCACATCGTTTTTCCCCGCCAGCGCCTTATTAATTACAGCAGTTGTTTCCTGCTCTGTAAAGGTGCAAACAGAATAAACAAGTCGGCCGCCATTTTTTAATAAAGTTATAGCCTTTTCCAGCATCTTTAATTGCTGCGAGGCTAGCTCCCCTATTGCCTTCTGAGACTTGCCCCATACTACGTCCGGGTGGCGCCCTGCGACCCCTAAAGCACTGCATGGAGGGTCAAGCACTACCCTGTCAAAAAGCTTTCCTTCAAAATTATGCTCAAACATATCAGCATCGAGCACTTTGATGGACTCAAGCTTCATTCGTCTTATATTTTCGTATACCCTGAAGAGCCTTGAAGATGATCTGTCCACAGCGACTATATCAGCCTTGTCACTGGAGATAATGGCAGCGGCTATTGCTTTCCCGCCGGGCGCTGAACATAGATCAAGAACGCTCATTCCCTCAGAGACATTCAATGAATTTACCGCCGACTGCGACGAAAGGTCCTGTATCGTATAGAGGCCGTCGTTAAATTCGTTCGTGTGTAATACTTTTTTATCGTTTGTTTTTATTGATGTAACACCACTATATTCAACCGCCTCAGCGTCTATACCCTGCCCTTTAAGGCTTGTGATGATCTTTTCAGCTGAAGTCTTCAATGTATTTATGAAAAGAAAGAACGGCGAATGCTCAAAAAAACTTTTTGCGATAACGTCAGCGTCGTTAGGAAAAGTCCTGTTTAATTCCTTTATGAACCACAAAGGGAAAAGCGGCGCCTTTTCCAAAACCAGTTTTTCCCTTTCAAGATTATCGCTGAACCGCCTGAGCACAGCGTTTATAAGCCCCTTGTACCGTTCAAGTCGGTCGTGTTCAGCTATCTTTAATGAGTCGCTGACCACTGCATAAGGCTTTGATGAGTCGTTGTAGGCGAGTTCGAATAATGCGGATTCCAAAATGAAGAGCACCTTGTCAGGGGGCATCTTCTCCAGTTTTTGCTCAAGATATGTCCTCAGCATATTGTGGCGCCTTGTAACACCGAGGACGATGTTGTAAACCTGGTTGATATGAAGGTCTTTGCTGTCTATTTCCTCTAACGTCCTATCAAGTTTTTTACCGTTACGGAAAATAGACACCAATACATCTACAGCGATGGTTCTTTCTCTTGATGCGGGTTGGTTTGTCATATCTCAAATATTACCTACGGATTGATCGAATAATACAAAATTGGGTCCATGCTGGTGAGTTCAAGCATTACTAACCTTTTTTTGGCAGAACGACTGTCGCTGTTGTTGTAATATGATTTTGCCAAAAGTACCTCGCTGACCATGTAAGGATAGGAATCCGGAAGTTTCTTTGAAAGGAGGCTGTTCAATTCGCCCGATAGGTTCTGGGCCTTTTTATAGTCGCCAGCAAGGTAGGCTATCTCCACAAGGCTTGCAAGCGCAAGGCCGTTCGTCTCGGTGAAATTATGCGTACTTGACTCTTCAACGCTTAGTATTGACAACGGATATTTTGCTTCGTCGAGGTTGTTGTTACCAATGCTACACAGTGCCTTTATGTAACTGCATTGAGTTGAGGCGCCGTTCTCTTTGGATACTGCACATTTTTTATAGTCCCCCAGTATATACTGCCTCTCAGTATCGGGGCATGGGCTCTCCGCATGCAGCGAGAACAACATAAAAGCAGAGAGTATCAAGAATAACATGATCAGTTATGCTCGTCGGGGTTCTTATAGTCTTCCATCTTTTGCTGGACGGCCGCTTTAAGTTTTTCGTATGAGTTTATATATTTCTTTCTGGACATCGATAATTTAATAAGCTTCCATGACAGTATCAACGTTGCTGTAAGATATCCAATGATGAATGAGCCAAATATTATCACCCACATAGACGTTTGGCTGGTCTGCCATTTATAGAACTTTAACGTTACAAAGTTTGCGTTCTCAGTAGCAAAAAGAACACAGGCTAACACCACAGCGATAATGATCACGAAATAAACAATAAGACCAAATGCCCTCATTTCAACACCTCCAAAAACCCTTTGGTTAATTTCTCATAAGTAGTAAGTATATGTTCAGAAATTATCTTTACCTCGGTGAGGAGCGGCATAAAGTTCGTGTCGCCGTTCCAGCGGGGTACGACATGGTAATGTATGTGCGAGTCAAGACCGGCGCCTGCCGCACGGCCGATATTCATCCCGACGTTACACCCCTGCGGGTTATAGACGTGGTAAATAACCTTGATGGAAAGCCGCATGAGGTTCGACAGCGACTTATATTCTTCATCTGTCAGCTTATCAAATGATGCGACGTGTTTTTTTGGGATAACCATTATGTGACCGTTGTTGTACGGATATTTATTCATCAGCACAAAACCGTCTTTACCAATGTGAACGACAAGGTTCTCTTTAGATGGTTTCACCGACGACAATTCACAAAAAATACATTTGTCAGGGTTTACGCTCAATGGGTTTGTGATGTACTCACCACGCCATGGCGCCCACATTCTATCCATAGAGCCTGTCACCTTGCCTGAGGCATTGAGCTGTCAGCGCCCAACATGGCCTCATTTATGAATGTTTTTGTGCTAGAAAGTATATTCTGCAGTATGCCGTCCTTGTCATCCTTCGGGTAATAAAGCTCTGCGTCCTTACTGATCTTGGCTGTCTTTTCCGCATAGTCCACAGCATCGCCAAACGTGCCTATGAAGTCCACAAGTTTTATCTCCAGCGCCTGTTGCCCAGAGAATACCCTACCATCCGCAAAACTATTTACAATGTTCATGGGCAGTTTCCTCTCTATTGAAACAGCCTTCTTGAACTGCATGTGCATATTGTCGGACAAGTTTTGCAACACTATCTTTTCTTCCGGCGTCATCGCCCTTGCTGAACTTCCGATATCCTTAAATTTTCCACTTTTTATTGTAATGGGCGACACCTTTATAAATTGGAACAGCCTCTCAAGGTTCGCAAGCTGCATTATAACGCCGATACTACCAGTGATAGATCCTTCGTTTGCGAATATTGACCTTGCACCGAGGGCCACATAGTAGCCGCCCGACGCTGCAACAGTGCTAAATGATGCGATGACAGGTTTTATCTTATCAAGATTTTTAAGCTCATGATAAATTTCCTGCGAAGCGGAAATACCTCCACCAGGGGAATCTATACGGACTATCACCGCCTTAACACTATCCCTGTCCTCCAGGTCCTTTATCTTTTTTAGGATGTCATCCGGTTCCATTATTACGCCCTTCACTTCAAGAACACCGACTTCGTTCTTTTGCATTATAGAGCCTTTTGACGTCCTATAGACAGCCATAAGCGCCAGGAACACTATGACCAGTATAACTGCGGCCACAGAGATCATCATTACAAGTGTCTTCCTCTTCACAATAATTTTTCCCCCTATTTCTTTTTAGCTTCAGAGAACTTGCTTTTGAGCAGTGCTCCAAGAGAGGTCTTGACATCGCCCTGCTGTTTTGTAAAGCTAGCGACGTTGTCCCTCTCCTCTTTTTCCTTTAGCGCCTTAAGGCTCAAGGATATTTTTTTAGTTTTCCTATCAACCTTTACGACCACACACGATATTTTATCACCTATTTTGTAATGTTCTTTATTTATTTTTTTTACTTTTTCGTCCGATAGTTCACTTATATGGACGAGCCCATCAACTGAAGGCTCCAGCTCTATAAAAAGACCGAACTCAGTCACCTTTACTATCGTACCGTCAACGATCCTGCCTGCAGGATATCTTTCCGGTATGGACTTCCAGGGATCATCCGTAAGTTGTTTTATACCCAAAGATATTTTTTGGTTCTCAGCGTCTATATCCAGGAGAACCACATCAATGCTCTGCCCCTTGGTATAATTTTCCGTTGGGGTCTTGGAGGTTTTGGGAGTTTTGCCCTTTGCGTCCCATGTAATGTCGCCGGACCTTACAAGGCCGTCAGCGACCTCGTCTATGTCAATAAAAATGCCAAAATCCGTGATATTCTTTATCTTGCCGTGCAACCTGGTGCCTGTAGGATATTTCTTTTTCAGTTCTTCCCATGGATTTGGTTCGATCTGTTTAAGTCCGAGGCCTATCTTTTTCTTTTCAATATCTATATCCAGTATTGCAGCCTCAACAACGTCGTTGATCTTGAGGAGCTGAGAGGGTTTTCGTATCTTCCCCGTCCACGACATCTCGCTGATGTGTATCATGCCCTCCACGCCCGGTTCCAACTCCATAAAAGCGCCAAAATCGGTCAAGCTGACTATCTTACCTTTCACCCTGTCACCGGCGTTGTACTTTGTTTTAGCGCCCGTCCAGGGGTCGTTCAATAATTGTTTTACGCCCAGGGAGAGCTTTCCTTTTTCAGCGTCGTACTTTAATACGATAACTCTGAGTGTGTCGCCGCTGGAGACCACCGTGCGAGGGTCCTTGATCCTGCCCCACGCAAGATCCGATACGTGGACCATGCCGTCCATACCGCCTATGTCAACAAAAACACCATAATCAGATATATTTCTTACTACGCCGCTGAACACAGCTCCTTCCTTAAGCCTTGGTAGTAGTTCTTTCTTTTTGTTCTCCTTTTCTTCTTCCATCAGGACCCTTCTTGAGACGATCACGTTGGAGCCACCTTTTTTGCACTCGGTTATTCTTACAGCGACCTCTCTTCCCACCAAGTCCTTCAAATTGGAATGATATTCTGTTCCACACTGTGATGCCGGCATAAATGCTGTTACACCACCAAGGTCGACGCTGACACCACCTTTTACTGTCCCGGTCACAATGCCTGTTAACGGATATTTGCCCTCGTACGCATTATCTATCCTGTCCCACGTGTTCATCATCACAGCCTGTGATTTTGAGAGTATTATGTTCCCAGAACGTGAATCGAGCACAGAGACGTAGACCTCTATCTCATCACCGGCTTTTACATTTATATCTCCGGAGGGTGTCATGAACTCAGCGACCGGAATATTTCCCTCGGACTTAAAACCTATGTCGACCGTTATGAACTCTCTTGAAACGTGCGTAACACGGCCTTTAACGATCTGCTGCGAAGCGACTTCAGTTATGTGGGTTTTTTCCATTACGCCCATCATCTCTGAACTTTCCTGCTGCTGCTCCCCCGCAAAAACCTCTTCAAATTTTATTCTTTTTTTGGCGCACATGATGTAGTGGATCTCCCCTGTTTATGCTTTAGTCTTGTTAAGATTAAGTATTTAGGATATTAATATCCCTAAATCAAGCGGTAAAAGGAGCGAGTATGTTCAAAATACGGGAAAAGATAACCAACATAACCCAATACATCCCCGGGAGACCTGTTAAGGAAGTAGAAAGGGAGCTGGGCATTAAGAATTCTATCAAGCTTGCGTCAAACGAGAACGCATGGGGCTTTTCTCTAAAGGCAAAAAAAGCAATGGAAGAAGCTATCAAAGAAGCGAACATTTACCCCGACGGTAGTTCTTTTTATTTAAGGAGAAGGATCGCTGAGTTCGAGGGTGTTCCTATGGATAACGTCATCGCTGGGAACGGTTCAAATGAAGTCCTTGAAATGATAATGAGGCTCGGGCTAGATGAAAGAACGAATGTTGTCTCCAGCGAGCATGCATTTGCAATGTATAAAGTAATGACAGAGGCCTGCGGTGCGGAATATAGGTCCACAAAAGCAAAAAATTACGCCTTTGACGCAAGAGCAATTATGGCGGGGTGCGACAGCAATACTGCAATAATTGTGATAGACAACCCCAACAATCCCACAGGGACGTACATTCCTTTCGATCAAATGATGGAGATAATGGAATTCGCAAAAAAGAACAACATACTGCTTATCTCCGACGAGGCGTACATTGAGTTCATAAGGACCAAGGATTACAAAACGATGAAGTCCGTCTTTAACAAGTACGAGGACAACCTCGTCATAACAAGGACGTTCAGCAAAGCATATGGTTTGTGCGGGCTCAGGGTCGGGTATGGGATAGCTAATAGAAAAATAATAGCAATGGCGAATAGGATCCGCGAGGCCTTTAATGTTAACATCGTCGCTCAACATGCTGCCACTGCCGCACTTGACGACCAGAACTTTATAAAGGATGTGGTAAGAAATACTCACGAAGGTATAGATTTCTTTGTCGCTGAATTAAAAGAACTCGGTCTTAAATCGATTCCCTCTCAGTGTAACTTCATACTCGTAGAGGTCCCTGAGGACAGCAAGGTGTTCTTTGAGAAGCTCCTGAAGCGCGGCATAATCGTAAGGCCAATGCATGGTTACGGGCTTCCAAAGCACATAAGGCTTTCCATAGGGACGATGGAGCAGAATAAAAAGGTCGTAGAGATTATAAGGGAACTCATTAAATGATAATTGCTGTAGACGGCGCGTCAGGGACGGGAAAAAGCACTATCTGTAAATTAGTGGCGGAAGAGCTTGACCTGAGTTACCTTGACACAGGTGCGATATATAGGTCGGTGGCGTTGGTCGCAAAAGAAAAAAATATTCTATTGAATGATGAAGTCGGCTTAAAAAAAATATGCAATTCACTAGACCTGCGCTTTGAATTTAAGGACGGCCAGAACCATATCTACATCGCTGACAGGGACGTTTCTGAAGACATAAGAAGGCCAGACATCTCCATGTTCTCATCAAAAGTGAGCGCATTATCCGGTGTAAGGTCGTCGCTATTGAACATGCAGAGGAGATTCGCGAAGGACACAAAAAAACGCGGAGTGATAGTGGACGGACGTGATATTGGCACGGTCGTTTTCCCTGACGCTGATATAAAGATTTTCCTTACAGCGTCTGACGAAGTACGTGCAAGAAGACGTTTTGATGAGTTGCAGGAAAAAGGTGTGAAGGTTGAATACAAACAGGTTCTCGCAGAAACAATACAAAGAGATAAACAGGACTCAGAACGGTCGCTTGCTCCGCTTAAAAAGGCCAAAGACGCTGTAGAGGTAAATACGGACGGCCTCAGCATAGATGAAGTAAAAGAAAAAATTAGAAGCATGATAGCCAAGAAGGCTGGATAGTTTATGGTGGCATTAAAAATTATATTGGGACTCGTCGGTGGGCTGGGACTTTTCTTTTTCGGTTTTCATACAACAGGCAAATCGCTGCAAAACGTAGCCTCGCTGACCATCAAAAAAGGCATAGAAAGGCTCACTAAAAATGTATTCATGAGCACGGTCGTTGGATTCTTTATTACGGCGGTGGTGCAGTCAAGCAGCGCCACTACAGTTTTTTTAGTTAACTTTATAAACGCCGGACTTATTTCCCTCACTAATAGCATGGGGATAATTTTTGGTGCAAATGTTGGTACTACGATCACCGTTCAATTTATCTCGCTTAACCTTGACCAATACGTGTTACCGGCTATAGGACTTGGTGCGTTCCTAAAACTATTTTCAAATAAACAGAGCTTAAAAACAGCTGGAGAGATAATACTAGGGTTCGGTCTTATTTTCCTTGGCATCATAATAATGAAAGACTCTGTAACGCCGCTAGAGAGCTCCGGTTTGTTCCAGGAACTAATCTCACGCACAAGCACCGGAACATTGATCGGAATAGCTCTCGGCATAACAATAGGCGCCATAACAGCGGCGGTACTCCATTCAAGCGCAGCGACGTTGGCAATAGTGATAGCCCTCTCTTCTATAGGTGTTTTTAAGGACCTCAGAGATATAATCCCTCTCATACTCGGTGCAAAGATAGGCACATGCATAACTGCTTTTATCGCAAGCATTAGGTCCAACAGGGACGGAAGACGCGTTGCAGTGGCTCATTTTATGTTCAACCTTACAGAGACCGTACTTACTCTGTTACTACTAACTTATGTTGTGGACATAATAAAGCTCACCTCAACGGACATAGCACGGCAGATCGCCAACGCCCATACAGCGACGAGCATTATGACCGCAATAATATGTATCCCTCTTGCAGGTGTTTTTGTTAAGATAGTCAGGTGGGTAATACCTGTTAAGGAACACGAGGACGAGAGCAGAAATCTTTTTGATGTAAGGCTCCTTGAGACCCCCACTGTTGCTATTAAGTCGGTGAAGAACGCTATTCTCAGGATGGGCAAAATAATATCGAGTATGCTCAACCTTTCGTGCGACGGATTAATAAATAACAAACACGACAGTTCAAGATATATTTTTAATCTTGAGAAAAATATCGACCAGCTTCAGGTCTATAGTTTTACGTTCATCATGCAGATATCAAAGCTTGAGCTCTCCGGTTATCAGGCGCTGGTCCTTAACTCCTACAGAGAGATGACGAACGACTTTGAGAGGATGTCCGACCACATAGAGAACATCGCCGAGAATGAGAATTATTCCAAGGTGTGCTGTCTGGACAAAAGCTCAGTTGAGCTCATCGCAAGATTAAAGGGGTATATCGTAAAACAATACGAGTCTATCTACAAGGCCGTGAGCGACGACGACGCAGACCTTGCGGCGAGCATTTTAGAGAGCAGTAAACGGGACGAAAAGGATATGTTTAGGGACCACATAATAAACATCAACCAAAAGATAAAGAACGGCGAGACCCCCTCCGAACAAGGCATGCTTTTGGTGGACATTATCTACAACATGCAGCGCATAAGCTTCCACATGCGCCGGGTGCTTTACAGCGTGTTAAGGATTAACCAGAGGTATAATGACTAAAATCTATAATGGTAGGCTTCACTATGAAAAAAGGCGCAGTATCTAAAGTTGATTACGACAATTATGATACTTCAAAAATGATCAAAACCAGCAAGCCATTAAAACTTGAAGATCTTGGTTTGAGGCTCCCTAACGACCCGCCAACACAGATAAATATATGGACAGACCTTGAAGGATTGGTCGACGACCAACTCAACCTTCAGGTTAAAATGCAATTCAAACATCATCACCAGTTCATGTTAAATAGTGGCTTAAATAAATGTTCCAGCGTTATTGATCTGGGGACTGGCAATGGTACTTTTTTACACGAACTTGCAAAGGCACATCCAAAAATATCCTTTATAGGAGTTGATAACCAAGCACACATGATAAGCAAAACCAAATGTGTTCAAACAGATAACGTAAAATGTTTGATCGGCGACGTAAATAACCCTCAGGCTATTCAGGGAATTGGTAATGTAGATGGTGTTCTAATGCGATATATATTGCTGCACATGAATGATACATCCAAGGCGCTTAGCAACTTGCACAAAGTCCTTAAAAAAAATACGAGACTGTGGATAATCGATCTGGACCTTGAGCATTACGTATGCAATCCGCCGCATGAGGCTTTTGAGCTTATAAAACGACTGGTTAAGCGCTTTTGTGACGAACATGGCCGCGACAGCAACGTTGGCAGTAAATTAATAACTATCCTGAAAAAGGCAGGTTTTAGGTCAATAGAACAGAAAATTGAACCCCTTAATACCGAGACTGTAGACATTGCAATGCTACAAAAATTTATCATCCAAGAGGTTATTGTTTATCGAGCAGCCTTAGAAAACGCTGTTACTGACGAAGAATTTGAGAAGATCAAAACGTTCATTGACGAACTACCTAACTCAGGCACGTCCCTCAACTACGGGGTGACGCTTGTTTCATCTATAAAATAAGGCCTGCTGCACAATATACAACGCATAAGTTTCCACATGCGCCGAATGCTTTACAGCGATTAAAAAACAGTTATATTTTCTCTGCACTAATAATTGTGTACTGCACATTAGTACAGATGTCGGAACTCGTATCGGTAAATATTGATTTAGCCCATGTTCCAAACGATG